>Ga0099364_10012933_pt1 | contig 11227 bp, 1 predicted proteins | sample TergutTh196P3_FD_73070 | JGI IMG/M metagenome (GOLD analysis project Ga0099364, IMG submission 73070) | Microcerotermes parvus P3 segment gut microbial communities from Pointe-Noire, Republic of the Congo - Th196 P3 | ecosystem: Host-associated > Arthropoda: Insects > Digestive system > Gut ... | reverse complement strand
CGAGATTACACCGCCTTCGGGACATACGGCATATCCTTCACCGATATATTTTAGAATGGATCCCGGTACTCACGTAATAACATTCGTTAATGCTTCGGGTACCGTACTCAATAACAATTCGCAGCCCAACTTTCTGCAATACGGAAGGGCGGACAATAATGGTGTCGCGCTGCATACCGGTCACACGCAATCTGTAGCCAACGGAAAGAATATCTTTGTCTACAATGAAGGCACAACAACACCCCCAACCACGCCAAAAGCGAACGCCTCTATCAGCGGCACAAAGATTCTCACGGGTACGAATCCCCCCAACGCGCCCTTTACATTCAGGCTTTCAAAAGCGAATGAAGACGGCACGAAGATAACCGGCGGCGAGTTGTCAAGCAGCACAAATGGCGGCGGCACATTCAACTTCAGTTTGACAGGCCTTGAGCCCGGCACATACTACTATCTGCTCGAAGAATTAAACGACGGTTTGTCCGGTTGGACTTATGATGCCAAACAATACCAGTTTATGGTAAATGTTTCACTTGCCGGAAACGTGTCAATCAGATACCGCGAACGCTCAACCCCCACGGCAACATGGAGTGCTTGGGTACCCTACGGCACGGGCGTAAACAGCTCAACAATGGTTACATTCACGCACAATGCGTATAATTACGGCACCAACTATAAGATTCTTAATACTTCTTTAAACCATCTGGTAAACGGATCTAATAATGAACCTGAGATTGCTACACTATATTGCGCGGACTATAGAATAAGTGTTAACGTCGGCAATAATGGATTTGCTCCATATACCGGCTCGTTCCGCAACGCGGAAGAAATCAAATGGATCGCCGCGAACGGCTTTTGGTCGAGTGTGCCTAATTTCAATAGCATGAACACAAGCAACACAAACCTTACTTGGATGATAGCCAGATATAACGTTACCGGCTTGAATAATTGGCAGGCATATATTGGTACACAGCTTGCGATATGGCATTTCGCCAACGATGTGGACTTTGGTACAGGTACCACAAACACCACTACGTTCGTAAACAATATTGAGCAGATTCTCCTAGTCCTAGACCCCAATGATGATGGAACTCCGAACTGGTATAAGGATCTTGACTCGAACGGTCGCCAGAGAGTACTCAACCTCTATAAGCAACTGGTCGCCGGAGCGATAGCGAAGACAACAGTAGAGCCGAGCCTTACGATAGGTTTTGGTAACACTACTCCTACTCTGGATACAAACCGTTGGTATGGACCTTTCCAAGTGACGCTTTCCCAATCCCCGAGCGGTCTCGTCTCAAACGTGACTTTGACAGGAAATGGCTATCAATTAGTCGGTGCCTCAAATAGTACGACCAGACCAGGGTCAAGCCCTTCCGGCGTTGCAAACTCCATAACAAGAACCCACAATCAGTATTTCTACATAAGATTAAGTGCAGGCGAACAAGTTCCGCCGCCGGAAAAGATTCTCGTAACGGCAACGGCAAGCATGAATATCGGCGGCAGGCTGCAAGACGCGAAGATATTCGCTTTCAATGGCAACATTGCGGCTTGGCAGCCCATGGTCGGCATCACAATTAAGAGTGACGGACGCATAGACGCACTTGCGACACTTGGCGGCAAGAGAGTAGCCGAGTTTGAAAACGAGTATGCCGGAGCTTATGTACCGCCGACAGCGGATTTGATAATCAAGGGCATAAAGAATGTCAACATCAACGGCGCCGCTCCGAGCGGTTCGGAGACATTCAACTTCACGCTGACCCAAGTAAACGCGCAGGGCGGCAATGTGACTAACCCGATAACGCGCAACGCGTCTGTCACATATAACGGCGGCAATTTACGTATGCCTTTCTCATTCCCCGTTATTACCGGGCTGACAAGCGGCACGTACTACTTCAGGGTAGCGGAGACCTCGGGCACGACCAGCGGTTGGTTTTATGACAATAACAGCTACATCATCAGAGTCGTAGTACAGGGCAGCAGGGCGACTATTTACTACCCCGACGGCACAGTAGCAGGCGCGATGACAACCTCCGAAGGCCAGACGATTACGCTCCCGGACCCGCAGAATACTATCGCCAACAATGCGACTACTCTCAAACAGACATATCCGGCATCGCTCAATCTCCGTTTCATCGACGAAGATCTTGATAATCAACAGGTGCATATAAGGGAAATCAGGCAAACAAACAATACTTCTGCGTTATATATCGCGGCTGCGTATTGCATAGATTATATGGTAGGTAATACGGGTGGAAATTACAGAGTGTTTGATAACTTTGCAAGCCTGGTCGCCCACTATAGCAGAGAGACCGGTCCCGGGCCGGGCGGCCATAACTGGAGATCCGGCGGCGGCAGGCATGAGCAGTTCCTCTGGGTCGCGCGTAACGGATTTATGTCTAGCGTTGCCAGAACTAGCATGAATAACTGGGGAGGAGCAAACCCAAGCAATAATAATAATCTTGCGGCTGTCAGAACTCTGACAGGAATATCCGCACTGACATTAGATGAGGCGTATGTCGCCACTCAGTTAGCTATTTGGCACTTCACAAACGGTATCAACTGGAGTCCGCCAACAGCTCCAAACGGCACCAGATTCAGAATCAACACTTCCGCTGATTATAACGCGACAAATCTTTATAACGCAACGATGGCGCTTATAGATGCCGCAAACGCAGCGGTGCAAGCAGGCGAAGCGATTGGCGAACTCTCGCTCAGTGTCAGCTTAGACACCCCCGCGACACCCCCCGCAGGCAACTGGTACGGCCCGGTCACGCTGAAAGTCGGACTTCTCCCTGTGAACTTCACAGACATCAACAACGTTGACATCACACTGACGCCCAAAGACGGTTATACAGTATCACGCACCAGCGGCGGCGCGGCGTTGACATCAAGCGACATACTGAGGCATAACGATGTATTCTGGGTAAACATTGGTTCAAATCCCCTCGTTGGAGTACACGAACTCGTTACCGCAACGGCATCGCTCAATAAGACTGTAAAAGTAAAAGACGTATTCATACTTAACAATAACAACTGGACTGACACACAGGCAACCATCGGAATGGGCGTGGCAAACAGACCGCTCACCCTCTCCGCCAAAGCCACACTCTACTACAACGCAATCAAAGGCGACGGCCTCGTATTCAACAACAACCACGGCGAAACAACCCCGCCCACAGGCGATGTGACGATTCACGGTCGTAAGACAATAACGGGTTCAGCCCCGGCGAACACAGACTTCGTGTTTACGCTCACAAAAACCAATTCTAGCGGAGTGGCGGACACATGGCCGAGCGATTTGGAAGTGACAGTCACGGGCGGTACTTGGAACGCTACAAACAAGACGATCACCGTATCGAGAACTTCCGGCGGCGCGGGTAGTGTAGACTTTAACATAGCGATTAGCGGTCTCGACGCAAGCAACACGGGCACCTTGCTCCACCACTTCACACTTGTGGAGACCACAGGCGGCGGCACGGGTTGGACGAATGCAACGAATCAATATCTGTTCCAAATAACCGTACCTTCAGGCGGCGGAGCGGGAACGATTACGGGATATAAGAACAGGACAAGCGGTTCGGTAAACTGGGCATCAAATTGGACTACAAGCAGCATCCACGGCACAAGCGGCAACCGCGCCTTGTTTACTAACACATACAATGCACCTCCCGGAAACGCGACACTTTACGGTCGCAAGACGATAGCGGGAGCGCAAGCCCCGGCGAACACAAACTTCGTGTTTACGCTGACTAAGACAAGCGACACCGGCGCGGCGCAGACATGGCCGAGCGGGCTGACAGTAAACGTCACGGGCGGTACTTGGAATGAAGCTAATAAGACGATCACCGTTTCCCGAAATGCGTTGGGAGCGGGCGAGATAGATTTCAGCATAGCGATCAGCGGCCTCGACGCAAGCGGCACGGCTGCTACCCTGCACTACTTCACGTTGAGGGAGAGCACGGGCGGCGGCGCGGGTTGGACGGATGCCACTAATGAATACTTGCTCCGCGTCAATGTACCGAGTGGCGGTGGTGTCGGCACAGTTAACGGACATAAGATGAGGACGCAAAACACTAACGGCACATGGCCGAATTGGGGCAACACTTGGACTCAATCCAATGTCCACGGTTCAAGCACAGGCAACCGCACGGTATTTACCAACACATACCTCGCCCCCGGCAGCGCAACCATTTACGGACGCAAGGCAGTATCGGGAGCGAGTGCCCCAGCGAACACCCCCTTCGTGTTCACGCTGACATATACGAATGATAGTGGTACAGCCCAAACATGGCCGAGCGGACTGACAGTAAATGTCACGGGCGGCACATGGGATGAGGCGAGTAAGACAATCACCGTATCGAGAACCGCCACAGGTCAAGGTAATGCAGATTTCAGCATAGCGATAAACGGTCTTCTGGCTAACAGCGGCACGACTGCTCGCCTCCATTACTTCACGTTGAGGGAGACTGCGGGTGGCGGCACAGGATGGACGGATGCCAACAACGAGTATTTGATTCGCGTAAGCGTACCGGGCGGTGGCGGGACAGCCACAGTGAACGGGCATAAGATGAGGACACAGAACACTAACGGCACATGGCCGAATTGGGGTTCAACTTGGACTGAATCCAACGTCCACGGTTCCGGCACAGGCAACCGTACCTTATTTACCAACACATACGTTCCCCCCGGAAACGTGACGCTGTATGGACGCAAGACGATAGCCGGTCACGCAAGCGCACCCGCAAACACGCCTTTCGTATTCACGCTGACGAAAACTGATGTAAACGGAGCGGCTATAGACTGGCCGAGCAATTTGGGAGTGACGGTTACGCCAGGAACGAACGCGACAGCGGTATGGGATCCCGCAAACAGGACAATAACTGTCAACAGGACAGCCGCAGGCACCGGAAACGCCGACTTTACGATAGCGATAACCGGACTTGCCACAGGCTCTGGAAATACTTTGCACTACTTCACCCTTGTGGAAAATCAGGGCAGTGTTACAGGATGGACATACGCGGCGAATGAATATCATATCCGTGTAAGCGTACCAAGCACAGGTGGAGCGAGCACAGTGACCGGTTCCAGAACCAGGACGAGCAATTCGGGCACATGGTCTTCATGGAGTTCAAGCAACCATCACGGCATGGGTTCGGGTAATAACTCCAACGCCATTTTCACCAACACATACACCGCTCCCGGAAACGTGACGATACATGGCCGCAAGCGCATAGTCGGCTCACAAGCCCCGGCAAACACAAACTTTGTGTTTACGCTGACGAAGACAAGCGATGCCGGAGCGGCGCAAAATTGGCCGGACGGGCTTACAGTATCGGTAACGGGCGGCACTTGGAATGAAGCGAACAAAACAATCACCGTTTCCCGAAACACTTTGGGAGCGGGCGAGATAGATTTCGGCATAACGATAAGCGGCCTTGCCGCAAACGGCACCGCAGCCACATTGCACTACTTCACATTGAGGGAGACAGCGGGCGGCGGAGACGGATGGACGAACGCCAATAATGAATACTTGCTCCGCGTAAACGTACCGGTAGGCGGCGGAGACGGCACAGTGACCGGGCATAAGAACAGGACGCAAAACGCGAACAACTCATGGCCGAATTGGGCATCAAGCTGGACTGAAAGCAACATCCACGGTTCAAGCGAAACTAACCGCACGGTACACACCAACACATACCTCGCACCGGGCAGCGTGACACTCTTTGGCCGCAAGACCATCGTTGGCTCACAAGCCCCGGCAAACACAAACTTCGTGTTTACGCTGAATAAAACCAACAGTAACGGTGCGGCTGAAACTTGGCCGGCAGGTCTGAGCGTATCGGTTACGGGTGGTAATTGGAACGCGACGGATAGGACGATCACCGTATCAAGAAACTCCGCAGGAGCCGCAAACATCGACTTCAGCGTAACGATTAACGGACTTGCCGCAAGCAATGACGACATCAACTATCACTACTTCACGTTGGTAGAGACAACGGGCGGCACCGCAGAGGGATGGACGAACGCGACTAATGAGTACCTGCTGCAAGTAAACGTACCCACAGGCGGCGGCCCCGGCACAGTACATCAGCACAAGATGAGGGCAGTCAACGGTACGCCATGGACGAACGTAGCATGGGTCACAGGCAGCGTTCACGGTTCAGACACAAATAACCGCACGGTATGGACCAACTCATTCCTCGCTCCGGGTAATGTGACACTCTATGGCCGCAAGACGATAGCCGGAAGTAGTACAGCGCCTGCGAACACGCCTTTCGTATTCAAACTTGAATACGCAGATGAAAACGGTGCGACCCAAACATGGCCGAGCGGACTGAGCGTGACGCCAACGGGCGGGACTTGGGATTCGGTAAACAGGACAATCACAGTGACTCGGGGATCAAATGGAACCGGAAACGTAGACTTCGCCTTGGCGATAAGCGGATTAGACGCAAGCATCACGGCTGAAACTCTGCACTACTTCACATTGGTTGAGATAGAGGGCGGTGGAGCCGGATGGACAAACGCCGAGAACGAATACCTGCTCCGTATAAACGTACCGGTAGGCGGCGGATCGTCAGCGGTAAACGGATATAAGAACAGAACGGACAGCGATACGGCTTGGGCATCGGGTTGGACTACAAGCAGCATCCACGGCACAAGCGGCAACCGCGCCTTGTTTACCAACAGATACGCAGCACCCGGTAACGTGACGATATATGGTCGCAAGAGCATAACCGGAAGCGCTGCAGCCCCCCCCAACACACCCTTTGTATTTACACTTACGAAGACAGATGTGGGTGGAGACGAGATAGACTGGCCGGAAGATTTGGTAGTAACAGTCTCGCCGGGAACTAACGCGACAGCGGCATGGGATCCGACAGACAAGACAATCACGGTTACAAGGACAGCGGCCGGAACGAATAACACAGATAACGCGGACTTCACCATAGTAATTAACGGTCTAGAATCGGGCAGCGCGGCCATCACCCACTACTTCACTCTGAGAGAGACAGAGGGCGGCGGAGCCGGATGGACAAATGCGGCGAATGAATATCTGCTCAGCATAAACGTGCCGGCAAATGGCGGCAACGGATCGGTGAACGGATATAAGAATAGGACGCAAAATGCTGACGGGACGTGGCCGAATTGGGCTAACAACTTCACCACAAGCAGCATCCACGGTTCAAGCACAAGCAACCGCACCGCGTTCACCAACAGATACATCGCTCCCGGCAACGTGACGCTTTATGGTCGCAAGACAGTAGCCGGAGCGCAAGCCCCCGCCAATGTTCCATTTACATTCGAGCTCGCGAAGGCTGATGCAGACGGAAACACCCTAACGAAGCTTGATGACAACGGAAACACCATCATGGATTGGCCGGAAGGTTTGGAAGTGACGGTCACGGGTGGTACATGGGATGAAGAGACGAAGACGGTAACAGTTTTCAGGACTGCCGCAGGTGCCGGAAACGTTGACTTCAGCATAACGATAAACGGCTTGGGATCGGGCACGGCAGCCACGTTGCACTACTTCAAGTTGACTGAGGTCGATGGTAAAGAAGCGTATTGGACATACGCCGCAAATCAATTCTTGATCCGCGTGAGCATACCGGCAAACGGTGGAAACGGATCTGTGAATGGCTCAAGGACAAGGTCGAACGGAACCGCAAGTTGGTCATCATGGAATACCAATACTAACAACAGTGGATATGTAGGCGTTAGCGCAAGACCCACCGTGTTCACCAACACATACACGCCCCCGATGTTCTTGGGTATCAAGAGAATAGTTGGTCCCGCTCCCGCAAATACGCCGTTTGTGTTCACGCTGACGAAAGTCAATGAAAACGGAACCGCCGCTACATGGGCAGGAAATGTAACGGTAGTCGGTGGAACATGGAACGCCTCGAACAGGACAATAACAGTAGAGAGAGACGTTGCGGGTGCAGGGGATATCCAATTTGGCATAACGATTAGCGGACTCACTTCGAGTCTATTGAGCGCAACAGATCATTATTTCACCTTGGTTGAAACCACAAGCGATGGGGCAGGATGGACGAACGCGACTAATGAGTATATGTTCCGCATAAATGTCGCTCGCAACAACGGAACGCACACATATGATAGGTACAAACTGAGAGCCGATTCCTCAACAGCATGGTCGTCAATAAGCTGGGTCACGAGCAACCTGCATGGCGTAAACCTTACAAACCCCGTATTGTTCATCAATACATATTTCGAACCCACGAGCGTACAGCTCAACGCACTGAAAAGAGCGACAGGCCTTGAAATGGAAGCGGAACAGTTTGAGTTTGAGCTTTACAGAGTAGAGGGCGGTACGCAGACACTCTTGCAAACGAAGAGAAACGCGGAAGGCGGCGTGGATAGCCCGGTAGTCTTTGACGCGATATCTTTCTCCGCACCCGGCGAATACAATTACATCATGCGCGAGATAACTACAGACGATGGAAACTGGAAGACAGATATAAGAAACTACCCGATTCAAGTCATAGTGACCTCGGTTGGAGGCGTTTTAGAAGCCACAGTTACATACCCCGAGCTGAATCCCGATGGCACACAGACAGGCAATACGATAACCTACACAGTAGACGACCCAACGGGGGCAACATGGCCGGTATTCATCAACTCGTATGAAGGGCCGATCCTCCCCGATGTAGGCGGAATGGGAACAAGGTTATTCCTGACGGTAGGATTGACAATGATGTTGATGTCAGGATTGGCATGGCTGGGAGTAAATCAACTGAAACCGGCGAGTATGAATAATAGGGTTGTGGGTCAAGCAAGAATCCATGACGGAAAGAGGCAAAATAAACGTCCTGTATAAGGGGCAGAACAATCTGCCCACCACAACACCACAAAATTCCCCAAAAAAATTCCCCTCTAGGGAGGGGTGTCCGCGAAGCGGACGGGGTGGTTCTGCGAGGCGAAGCCGAGCAGATGTCCCCCGCAGGATAAAACGATTACCCCCAAGTTATGTCAAGGCTCATCACTAGAGTAGGCGCACACACGACCACTCTGAGGCTGACCTTCATAAGATAGAAAATAAGAAAAAAAATAAACATTATTTTAAGGAGATTTAACATGAAACGGATCAAATTATTAGCAGTAATTCTCAGCGTAATTATGATGATTGGCCTCGTAATCCCGATGACCGCAATGGCAGACGACCCGACAGGAAGCATTACGATTGAAGATGACCCCCGCGCGGGAACGATTTACAAAGCGTTCAAGATTTTTGACTTGACATGGAACGGAAAAGCCCCGGATGAGGGAGGCGCATATTCCTATACCCTCAACCCGAGGTACAATGCTATCGCTAGTTTAGCAACACCGTACTTGGCGCTGCCTAGTCCGTCAGATGCGCAAGCAAGGGAATTCGCGGATGCTGTTTGGGCGATAATCAAGGACATGACTCCGGAGCTGGAAGGCCTTGCCAATGACGAAGGATGGGCAGAATTGGAGCTCGGTTACTACCTAGTTTCCAGTGTAGGTAATAACCCTGACGGCGGCTCGCCCGTGACTGCGGCAGTGTCCCTTACGACAAACGCGCCCGATGTCAAGATCAAGCCCAAAGTTGACTTCCCCACAATCGACAAAAATCAATCCCTCACGGCGGGCGATTATGCGAAAACCAAGTTGAATGCATCCATCGGCGACACTATTTACTACCGCTTGGATTCGGAAGTTCCCAATATGTATAACTACACGAGCTATATCTTCACCGTCAAGGACACCATGAGCGTAGGGCTGACGTTCAATGAGGACGTTGTGGTTTTAGTAGACGGCGAACCATATGACCACTGGACGTATGCGGAAAACCCCTCGCCTCAGACTTTCCATATCGTGTTCACTCCTAGCGAATTTGTGAAACTCCGCCCGACGGCTCCCATTGTAATCACCTACACTGCGTTGCTGAATGATGATGCCGTGATCCGCGTAGGCCCGAACACAAACACCGTATTTCTGGAATACAGCAACAACCCATATCCCGCTGGTAATGGCTCAACCGGCTCAACCCCGCCCATCACTGTTGAAGTTTGGACTTATGACTTCCGTATCCTCAAGCACAATGAGGCTGAAGAACCACTCGCCGGGGCAGAGTTCATTCTGAAAGCCACCGAAAATGGAGCAGTGATACCGGTCGTGCGCGTAGGCGCAGCCCCGGCAGACCTTACGACTGCGGCTGTGTATAGGCCTGCGCTCGCAGGAGAGACTCCGGTTGACACGATGATTACGCCCCCCTCAGGTTTGATATTGGTGCAAGGCTTGGCTCCGGGGACATACTACCTTGAGGAGACCGAGGCCCCTGATGGTTATAATGCGTTGGTAGATGAGGAAGAAGTCTTGGTGTCAGAAACAGAACTCGTGACATCGCCCATCCTCAACAAAACCGGAACACAGCTCCCCGGCGTCGGCGGAATTGGCCGTACAATATTCTACATCGCGGGTGTAGCGTTGATGTTCGGAGCGGGTATCGTCCTGATAGTCCGCAGAAAAGTTACAGCGAAATAGAAGCACTAGGTAAAATGCGATAGAATATCGCTAAAGATAGACATCATTCCCCGGGGCTTCCGCCCCCCGGACACCCCGGGGAAGATGCCGGACAGAGGATATAGAGAGGTACCGTTATGAAACGGATTGCAATTATTATAGCTATCATACTCTGCGTTGCGATGCTGTTGCCCGCGTTTACCGCGTTGGCTAATGACAGAGCAGGGTCGTTGGAGTTGATACTTTTCTATGACGGTACGCCGATAGAAGGTATTCGAGTACGAGTGCTCAAAGTCGCCGATGTCATTATAGACGCTGATGGCGCGAAGTACACCCTCATCGACGCTTTTGCGGACTCAAACGCGGATCTCCCTGAAGATGGGATAATGCTTGCCGATAAAAACAAAGAAGTGACGGCAAGACTTCTGGCCCATGCAAACGGAAAACCTCTTGATTGGTTAAATAATGCGGTTTATGCGTCGGGTTCGGTTGTATTTAATGATTTACCCGAAGGTATGTACTTGGTGACCCAAACAAACAGGAATGGGCTGCCCCGTTATGAAATGGCTTCGTTTTTGGTCCCTATACCAAATTATGAAGGTGACGCGGGTCTCAACTATTCTGTAGTTTCAGATACAAAAATCGAGTATATCCCTGTTCCGCCCACAGAGCCGCCTCCGCCGGAGCCGCCGGTAGACCCACCCCCAAGACCGCC
>Ga0099364_10012932_pt1 | contig 11228 bp, 11 predicted proteins | sample TergutTh196P3_FD_73070 | JGI IMG/M metagenome (GOLD analysis project Ga0099364, IMG submission 73070) | Microcerotermes parvus P3 segment gut microbial communities from Pointe-Noire, Republic of the Congo - Th196 P3 | ecosystem: Host-associated > Arthropoda: Insects > Digestive system > Gut ... | reverse complement strand
TTTCACGGAGGAATTTCATGCCCAAAGCTTATTCGATCGACTTGAGAGAACGAATCGTGAACGCCTATGACGAAGGCACACTCATCAAAGATATCGTTACACAATACGCCATCTGCCGCGCAACCGTTTATGCAATCCTCAAACAACGATGCGAACTCGGCACCATCAACCCGAAACAATATCAAACCGGTCCCAAATTGAAACTGGCCCCCTACGAACAAGAAATTCGACAACTCGTCGACGAACATCCCGACGCCACTCTGGTCGAACTCCACGCCCTGTTGCCCAATAAAGATAATGTAACAGTACCGACGCTGCACAACTTTTTGAAACGACTAAAGATCACTTGGAAAAAAAACGCTTTGTGCCGCCGAACAACACCGCGAAGACATCGTCATCGAACGCGAGGAATGGAAAAAGTTCCAAGAGATAATTGATACAAATAAGCTCGTTTTCATCGATGAAACGTGGACGAAAACGAACATGACGCCGCTTTATGGCCGCGTGGAGATCGGCAAACGGGTGATTGATTTTGTTCCTCATGGTCATTGGCAAACGACGACGTTTTTGGCGGCGTTGCGTCATGATGGTTTGACGGCTCCGCTGGTGGTGGATGGAGCGATCAACGGTGAATTGTTTTTAGCGTATGTGAAACAAATATTACTGCCGACGCTCAATCCGGTCGACATTGTGGTGATGGACAATTTAAGTTCACATAAAGTTTCCGGAGTGAGGTCGGCGATTGAGTCGGTGGGCGAGAAGGTCTTGTATCTTCCGGCATACGGTCCGGACTTGAATCCGATTGAGAATGTATTTTCGGAACTGAAAACATTTCTTCGCAAGGCAGAGGTGCGCAAGGTGGAGGATTTATGGCGGAGTTTGGGCGAATTGTGTGACGTTTTTTCTCCCGAAGAGTGCCGAAATTACTCCAAAAATGCCGGATACGCCTCACCTGCCAATAGTCCAAACTAATTTTTAATTCGCTCTAATGCAAGGACTATTCAAACCACCGGACTTCTCTAATGCTTCCTGAAATTTTTTGCTCCATTTTGTGCATGGAGACCACCAGTCTTTTATAACTATTTCCCTCCGCATAAAATTTGACCTTACAGCCTTAATCGTGAGTGCTTAAAGAACTTTGGCAACAAGAGATCGGTGCGCTTGTCGATCTCGGCAGCCGCTGCAACAGCAGACTCTCGTAACACCAACACATTATCCGCAACGAAATTGCTCTTCCGTTCGTTATTCATTTCCTTCCAACACTGTTCGACAGGATTCAATTCCGGCGAATACGTCGGCAAGCGGTGAAAAACAAACCAATTAGGGCGATTGACTCGAAAATATCGCTCCGCCCCCTTGTGAGCCGGAAGAGCATCCCAAACGATCAGCACCGTTTTTTTGTAATAACGATGAACAAGATAAAGATCAAGAACAAGCTCATGCGTGTTCGCCGAGCCAGGATAGATTGTGAAACGGAAACGTGGAAAACGACGTTGCGGTGTCAGCGTGATGAAGCCCACGCCGGTTTCAGATGTTCGTTTCTCACTTTCGTACAGAATCGGAACATGACCGCGTTCCGCCCAGGTTCGGCCAAGGATCGGAACGAGCGAAAAATTTGTTTCATCCCATAAAATGATAGGCCAATCGTTTTTCCGCGACTTTTTTATATGAGGCCAAACGTATCGAATCCAATGCTCGACCTTGGCCGGATCATGTTTTTTCGGCTTGCGGGTCGGCATGATCGGACGAAAGTTCAGCTTGCGGAGAAGTTTGTCGACATGATTGAAATGGTAACGAATTTGAAATCGGCGCAAAATCAAATCGGCGACGATTTTTGTCGTCCATCGATCTCGATGGTATCCGCACGAGCGGGCGTTTTTTCGGAGCAGTATTCTGAGTTTTCGCTTTTGGATCGGTGCGAGGCGGCAACGTCGTCCGCTACCGGATTTTCGTATCAGTCCGTCCAATCCGTGCTGATTGATTTCCTTTCTCCATCGTTTGAGGGAGGAGAGGGAAACGTCCAAAGCGTCGATGATGTCATCGTTCGTCGCTCCGTTGAGAATCGTGTTTCCTGCCGGCAATCGTTTCTGGCAGCCATTGGAAATCCGTTTCGTTGCTGTACCCATGCCCTCCTCTACGAACAAAACGCCCAAATGGTTCAGTTTGTACGCGGAAGGCAGTAGTTCATCAATAGAACGCAAGCCCCAAACATAGGTTGTCAACTCTGAGCCGGTTACGGATTCCAATTCCTGCCAATTTTCATTGAAAAACGACTGCGTAACGGTTGTCCCAACAGTCTTTGTAATCCGCTGATTCATTCCGTTATAATCGTAGCGGGCGATCAGATTGTCCGACGAATCCCGTACTTCGACGATGCGGTTCCATGCGTCGCATTTCGCTTTCAAGCCCGGCATCAACGTCATGTTGCCGTTGGCATCGTGTGTTGCGATGCCCTGTAACTCATTAGCGGCGTTATGTGTACGGTTTTCTACCGTGCCGTTTTTATCATAATGCAACCAGTTTCCCGTTTTGTCGAAGTTCCATGACTCCGTAAAACTAGAAACTGTTACAGAATCTTTGTTTTGATTAAGCACACCGCGATCAAGGCTTTCGATTTGGTTAATCTGATCGTAATCGTACAGTTCCGAGTTGGCGGCGTGGACTGCATCGTGACGGTACGTTCGATTGCCTGTATAATCGTAACCGTGAATGATATGCACTAATGGATAATTGTCTTTCACCAACTATGATTGACCACGCGACCGAAACGATCCAAGCCACCGTTGGCATAAGTCAACGATACGTCGGGTTCAGTGTACGTCGTTTGCATAGGTTTCAAAGGTCGGTGCCGCTCGCGGTCTGTGCTAGCGGCAATTTTCGGACGTTATTGTCCGCATTTTCGTTAAATATTAACGTGGCGAAATTTATTCTGTACGATAAAGTTTTTAGTTTTTCCCGTTTGGGGCCTCGATTCCGGAATTTTCAAGGCCATCCAAAACCTCTGGACAACCACACCGTTACGTTTTTAAATGCCAAATGGCCTTTTTCTGACTCGACTATCTACTTTTTTTGGCTACGGTCTCCCAAAGATTCTGAACAAGCATACCGAAAACACAAGAGCTACAACGAAAACGGGGAGAGAGAACAAAGGAGCAATAATTATTACGAGCCAAGCAAAGGCATCTGCCCAACCGAACATTGCTTCATAATGACAATAAATGATTAATAAATATACGGCGCATATTGGAATATATCGATGTTTTTTCAGGACTATGCACCAGTTGTAGCAACTGATGCACAAAACAATCGGAATCAAGTTCCATGCTTCCATAAGAAGAATGAACGACAAATCTACGGTAAAGTAGACAGGAATCTCACCTATCTGTATCGAAGCCAGAATGCAACCAATAAATGGTAATGCGAGTCCAAGCCCCACCAGAAAGCTAATCGCTATCATTTGTCGCATACACATTTACAATGGTTAGCACGCGCTTTCGCAAAACTTGAATCTCCGCCATCTCCAGCAACAGCCTTGTAGAACTTTTTGGCGATGTCGAAACAAAACTCGCGTTCGTATTTAAGCTCCCTGCCAGGATATTGTTTTTTACACGCATTCATCATTTCTGAGTAGAATGTGCCATCACAATTGCCTCGATCGGACGAACAGTTACCCCAGCAACGATCGTGATTATTGCATGCGGGAGTGAAATCTACGCCACCAATCCATTGACCGGCGCTTGTTAAAATTCTTACAAAACCCTGAAAAATTCCATACCCTGCAGGCCCACAACCGTTAGCAACAGGAGGAGTTTTTTGGACCATTTTCCAGCCTTCGGGACAACCATCTGCGGTAGGAGTTGGAGGAGGAGGAGGAGGAGGAGGCTGACAAATCTGTAATCCCAAATGGTAGTAACACACATCAGGAGTTGGGACGCCGGGAAACTGATTCCAATCCACAACGGTTTGCAGACCCAATGGATCAGTCTCTGTTATGGGGCGATTAAATGCATATCGATAAAGACTTACGTCTTCCCCCAGATAGCCGATAGGGTCTCGCGAAACAAACCTCCCCAATTCAGTGTGATAATACCGATTCCGATATAACATCAAGCCCGTTTCGTGGTCAAGGATCTGTCCCGTGAATGTCCGATTCCATTCAAAGTCAGAATTCATTTTTGCAACAAAATTTTCATCTAGCCAAGTTGTCTTGCCGAAGGCGTCGTACTTCATTCGTTCTTGTACCTCACCAATCGAATCAATTAACGCTACGACATTCCAATTCGGATCGGCCAAGGAATACAGCCGTTCATTCCCTTTCACTCGCAACACGAGATCGTCGATGTAGCGCAGCCCCCAAACGTAACTCGTTAATTCAGAGTCTGTTACAGATTCCAGTTCTTGCCACTGTTCGTTGAAAAATGATTTTGTAACACTCGAACCGATGGTCTTTTGAATGCGTTGATTCACACCATTATAATCGTAACGGGCAATCAGATTGTCCGATGAATGCCGCACTTCGACGAGGCGGTTCCATGCATCGTACTTCGCCTTCAAGTCCGGCATAACGGTCATATTGCCGTTGGCGTCGTGTGTGGCAATGCCCTGTAACTCATTAGCGGCATTATGTGTACGGTTTTCCACTGTATCGTTTTTGTCATATTGAATCCAGTTGCCCGTTTTGTCGAAATTCCATGACTCCGTAAAGTTAGAAACTGTTACAGAATTTTTGTTTTGATTAAGCACGCCGCGATCAAGGTTTTCAATCTGATTGATTTGGTCATAATCGTACAGTTCCGAGTTCGCGGCGTGGACGGCATCGTGACGGTGCGTTCGGTTGCCTGCATAATCGTAGCCGTGTATAATATGCACCAGTGGCTGACCATTTTTCATCCATGAATGATTCACAACACGTCCGAAGCGGTCAAGACCGCCATTGGCGTACGTCAACGAGACGCCCGGCTCAACATACGTTGTTTGCATTGGTTTCAAAGGTCGGGACCGCTCGCGGTCTGTGCTAGCGGCAATTTTCGGACGTTATCGTCCGTATTTTCGTTAAATACTAACGTCGCGAAATTTATTCTGTACGATAAAGTTTTTAGTTTTTCCCGTTTGGGGCCTCGATTCCGGAATTTTCAAGGCCATCCAAACTTCCTGACAAGCGCACCGGGACGAAGTCACCAATTGCCCTGACACATTGTTGGAAAAGATTACAAAGAATGCAATGATAATGTGGTATCGATATACATATATTCTTAAATAACGCTACTTGTGGGCTTGTCTCATAAAGCGGCCAATTAGCATTAGAAAGGAGTTCAAATTCATCATGTGCCTTTTTCGCTTCTTCGGCAGATACTTCCCTGATTCTTATAAATTTTCCCGTTTCTATACAATTATTAATAAAATTCAACGATTTAATGGCTTCGTTATATTTACCGAGATCGCAAGAATCTAAATTCTTCCAAAGAAAACGAATCAGAGAAAATCGCTCTCCATAGATGCTGACAACATATAAACGGTGGATATCCCATAGTAGTTCGTGGGTAGCACGAAAGATTTCTCTCGTCTGGCTCTCACAAATCGTCCTTATGGCATTCAAAATTGATGGGAGATGCTGTCCGGCAGTTCCAAAGATAAGGTTATAAGAACCGAAACAGCAGACTTGGAGACGGCATATTAATCTTCGAATCTGTTGAAGTGACACAAGTATGTCTGGATAACGGCCTTGATGACGAGCAATGATTATGTTACACGCAAGTGATTCAAATCCCACAGCCAAAAAGTTAAAATTTCTCAAATAGGTATCATGTCGATCAGGTGTTCCGTGTGTAAGAAAATAGTCATCCATACTCGACAGGCAGCAACTCACAAGAACTGGTTGTACGTGACTCTCCAACAAATTGAACAGTTGATCTTGCAGTAAAACGGCACGACAAACGTCACTGGCACACCGTACAACTGTCAAGTGTACAAGACCAGATATTGTATCGCTTACATCCGTTATCTTGTTACAGATTTCCATCAACTCAATGTTAATCTCAGATAATGCATCGAGTTCCTCCAGCGAAACAGCCCCCCCCCCATGTTCAGTTCTAGGGGGGGACCGTAGAAGTTGGCACACCTTGTTCCATAGGAACCGAGTGAACGTTGCTAGGCAACCGAATTTTGAAGTACCGGAAAAGGAAAACATGACACCGTTTCAGCGTTGTAGCGTCCTCAACATATTATGGTTGTTTTCATCCGTCATTCCCAACTTTTACGAAAGTGGGAAACCAGAAAGAAAGCCTGACGTCTGGGGGGCCGCTTTCACGAGAAGACGAAAAAACACCATTTTGTGATGAGGCACAGTATTAAATCTATCATTTCAGCGTAACCATTGTTGCGTCTTTTGCGCGACTCTTGATTTATGGAATCTCCCGGCATCCCACACGCGACCTTGGCAAAACGGACTTTTGTCAAGGTCTTTGTCGGCTGATGCGCCGACGTGCTTATCAGAGAAAACTGCTAACCAAAAAAGGGCAAGTGGCGTCGGGGCATTACTCCTGATCCATTGGGATAAATGCCAAACCAGATACATCATTATGGTACACACATTCCTGTGCAAGCATGTGTTTTCCCAGGATCAGTGCGGAACACATCCAAACAGCATCTGTTGCACTCAGCAAAACGTGGGTTACACATTTTACATGAGGCGCCAGCAAGCTGCCCACTGTCCATCGTAACAGCTAGGGGCCTACAATACCGCCTACAGCCATTATCTAGATAGCTAAAGCAACCTTTTTTCGTTTCACATCCTGCATCTCCATCTTTATCCCTTCCCGGCTTATTGGGCTTGTTCGGCGGCTTGTTTGGCTTCTTTGATTTCTGCTTTGTAATTATCTTCTTTATTACCTTTATTATTTCACCACCTACTACTCTCACTCTCACTATTATTATTACTATTACTACCGGCTTCCACACAAGTTCACCTTGTTGATCAATGTACTTAAGAGGATTATTCAAACAGTATCTGTATCTGTACAGATTGAAGTCTTCGCTGTCATACCAAATCGGATCTCTGGACACAAATCTTCCCAATCCCGTATGATAATATCGGTTACGATATAGAATCAGGCCAGTTTCCGCATCCAAGACCAGCCCTGTAAACGTTCGATTCCACGCAAAACCAGAATTTGTTTTCGCTACAAAACTCTCGTCCAACCACGTAATTTTTCCGAAGGCATTCGGACTGGCTGTTTACACTTCGCCGTGAGGATTGCCCGCCCGCTCGCAAAACTTGCTTCCGGCGATTGGTCAACCCTACCGGGTGGGCACATCCCACAAGGTACTCAACGAAAGGTTTCAAAACATTGACTTTACATTTCTTCCTCCTTTCCTACGGGCTTATCTTGACGCCACAAAGAATCTGAACAATTACAAGTCTAACAGTCTCTATCATAGGAATTATAATGAAATTAATTAGCCACAAAACAAATAAGGCCAAAGCGGTGTTTCCAAGAAACGTTACAATGTTTCTTTTGTTGACGCCAATAAGAGTAAGAGTTAAATCGATAAAGATGAAAACCCATACTACAACGAAAGCCGTAATGCGAAGAAAATCCATCATTATTTTCATGCGAATACCCAAAATTTCTACCAGCAATAGGTATGAACAACGGCTCCACCTCCGGAAATTCCTGTTCCCTTTCCAACCCCCATTCCAAATTCTGTTCTAGTAACACCGCTCGGATAATTCGTACATCGCATAGAGCCAAAACTCCACGAAGAAAAACCCATTGACGCAGTTACACACCATTCACCTGTTACACCCTCTGCGGGGCAGCGGTCTCTGAATCCATGGCGCAACGGTACATTAGGCACTTTCGATATTTGCTTAGGATCACGTGGTACTCTACACAAAATGCCACAATTTATGGGCTTTCGCCAGTTTTTTATGGGTGGATCGGCACCACCAGGTAGACCTCTAGAACCCGTTACATATATCCCCACGCTCACTTCAAGCCGTGTGATTAGGCAACTCTTAATCCTCCCATTTTCACAACAATATGAGAAATCTCCGCTCAAGCATATAGTTGTTACAATTTGTCCGATCGCAAATACTGGTCCAGGAATATTAAAACACTGTTTTGTTCCGTAAAAGGAGTGATTCACATATCCCATGATTGTATCCCACACAACGTCGCCCGCTGTGCGGCGTAAACCAGCTGGGTCTCGATAGGTAGATGGAACATTAGTTGTATAGCGATATATATTGCACGCATCTCCTTCATACTCAATTGGATCTCTAGTCACGAACCTTCCTAATTCGGGATGATAATACCGATTTCGGTACAGTATCAAGCCAGTTTCGACATCTAACGCCTGCCCAGTGAATGTTCGATTCCAAGCATAATCCGAATTGGATTTTTGTGCGAAATTTCCGCCCATCCATGTGACCTTGCCGAAAGCATCGTATTTCATACGTTCGACCACGGAGTCCGAAGGGCCAGCAAGGGCGACAACATTCCAGTTCGGATCGGCGAGTGAGTACAGTCGCTCTGCATCTTTTTCTCGCAGAACAAGATCGTCAATATAGCGTAGTCCCCAGACGTAAGTCGTCAATTCAGAACCTGTTACGGATTCCAACTCTTGCCACTGTTCGTTGAAAAATGATTTTGTAACACTCGAACCTATGGTCTTTTGAATGCGTTGATTCACACCATTATAATCGTAACGGGCAATCAGATTATCCGAAGAATCGTGAACTTCGACGATGCGATTCCAAGCGTCGTACTTCGCATTCAAACCCGGCACAACAGTCATGTTGCCGTTGGCGTCGTGCGTTGCAATGCCCTGTAACTCATTGGCCGCGTTATGTGTACGATTTTCAACCAGACCGTTCTTGTCGTATTGCAACCAGTTTCCCGTTTTGTCGAAGTCCCATGATTCCGTAAAGTTCGATGACGTTACAGTATCTTTGTTCGCGTTCAAAACACCACGGTCAAGATTCTTGATCTGATTGATATGGTCATAATCGTACAATTCCGAGTTGGCGGCGTGGACGGCATCGTGACGGTACGTTCGATTGCCTGCATAGTCGTAACCATGAATGATGTGCACTAATGGATCATTGTCTTTCATCCAACTATGATTAACCACGCGACCGAAGCGGTCCAAGCCGCCATTGGCATACGTCAACGAGACGCCCGGCTCAACATGCGTGGTTTGCATTGGTTTCAAAGGTCGGTGCCGCTCACAGTCTGCGCGAGCGACAATTTTCGGACGTTATCGTCGGTCTTTTCGGCAAATCTTAACTTGGTGAAGCATTTACGCACGCTAATTATTTCAATCCTTCCCGTTTTGAGGCGAGGATTCGTGATTTTCAACGTCATTCAAAGAATCTGAACAAGCACACCACATAGGCTATTAATGAGCCCAAAGCCGACACCAACAACGTAATATACCCACCAATATTAACTTTATCACCCACCCTTATATCGTTTATTAACATTTTACATGACACGAACAAAAATACAATAGTTACAATAATCAACAACACTACATTCCAGTCATAAAGGGAACTTCCTGGTAAGTTGTTAACTATCATCATATAAAATAAATATGTGGGAAATATGACCCCGAAAAGGTGTTTTCTCTCAAAAAAAACAAACCATCCATAAAGCTGCATTGCTAGAAAATAATAAAGAGGCCAGTGGATTATATAGGCGATATTCGTCCATAGAAGAAGATTTGAGAACAACAAGGATGAGCCATTGATGACAAGCAAAAATCGCCCAGGCATAGCAAACAGCATTGACCAGGTTTTCGACGAGTATAAGACCAATGAAAACCCCATAACGAACATCATCTCAATGATTACATTCCACGAGTATACCCACCGTTCATAGTAAGATAATGGGGTCTGAACGATTACCTGACATTGTGCAAGAATTGAAAATAACTCAACACAAATAAGCAAAAAAAGTAAGAATAAAAGACAAACACGGCACATTTCGTTATTTAAGAAAAGTTTAAGAAAAATAGACCATCAGAATCGCCAAATGGTGTTTTACCGACCCTTATATTAAATTTGGCACTTGACCTGCGAAGACAGGCAACATGGATAGATTGCTGTCTTCCTTAAATCGTAGGTGTTTCAGTGATGAAGTGTAAAATATACAATCCGCCGCAATGGTTCATAACTTGTGTAACGGTTAATAATATGATGTCCTATCTTCGATATAGTAAGGTTGGCAGTCGATGTACTTATTCGTCGCCACACAGTTTTGGAGGTTCGCCCGGGTTGCATTGGCAATAGTAAGAAGATAACGCTGGGGTTCCATCACTATTACGCAACACGCTGGTCGCAATCGTTCCACTTATCTCAATTCCTGCCTTTCGCTTTGTAAACGTCTTCTCAGTCTGAAAATTACATCTGTGATAACAAGTTTCCTTACAGGTCTGTGTAACTTCATAAAGACATACACATGGTTTTCCAATATCCTGATGACCAAGCTTTGAAGTGTCGATATAATCATACAATGTGGTAACTCCTCCGCCTCGCACATAACCACAAACACCCCTTCCAAGGCTGCCTGGAGTTGGTGTAAAAGGTAAAGGAACATAAATGACAGGAATTACACGTATAAATGCAGCCCTAAACTGGCCCCATTGCGGTTCGCCGATAGCCTCGGTGATACATTCCCATTCGGGGCCAAATGGTCCTCGCGAAATAGTTCCACTATCAGGGGGAGCTGGTGGGATTCTCCAAGGGCGACATGCTTTCCAGATATTGATCGGGTTAGTATCACATTGCCTACCATAACAACCTATGCCAGCCCCTCCATACCCCAACCCGAACGTATCATAATTTGAAGTCACCGCGTTGCCAACAAATCGATAAATATTCATGTCGTCAGCCGCATACCCGATCGGGTCTCTCGTTATAAAGCGACCAAGTACCTGAAAATAAAACCTATTGCGATACAACATCAAACCTGTTTCGATGTCCAGCACCTGTCCGGTGAAAGTCCTATTCCACGCAAAGTCTGAAGTTGTTTTCTCACCAAAATCCTCATCCAGCCACGTAATCTTGCCGAAGGCATCGTACTTCATGCGTTCCTGAGTCGTACCGCTCGAATCACAAATTGCCACAACATTCCAGTTCGGATCGGCGAGTGAGTACAGTCGCTCTGCATCTTTTTCTCGCAGAACAAGATCGTCAATATAGCGTAGTCCCCAGACGTAAGTCG
>Ga0099364_10012931_pt1 | contig 11228 bp, 12 predicted proteins | sample TergutTh196P3_FD_73070 | JGI IMG/M metagenome (GOLD analysis project Ga0099364, IMG submission 73070) | Microcerotermes parvus P3 segment gut microbial communities from Pointe-Noire, Republic of the Congo - Th196 P3 | ecosystem: Host-associated > Arthropoda: Insects > Digestive system > Gut ... | reverse complement strand
GTCTGCTGAAACTCCTGTCCCTTGCATGTCGATGGGACGGGAGTCTTTCGCTTATGTTGGCTTTGGTGGGAGTGTGTCTTAATACTCAAAATACTTGACTGGAGGCTTGGCTTTATGATAATTGGCATACTCGGTTTTGGCAACTTAGGAAGTTCCTTGGCTAGAGGCTTAATTAAGTCCGGCTGCGCAAGTTCGGAGGGCATTCTCGTTTGCGACAACTCTCCCGAGGCGCGCGGCATTGCCGAGAGCGATCCCCTTCGCATTAAGGCTTCTGAGGATGTCAATTATGTTGTTGGCAACTCAGACGTAGTTTTTCTCACTGTTAAAGGTTATGTTTTTGAAGAACTCGCCAAAATCATTGACAGGAATTTATTAAAGGGGAAAACAGTCGTCAGCTTCATGGCGGGCGTATCTTTTGAGAGGATTGTTTCGTTAATCGGCGAGGTTAAGCTCGTACGTGCCATGCCATCGCTTGCCATAGCAAGCTGTGAAGGCGTTATTGGGTATACCGAAGCTCCTCCCGAAATAACCGAAATCTTCTCCAAACTTGGATATTCATTTGAAACGAGCTCGGACAGCATTGAAAAGGTCATGGCATTTTCATCGTGCGGACTGGGGTTCGCCGCCTACCTCATTGATGCCTTTGCGTCAGCGGGAGCTTCAATGGGATTCTCTGCGGAAACCTCTGAACACATCGCTGCGTTAACCTTTTTAAACGCTGCTCGCAGAGGCAGCTTCAGCGAAACCGTCAAAGCTGTCGCAACAAAAGGCGGGGCAACGGAACAAGGCGTTTTTCATATGGACAATAACAATGTCTTTGAAATTGTTGCCGATGCGGTTATGAAAGCTTATGAAAAGATGATATGCGAATGATGCAAAGAGAATCTATGCAAAATGGAGGGGCTAATGAAAAAGGAGTTTGTTCTTTTATCCGATATCATAAAGAACTCGGATAATATTGTTTTCTTTGGTGGCGCAGGTGTTTCAACAGAAAGCGGCATCCCGGATTTTAGAAGCGCTGACGGGATATATAACATGAAATATAAGTTTTCGCCGGAGCAGATTGTTTCTCACAGTTTTTTTATGAGTAACACTAGCGACTTCTATGATTTCTATAGAGACAAAATGCTTCATCCCGATGCTATGCCAAATAGTGCTCACTACGCGCTTGCCAAGCTTGAGCGCCAAGGAAAATTAAAAGCTATCGTTACGCAAAACGTAGATGGTTTGCACCACAAAGCCGGAAGCGTCAATGTCCTTGAGCTCCATGGGTCACGCAGCCGCTATTACTGCATGAACTGCGGGTCTTTGTTTTCAATCGATGCCGTGCTCGAGTCTGACGGTATTCCAACTTGTGAATGCGGAGGGATTATCAGGCCGGATGTCGTGCTTTTCGAAGAGTCCCTTGACCAGCGGGTTATTGAGGATTCCATTAAAGCAATTTCTAATGCGGATGTTTTAATTGTTGGCGGAACATCGTTAAATGTTTATCCTGCTGCCGGATTAATTCGTTATTACAGTGGCGATAAACTGGTATTGATCAACAAGTCCGAAACGCCTTTCGACAGTCATGCGAACTTGATAATCAGAGACGCTATTGGCGAAACATTGGGTTCGGTCGTAGATGTTCAATAACCCTTGTGTCATGCTATGAACATCGCGTCTCCAAATGAATAGAATCTATATCGCTCCCTTATCGCCTCTTCATATGCTTTTTTAACGTTTTCTCGCCCTGCGAGAGCCGACACCAACATTATGAGCGTGCTTTCAGGTAAATGAAAGTTCGTGATCAAGCAATCGACGATCCTGAACTCATGCCCCGGATATATGAAAATGTCCGTATATCCTGAGTATGGCTTAACGTAATTTTTTGAATGTTTTGCTCCCGCAATCAAAGAGCTGTCGTTTGAAGAAGGCCCGGGCGATTCGTATGCGCACGACTCCAATGCCCTGCATGATGTTGTCCCAACGGCAACAATTCGTCCGCCACCTGTTCTTGCATCGTTTATTCTCTCTGCTGTTTCTTCGGATATTGTAAAATACTCAGAGTGCATTTTGTGTTCTTCTACCTCATCCGTTCTAACGGGCAGAAAAGTGCCCTGTCCAACGTGCAATGTTATGTAGCATAGATTTATGCCGAGAGCTTCAAGCTTATTAAGCAGCGCTTCAGTAAAATGCAACCCTGCCGTTGGCGCGGCAGCTGACCCATATGGGCGTGAGTACACGGTCTGATATCGTTCGGCATCTTCCGGTTCATCCCGAATGTATGGAGGCAGCGGCATTTTTCCAATGCGTTCCAAAATTTCTATGAAATCGCCTTCATAATCAAAAATAACCAGCCTGTTGCCGCCATCCATTTCTTCTGTTATGGTGGCGGTTAGTTCGCTGTCCCCAAACAAGAGTTTTGCGCCGGCCCTCATCCTTCTCCCCGGCCTTGCCATGCATTCCCAAGTTGCTCCTCCGAGATTGCGAAGAAGCAGCAACTCAACGTTTCCTCCGGTCTCTCTTTTCCCCAGCAGCCTTGCCGGAAGGACACGCGAGTCATTCATAACAAGGCAGTCGCCTTTTCTGAGAAGTTCCGGCAAATCAAAGAATCGTTTGTGTTGAATGCTTCCTGTTGTTTTGCTAAGGCACAGAAGCCGTGATTGCTCACGCTTGTCAATCGGCGTTTGCGCTATGAGCTCGTTTGGCAAATCGAACCAAAATTCGCTCTTGTTCATCCTATTTCGACCCCTGTGAAATAAAACTTTATTATGTCAACATAGCTCATATCGTGGTATTCAGCCATCGAATATGCCCCCCATTGGCTCATGCCAACAAGATGCCCTATTCCGCTTCCAACGATCGTGAAGACTCCGTTTATCATTCCATCGTCGCCGCTAGATGCTCCGCTGCCTATAACGATTTCCTCGATGCCTGAGTCGGTGATGGCATGCAATGCTCCTGTTGGAACTGAGGTGGTTGATCCGCTCGAATCGATTGCATAAAACTGCGAATTTCCGCTGATTATCCGGGCAGGATCATTTGCGAAAACGCTAGTTGCTTCATACCTTGTGTTTCCAATGTTGAATCGTTGAGTTGGGACTCCCAGCGCGGATATGATGGGTTCACGTTTTGAGAAAGTGAAGCTCCTCCCGTCCGCATCTTTTAAGGTTATTGCAAGCACGTTGCCTGTTGGCGTGTATGCGCTGACCTCCATGCTAACGATAGTTGAACAGTTTGTGCCTCTGTTTCTCAAGCGCTGCGTAATTTCCTGTGGCGTGTATGTTATTGTCCAGTTATAGTTTGGTATTCTTGAGGCAACGTCCGCTTCATATGGGTCAATGACTCCACGCAAATATGGAAGCGCTGCAAACCATACGTTTTCGCAGTTTTCCGATGCTCCGCCATTTGATGATGCATATGGCGTCAGGCACAGTTCGCCATTATAGGTTATATACATCCCTTCGGTTTCTTCGACTGCTTGGTCTGTCCTGGCATTTGCTGATCCTCTGCCTCGATAGACTTGGCAGTGTTCTGTCACGCAAAGGTCAAACCCATATGAGTTGTGGCTTCCTTGCCCCGATGAAGCAAATGTTCGAGCGCAGCATGCTTGTGCTTTTAGCGCTTCCATTGGCCATGCGTTGTTCATTTCGTATGGTATGACGCCTTTGACATATTCTTCTATGTCAACATAGTTTATAACTGCAAGGAGTTCGCCTTCCTCCCTTGCGTATTGAAATCCTCCGCAGTACCTATATCCTTTAAACCAGGTTTCCGGTCTTTCGTTGTCAATTTTTCTTGGCCTAACTCCAAGGTTGCGGGCATCGCCAAAGTCAAACTCGAAGACTATTTGGTTCGTTCCTGTTTTGACTATAGCGATTGTGTTCGATGTTCCTGCATTTACGACGCACCCTGTCAGCCCTCGTGATGAGATTGCGCTTTCGGCGTCGGCTCTTGTTGCATAGTTGCTCATCATTACATAAAAGCGTCCCGATTCATATTTCACATATGATTCATTGTATGGTTCTGCTGCTGCTTTTGCTTGTTCGAATGTTTCGTAATATGCATCGAGCATTATATGGAAGCACCCGAGGACGGTTGGCCCTTCGGTTCCTTCGCGGTATTCTCCCGATCCTCCTCCGGTACCCGGATGCCAGGTCATGTTCCTGTCAATAACCATTGATATGGCGTTTTCTCCTGTCCATGCTCCTGTTGATATAAAGTCTCTGTTCGAATCGTAATATCCAAATTCGAATCCGCTTCCATACCCGCTCACGTTTTGAAGGTTTGCTGATGGCAGGGCTGTTGAACTATAGAACAAGCCCAGTTTCATTGTTGTTGTCGTTGGAACGTATGCTGCTTGGATCGAAGGTGGTTTCATCGCTATAAGCGCGATTATCGACAACAAGAGCGCTGCGGTTCGTTTTATGTTCGTTGCATGTTGCATTTCGTTCCTCCAATTATCCTTGTGACGTGTGTCTAATCGTGCTTGACTGGTCACGCCCTTGCGTTCGGAAGGCTATTTATGTGCCCCTATCGCTCAGATGCGCATCCTTGCGCATATTCGCGACCGCTCCACCGTCCTTGGTTAATGGGGTCCCCGAAAAGTCGAGAGACTTTTTGGGGAGAGGAGGAGCTACGAAGTGAGTGAGCTTACTCTTACGTGGGTAAGCGAACGATACGAAGTCAGCGACGACGAACGGGGCACATAAACAGCCGTTCCTCACCGGGCGTGACCTGGAACGGATACGTATTTCGTTTCAATTTCGCGAAAGTTGGGTATTGTGTTATTGAATGTTGTGTGGTATAGTGCTTGTTAGATGAGTTTTTTCCTTTTGTTTGTCCATATAGGGGTATAGCTCAGCTGGTAGAGCGGCGGTCTCCAAAACCGTAGGCCGAGGGTTCGATCCCTTCTGCCCCTGCCAACCCTCAAAAATCCGAACTACCGAACCGATGTGGCAATCATCGGCGAGAGTATCGGATTTTTGGTTTGTTTGGAATGAGATGTAGCCAGTTTGGGCAGAAATAAGACAGAGGATATGAAACCCATTATCTTGTGCCACTGGATGAGGTTTATAGAAGTCCATATAATCGTTTCATTATACATTTTCTTCAATCAGATGATTTTCGTCAACAGTTATCAAGAAGTTCCACAAATACGATAAATCAACTTACACAGGATATTTTACTGAACATAGAAATCCCCCTCCCACCCCTCGACGAACAACACCATATTGCCGCAGAGATTGAGCGTCAGCTTGCCGCTGTGGAAAAAGCAAGACAAGCGGCGATGGAGCAGTTAAGCACTATAGACGCCATGCCCGCCGCAATACTACGTCAAGCGTTTAATGGGCAAATATGAGTGGTGGAAAGAGACAATAAATCAATTCAAAGAATAAGCAGAACGCCTGGTTTCCCAAGCGCCCTACTGTAAATAATACCAACCCCTGCCTAAGCAGTTGTAATGGATGTCTAAACTACGCTGTTATTATACACCACCAGAATAGTGATTGTCAATTTTTTTTATATCATCGTCGGGTTTTTTCTGCTTTTTTGGTTTACTAATAAGGTATTGTCGTCTTACTTGAACGTCAATGGCATCCAAGTCTTTGTTTGTGAGTGAAAGGATTTTGCCATTTTTGTACATTGGTTTTTCAATCCGAACAACATCAATAACCCTCATTTGCTCAACTAACGCTGTCGAGTCGACGGTTTCCATGTCTACATGAAACTGGTATCCGTCATTCAACCGCTTGCTTGTTAGAGGAATAATTGTAACCATAGTTGAGTTCTTATAGGTACGAGTTATAACAACAGGACGATGTTTGCCTTCTTCTGATCCAAGATTACATCCCAAAAAAGCCCAGTATATGCAATTGTAATAAATGGGAAAAGTTTTGGGTTGCGGATTGAACTTTAGCTCTGATTTGGTTTTTATCCACCCCATGAACTCCTCAACGCTACTATAAATAATCATATTTCTCGCTTTCCATGTAGCAAACAATAATTGCGAAACCAGTGTAACACATATTGCGAAAAGAGTATACAATAATTATGGACACAATCAATCAAACCAAACGGAAACTGCTTGACGATTGTAATGTGTACGCATCAAACATAATAAGGAAATCCTTCGGGCGGAGGTTAGGTTGATGAAGAAAACTGCAATCAGAGCCTACACCGACGAACTCGATACCGCAGAGCAGGTTAGGGACATAGCCGGGAAAAGCGCGACTATTTTTTTGATACTTTCAAATACATGGACATAGGCGAAATTATCCCGAGTGACGATTCGGTGCGGTTGCTCAACGCGATCTTTGAAAGGATGGACTACAGCAAACTGTACAATTAAAGTTTGCAAACGGGTAAAAAGGCGATAGGAGTAATATAAGCAAAAAGCCCACCGTAAAAATATTTATCATAACAGGCAGTAACATATTGCATGAAAAAAGCACTATAGACTATAATGAAAGCGGAGGGAGGCGTTATTCATGGCGACAGTAATTGATGTGGCTAGATATGTTCTTGGCAGTGTCGGTCAAGTTACCTCGATGAAACTGCAAAAGCTTGTGTTCTACTCTCAAGCATGGTCTCTGGCTTGGGATGATGAGCCTCTGTTTGGCGAATACTTTCAGGCATGGGCCAACGGTCCTGTTTGTCCAGAGCTTTTCAAGGAGCATAAGGGCTACTTTAGATTGTCCGCTGATTTTTTCGGAAAATACGTTGATGGCGTGTTATCATCAGAGCAAATAGATACGATTGACATAGTTCTCAAGGATTACGCTGATATGGCTCCCCATGAATTGAGCAATCTAACTCATCGTGAATACCCATGGATAAATGCTCGTGGAAACACACCGCCGGGAATGCCTTGTGAGAACATAATCGAAAAAGAAGTTATGCGCGATTATTACGCAGGGATTGCACCGAACGCATGAGCAAGAGAACAGGTAAATTGTCGTATTCCGGTGATAAAAGGACGGGAACTCAAAAACGCCTGATAGAAAAGAAACCGGTTAAACCGGAAGACACCTCAAAAGACTTCTATGACAAGTATCCGCAGTGGTTATTTCAGAGATGCGATTTTGAACATCCAAAGTGGGGAATGTCGTGCAATTCTGGTGCTCTGACAAAAGTGTTCAGATACCTCTCTAATCTCGAAAGCAAAAAGTGGGGAGAAATACTGACAGACAAGTCAGGAAGGCGTAATAACACCCGAAACCATGAAATAGAGCTATCCGATCTAAGCAAAGAAGCACAAAAGCGCGCCACAGACATAAACGTGGATGAGTTTGATGCGCTTTGTTCAATTGCAGTAGGTGGTCGTGAGCGCGTTTGGGGTCATATAAGTGATGGCGTATTTTGCATAATATGGTTTGACATGCAACACGAGATATATCCAACTGAGAAGCGACATACATAGTGAGCAAAGCAAAAGAGCGGGCCGTCGTAATTGAACGCTACCCAAGTCGCAAACTCTAACCCTAACTGCAATTAATTCCGCTAAAAGGCTGCTATATTGTTTATCATTGGACGGTCGAAATACAGTGTTACCGCGAATCCGAACGGAAAATAGACAATGTGTGTAGGGTTTGTATTTGACCTTGATTGGTCTGCCAAACCTCAAAAATCCGAACTCCCGAACCGATGTGGAAATCATCGGCGAGGCGTTCGGGTTTTTTGCTTTGTTGGATGAATTATAATCATTTAAGCAATGAAAAACAGTTTTTTAATGCTAAGCCAAGAGTAGCTGTTACTCAAAATGGGAACGCTTTCGCGCAGCAGCGGCAGAGCGCGCTTTCGATTCATCTTGACGGTGATAATATCGTCGCCCACTTCAATCTATTGAACTCACGTCAAATTAATCGCTATCCCAACTTTCATACTTATAGGATTTTGTAATACACCCTTTTACTTGCAGTATGGCGCTGCCGGCAGTTTTGCGCAGATGATTTCGCGCCAACGCCATGGATTTGTCTTGTACAATACGCGGAATCCAAATTGCTGACGCGATGAACAAAGCCGGTGGCACCAACCACAATAGCATTTTAGGAAGAACCGACCAAGTTTCGATTATGCTAAAAATAAACCTTGGCACAATATAAAAAGCGACAACAGCCAGAATAACTCCCCAAAGCCCAACCAGTCCTTTTGCGAGTATTGCTCTATTGATTATCACTGCCCATAGTTGAGCGGCGCCACAGTTAATACATTGAGCGTGAATATTTTCATCTTCCTGGTCATATATCTTTATGTTATGCAGGATCGCATTTTCAATGCCCGAAGCTAAATGTCGCTTAGCTTCGCCGATTTCTTTACTGGCCTGCCTTTTTGCTTGACCTCTCATAGCGTCTTCGGAATTATAGTAGTTAGGCGAATACTTCCACCCGCGATTTACGGTCCTGGACTTCTTGATTCTGGCTACCGCAATGCCCGGCGTGCTGCATTTTTCGCAAACAAAACAAATCTCAAGATGCCTGCTAATTTCAGCGCGCACATGGTCCGGTACGACAATCCTCTTTTTACCTTTCATGGTAATTCTCCCTATAATGGCAAGTCTCTCTTCAAAGACTGTATGAAAGCGGACAAAAACTACAAAGCCCGCGTCCCGCATTAAAACGCGGAGACGGTTTCTTTGACAAAGAATTCAGTTTTTTGATCACGTCACAACAGAGTCTATGCCATTGCTTTCCACATTGTTCTTTGTGATAGTTAATCGTATTTATGCGGTTAAGCGTTAGGTAACCAGGAACGCTAATTCCTGAAATTCCATGAATTGCCGCAGGATGGCATCCGCTGAATCCTGGCTTATATCATAATATGCCGCGCCCCATTCGTAGTATACAGTTACGTCCAGAAAATCAAGATAAACTTCAATCTGGGTTCTGGAATCAGCGCTGTGTATCCTTATTACCCGCTCATCCATCAACCGTTCAGACCAATCTGGAAAATCGAATTCTTCCCAGTTCTCCAAATCCCACTCGTCCATAAAATACCCCACAGATGAGCTTAACACAAAATAATCCGCATTCCTGTATTGAATGAAACGCAGGTCTTCTGAACTATACAGCAAATCGCTCAGTATTTGCAGGTTAATTTCATACATGAGGTTATTGGTAGTGTAATCCGAAAGCAAAGCGGTTATTGCATTATATGTACCGGAGGGCGCATTATAGTATGCGATAATCTCGTCATAGCCGGGTATATCCGGCGGATATTTTAGAACCTGTACTTCATCTGTTGGTATGATTCTTAGATAGAAATACTCGTCTAAGGATCGAAAAACCAACTTTTCACTGCTTTCCCACGCATCTCCGCTACCGTCCCTCTCCGTCCATTCATCATAGCGCACCGCGTTCCATATTTCTGCGGTAAATGCGCTATCTTCCACCGTTCTCATCCAATATGTCCAAAATGTAAATGATGTATACGGGCAAAGCGACTCCACGATTGCTGTTTGCTCTTGATGACTATGTGGAATGTTCTCCTGCGCTTCGGTCGGAACGCCTAGACCAATGCTGTGTGCGGCGTATATGGAGTAAATGTAGTTGAATTGCGCGCTGTTGTTCGAGCGATATATGCCAACATACGGTTCCTCAATATAGTTCGCTACATCAGTATAGAGGAAAAAGGTTCTTGCTGCTCCGGCAAGGTTCAAACGGACTAGCAGATAATTATCTTCAATAGGTCTGTCATTAACGGACATTCCGTTTATACCCCATCTTTTTGATGCGCCGGAAAGAGCGTTCAATACATGATTTATCTCGTCTGAGTCCACTATCGTCACTTCGCCAATGGGAATAAACTCGCTAAATTGATCAATAGTGACAGACAAAACAGAATTTGCGTCGGGTAGTTCAATGGCATCAGTTGCCCTGTTCACCGCGAACCCCGCGCTTAATATGATCGCAAGTGCCAATGCCGCAATGATAATCACACGAGACGGTTTTCTGAAATTCAGTACGTTTTTCACACGCTCCTTGATGCCGCTTTCGCCAAATGCGAGCGGTGAAGCGTTCAGTATGCGGCGGTTTGCCGACAGCGACAGCAGGGTTTGCGAGTAGTCGGCTTTTGCTCCCATGCCAAGTTCCCGCAGGACGCGCTCGTCGCAGGACATCTCCATATCCGCGCAGAGCAGCACGAAAGCGACCCAAGCAAGCGGGTTGAACCAGTGTACGCATAGGAGCGCAAACGCAAACAGCTTCACAAGGTAGTCGCGCCGTATGATGTGAGTTTGTTCATGGAGCATGGCGTAGTGGAGTTCGTCTCCTGCTAGTACGCATGGAATATGTATTTTCGGCTTGATGAAACCGTAGATAAACGGCGTCGTAACGCTGTCTTTGTGGCGGAGCAAGCGGACGTATGAAATTACGGAGTACAGGAACATAAGCGCAATGCCAATCAGCCAGATAGCGGCTAACGTATCTAAAACAGACCAGACGGGCGTTATTTGCGGAGAGTTTGAGGATGCTATATACTGCATCCACTCCGATGAACCAGGTTGCGAAGCGGCCTCGGGCGGCACTATGATTCCGGAAGGCAAGGCCTGATACACTAACGGAGTCGCGGCAATTTCCGGGATGCCGTGCGGTAACAGTGACAATACGCTCTCTAATGTGAACGGCACAGCAAGCCTGAACCCTGCAACAGCCCATAAAGCGTAGCTTATCCACTTAGGTGCGCGGATTTTCCGCAACACAAGCCGAGCTAAGCACAGTGCTGCAATGACAAACGCCGCCGTGAGGCTCATGTTTAGGACAGCAGTAAATATATCAGTCATCGCGGCTTCCCTCCCTGTACTCGTCTATCAGCCGCTGTATTTCATCTGCTTGTTTGTCGGTGAGCTGACGGTTGCTGACAAACGATGTGATAAACTGCGGCAAACTGCCGCCGTAAGTGTCGTCAACGTATTTTACGCTCTGTTTTGCGTAGTATTCGTTACGGGTCATCAGCGCGGTCACAAGCGCATACTCATTTTTGAAAATGCCCTTGTCACAGAGTTTTTTCAACACGGTATATGTGGTGGATTTCTTCCATTTCATCACATCCGCTGCCAGATCTGCAAGTTTCGGAGAATGAATCGGAGCATTCTCCCATATAAGGTCAGCAAAGCGCGATTCTGCTTCCGCTAACTTGTAGTCAGCCATAACGAGCCTCCGTTCTATCTGTAGTCGCACGCATTCTATCATAAATAGAACGGGTTGTCAATAGGGAAAATGAGTTTTTGCCTCTCGCTTGTTATCAGC
>Ga0099364_10012930_pt1 | contig 11228 bp, 10 predicted proteins | sample TergutTh196P3_FD_73070 | JGI IMG/M metagenome (GOLD analysis project Ga0099364, IMG submission 73070) | Microcerotermes parvus P3 segment gut microbial communities from Pointe-Noire, Republic of the Congo - Th196 P3 | ecosystem: Host-associated > Arthropoda: Insects > Digestive system > Gut ... | reverse complement strand
AGCCATCAAAAAAATGAAAACAGCTTTCCCCCAAGGGGCGCAAGCAGCAGAGACAAGGATATCCGTAAAACCTGAAGAATTACTACTACCCTGGTGTCCGCCCCTGTTTCCATGGACATCAATACCATAGGGGTCATTCCGCCGGGTGCCGCAGCCATAAGACAGGTCATAAAGTCCCAATCGGTTAATTTATACAGAATCAGGGCCAGGAGCATGGAGCCTCCGATAATGATAATGTTAAAAAAGATAAAGGGAACAACGTAAGAAGGCAGGTTCAGGATGCTCTCGCGGGCAATGGAAAGACCCAGCATGCCGCCAATGCCTATTTGAATGATCTTTTGGAAATTCACATGTACCTTTTTGTTAAGACCTCTGATTTTTGAATAAAGCCCTATTGCCAGCATGGGACCTATCAGGTTTGGGGCTGGAATATTCAGCCGTCCAAATAACCAGGCAGCAAACAGGGCGATTGCGGCAAAGATGAGCCACTCGATTATTTTTATGGATTCAATCTTTTCCCTGTCTGAACCATCGTCGGACCCTAAGGCCGGTATGCCATCGCCCCGGGGCGCTTTCTTTTCAATAAACCGTGTAAATTGAGAAAAAATAAGCACAGACAGAACCAGGCGCGAGGTCTGGAACAAAACAATTGCCAGGGTATCTCCCCCAAAGGACATAGCCACCAGGGCCATTTCCATAAGGCCGCCGGGGATGGTGGAAAAAAGGGCCGTATATTTATCCAGGCCAAGCAGTATCATAACCCAGGAGGCAAAAAATGTAAGGGCAATAAGCCATACTGAAACCAGCAGAATAATTTTAACAAGTCCCCTGGCTTTAATGTTAAAGCGCAATCCCAATATAACTCCCATAACCATGGATAAAACAGGTCTAAGCATAACAGGGAGCGTCAGGCGAATTTCAAAAAAATTTGCAATTCCCATAACAACCAAAGGCCCGATAATAGCAGGCATGGGAACTTTCATCTTCTGAAAAATAAAAAACCCGGCAAAACTTAAAATAGAAAAAACCGTTATCCCCAAAATCATATTCAATGGCATAGGCCTCCAAAGTACATTATGAACCTGAGTCCTTTGCCTCGTTCCAGTATCTATCCATGATAGTCAGATTTTGTGCATTCATTTCCTGACCGGTCTCTTTCATGCGTTTTTCCACATGTTTGAATCGTTCGGTAAATTTTCTGTTTGTCCCATGCAGAGCCACCGATGGTTCTATACTAAAAAAGCGGCATAGGTTTACCACAGAAAACAAAAGATCCCCCAGCTCTTCTTCCAGGGCGGTATCCGGCCTTGCTTCGGCTATGGCCGTTTCAACTTCCTGCAGCTCTTCCTTTATTTTATCAATTACCCCGGCGGTATCGGGCCAGTCAAACCCCACCTTTGCGGCCTTTTTCTGGAGCTTGCAGGCCCTGTCCAGGGGCGGAAGTCCCCGGGAAACCTCATCCAGAATGGAATCCTTTGGTTTGCGGCCCTCTTGCTGGACTTTCACATTGGCCCAGTTCTGCAGCGCTTCATCGGGCGTTGCTGCCGGTACAGAACTGAACACATGCGGATGGCGGCGGATGAGTTTTTCGGAAATTCCCTGCAGGGTATCGGCTACGGTAAAAAGCCCCTGTTCTTCGTGCATATAGGCAATCATGGCAACCAGAAGGAAAAGATCCCCCAGTTCCTCTTTTATATGCCCCGGTTCCTGTTCATCGATGGCTTCGATACATTCGTAGGTTTCTTCTATCAGGTTGTCCCTGAGAGATGCGGGTGTTTGTTCCCGATCCCAGGGACATCCTGCCGGCGCACGAAGGCGGACAACGGTATCATAAAGTTTTCTGAAGGCTTCCATGTATTTAGCCGATTGTCTTAGTTAGACCTCACTGTTATTATTGCCGAACCGAATCTTGTTGCATCCGGATTAAATGTTGCGACAACGTAAAGTGTTGTTGCAGTTTCGTTTGCCCCTATTGTAAGCGACCCATTACCGGTTATCCCGGTTCCTGATGAAATAGCTCCCGTACCATCCGGATTGGAGCCAACCCTCCATGACATGGGCGGATTGGGATTTGTATAACCTGCAACTGTGGCAGTGAACTGTAGGGTGCTGCCTCTAAACACTGATTGGCTCGAAGGGTTTACAACTACACCACTTACGACAGGATCCTGCGGCGCAGGCAGTGTTACCGGCGGCAGCGCGACGGGGCTTGTTACAGTAACAATGACACTGCCGGATTTTGTCGGATCAAACACGGAAACCGCAAACACAAACAATGTTGTTGCTGTTTCGTTTGCGGCTATTGTAAGCAGTCCATTATTATTGATGCTTGTTCCCGTTGTAACAGCCCCGGTCCCGGCGGCGTTTGAACTGACTCTCCATGTAATGGCAGTATCCGGATTGTTTGTACCCGTAACTGCAGCCAAAAATTGTACTGCACTGCCGGCTGGTGCTGACAGATTTGCGGGCGCAACAGAAACGCTTGTTACAGTCGACCTTAGAACAGCTACAGAAACACTCCCGAACCGGGAAGGATCCGCCGCAGATACCGCAATCACATAAAGCAATGGAAGGGATTCGTCGGCTGCGACAGTTAGCACTCCGTTATTGCTGATACTTGTTCCGGGTGTAACGGCTCCGGTACCCACGGTATTGGAACTGACTATCCATGTAACAGTGGTATCCGGATCGTATGTGCCTTCAATCGCAGCGCTGAACTGAAGGGATCTTCCTGATGAAATTGTCTGATTATCAGGGCTGACAGTTACACTATGTATAACCGGAACAACAACATTAACGGCCACGGTGCCTGTTACAAGCGGATTCACAACTGAAGCTGCCATAACATAAAGAGTGCCTGCGGTTTCATTTTGAGCGATAGTAAGTGTTCCGTTATTGCTAATATTCGTTCCGGATGTTACAGCTCCAGTACCCGCAGGGTTTGAGCTTACTCTCCATGTAACAGTATTGTCAGGGTTATTTGTACCTGTTACTGAGCTCCTGAACTGAAAGGATCTGCCTAATCCCACCGCCTGATTTTCCGGACTAATGCTTACGGAATTTACCGTAACAACCCTTATTTGTATACTATCCGACTGGCCTGTCTCCGCTGACACCGCAAAAACATATATAATGTGCGCAGTTTCGTCAGCTGCAACGGTCAGCACTCCCCCTTCGGGAGGGATGTGTGTTCCTGCAGCGACAGGCCCGGTGCCGTCACTTGTCGAACTGACCGACCATCTTACACTTTTACCCGACGCGCTTAAGCGAATGGAACCGCCCGGTATTACCGAAGATACATTGCCATCTGATCTAATGCGGACAGCAGAAAAAGCCAGGCGCAGACTGGCACATCCGGTTATGGCAAGTCCAATTATCGCTGCAAAGATATATAGTCCGAAGCGCCAGCTAATATTTGTATTTTTCATACTAACTCCTCGCCATGGAGTATATCACATCATCGGGAAAAGCTCCACATACCCCGGCCTTCCCGGCGGGCTTCCTGCTCCAAAAGCCGGAATTCTTCCATGAACTGGAAGGGGAAGCGAAGGTAGGCGTGGCCATAGCCCTCCTGAATCAATACTGCGTTGAAACACAGGCCTTGCCCGGGGTCCTGCCGGCGATCTTGCCGGGGGGTATAAATGTATGCCAAAAGCCTGCCATAGCGGTCCCGTAAATCCCAATCAAACGCCAAATACACCATCTTGCCCAAAAGGGCTTCCTTGGTAAAATCACTTGCCTCCTGCCCAAAGCGCTCCGCTTCCCGGTTGGGATGTACCGTCTCCGGAGTATCTACGCCCAACAGGCGGATGGTTTCCACTATTGATAATCCGGCCGGAGGGTTACTTATCCTGACACGCACAGTATCGCCATCCACATGGCCCACTACTTCAGCCTGGAGCATCCGGCCCAGATCGGCAGCACCGGATTTTTCAAGCCCCGCTGTATTGACCCGATATAATACCGCATCACGCGGCTCAAGCAGCTCGGCATCCAAATCAAGAAGCGGCGGCCCGCACCTTGAACAGGGGCCGTACTCTGACCTCGCCGCATCAAGAAGCGTAACAGCGATCTTTGAGGCACGCAGGGAGGAACAGGTCTCCAGGTGGTACACCCTGCCCGTATTGGTCACATAGACGATCTCATCCGGACCTGATCCGGTTAAAAACAAGAGGGGCAGAATCAGAAAACACAGGACGCGGATAGTAATCTTCATTAGCTATGGTAACCTCTTGGCACGTGCGTCAGTTCGTATTTTGCTCAAATACTTTATAAATTTCCTTGCATCAGGATCAGGATATTTATTGTTTTTTATATTCAATGGCAGAAAATAATCTTCAAATGCTTCCTTTTCCATATCATCAAGCCCCTTTTTTGTTTTTTCATTCCAGGATGAACCAACAATACAATATGTTACTTTTAGCTTGTCAATAAATAGATCTGTTTTTTCCTGGCAAATATCACCCCTCAGGCTGCCGGTTAATAGACTGGAAATTGATTTTCGAAAAGTTGAAAAACCATTATCCACATTTTTGTCTGAATGTTCCTGATTTATATGTTTATTTAATCTTTCCTTTATGGATGAAGATATTCCAAAGTAAATTGAGTAATAACCCTTTAATTCTCCGGAACCTGGCTCTAATTTATCGATCAATTTGTTAAAATGTTCTTTTAATAGTTCTTTTACTTCTTCTTCTTTTGCCCACCACTTATAGTATCCAGGCTTAAATTGGACATTAATTCTATATTTAGATGGATCAATTGTAACAGTATCAAAATCAATATCAGGATTAAAAATTAAATCAATAATTGTTGGCATGATCAAACCTCCTACTTTTTAAACAATATTTTTAATTCATCCTCACTGCCTGCAGAAATCCAATCTGCTAGACCCTCTTTCCAAACCAAAGTTTTCTTTTTTAGATCGCCTTTTTTTACAAGTCCATCCAGTTTATCCCAGTCAAAAGGGCCTGCTTCCTTTCCGTTTAAATCCACATAATACTCTACAGGCGGAAGCTTTTGCCAGGGGGCAGCGGATGGCAAAGGCGGAGGTCCGCTTTTTTTGCTTTCTGTACCAAGCTTCTTAAGCTCTTCCCCGGCATAAGGATGGTCAGGATTAAGTTTCAGGGCTTTTTTATAATCCAGCCGGGCAAGATCATCTTTTCCCGCTCCTTTATATGCCACACCGCGACAATAATAATAATCTCCTTCGCCTGGCAACTGACCTTTGGGACTTAGTTCTATAGCTTTGCTAATATTAATAATGGCTGCTTCGTACTTTTTCTGGTGATAATAAACAGAGCCCATATTGGAATAAACCCTTGCATTATCAGGTGTAAGTTCAAGGGCTTTTGCGTAAGATGCAAGGGCTTTCTCATAATTTCCCTGTTTTCTGAATTCAACTCCCGCAAGACGTAATTTTTCCGCTTCAGCTGCTTTTCCAGAAATATAGTATGGTTTTTTACCTGAAAACAGGGAGCTTTTCTTTTTTTCTGCCGGATTTACCTGTCCGTTCTTTACCAACGTATCATATACATCTTTCCAAAATGGATATATTGCGAGCATTTCTTCAACAAATTGCGCATTGCTCCAAAACTCCAAAGGTATTTTCCAGGCCACATCATCTCTTTCATCCGGCAGCTCAAGGTAATTTGGCAAAGACTCCAGCCAGAATTCCTTTTCATTAAGAACCTGCATGTATTGATAATAATCACTATCCCAACCATTATTAATTATATTCCCGCAGAATTGATGGTTTTGCCAGTATTTATCCGGCACTTCATTACACCCAATTTCTTCATTGCCCAGTGAATCCAGCATTTCAAAAATTTCATCTTCTGTCATGGTTTTATCCTTTATATTAATAATCCTGATTATATCAGGTTTATATTAAATTGTAAAGCGCTTCAAACTTTGCCCAAGTTAGCCCCTGATAATTCCGGCTATGGAAACATCATCCCCGGAACCCTTTTTTGTCAGTAAAGGAAGCATGTCACGAAGCTGAATCTCGCCGTTTTGCCGGCCTTCGCTCTTAAAGTTATTATAAACACTTTTATAAAATCGTTCAAGATGCTCTTCGTTTTTATTGATAGGGAAGGAATCGTCTATCCCGTCACTGCCAAGAAAGATTGCATCCGGCAGGGTTTCACTGTAATAATGGCGGAACAGGCTTGCGGCATTTTCATCGCAAAGTGACGTAGTACGGTTTAGAAAACACTTCTCGTCCCATGGCACCGGCTGTATTGAAGAGCCTTCTCTCAGGCATACGCATTTGCCGTCACCTATTTGAACGGCAAACCAATAATACTCAGTCATTGCCGCAGCCAATAATGTTGTTCCATAGGGGCTGTAATCGCCACTATTTACACCACTGCTCAATGGATCGCCACGAATATTTTCCGCGATTTTTTCATACCACAGGGTGATAATGCTTTTTTCCAGCGCTTCCAGTGCGGTACCGGGATTTTTCAACCGGGTTTTATTGGTAAAAACCACATCTTTTGCACATTGTAAAGCAGCCTCTACAGCAAAACGGCTTCCCCGGTCGCTTCTATAATGTTCTTCAGAGCCGTGTCCATCTGCGACTGAAATAATTACGAATTGGCCGTTATTCAAATGGGATGAGAAATCCTGGCAGGGTATTTCCATTTTTAGATGAGATTCGCCAATGCAGGTCGCACTGAATGTGTAAATTTCTTTTTTTACCATTCATCGTCTCCCGAGTCTACAGTCATCAGCCTGGCTTGAGCAAGATCGGAATTAAACACCACTTGCTTAAGAGATATTACACCATCAGCAGAAATATCAACATCTCCTATAGATGCAACAGAACCCGGCTTTTCAATGTCTGAAGAGGCTAATGCCGCAGGTTTTGCCGGTTTTACCTGAACACTTTGACTTGCAATCTGAGAAGCCCTTACGGAAACAAACTTTATCATTTTTTTCAGCATTGCGGTACTATGAACTTCCAATACTGATTCCGCAGAACCGGTAAATTCTGCAAGACGGTTTTTATTCGCATTATCGCCTATTGCGACAGCTATTTTGATCGCAGCTTTGAACCATTTGTTGTTTTTTAATTCCGTTATTGCTCCGTCAAAATCATCTGTTGGCTCTCCATCGGAAAGCAAAAAAATGGCCGGAGCAAAAGATCCAACAGCATCCTGCATAAAAGTCTTTGTGGACAGGGCATCGTTTAATTTACGAAACGCTTCTCCCATGGAAGTATTTCCACAGGCATCTACATAACACCAGTTAAAATTCTCAACAGGTATAGGGCCGTTTGCCGTCAGCCATTCAGCCGAATTCGCGAATTCAATCGCTGCAATTTTTATTTCTGCGTCAGCATTACTTGCCGAAATGTCCTTTATTTCCGGCAGTACTTCTTCTATGGCGGCATTTACCGCCCCGATTTTAGATCCTCCCATGCTTCCTGATGTGTCGATAAGAAAGAACAGCACCATTGATTTTCTGGGAATTGCCTCTACTGCCTGATTTAAACTCATAAATTAATCTCTCCTTTGGTATTACCAAATATAATTTTAGTACCTGCTTCCAGAGGCACTGCTTTACCCGATGCTTTTGAGGATTGTTTACCGTCTTTATTTATCAATAGCCATGTTTTCTTTGATTTATTTTTTAGTTCCATAGCTCCTGCCGCCTCATTTAGTACAATTTCAGCGGCAACTGTTCTAAAATCATCGTTGTCGCTGTCCACATGGCACTCATACAATTTTGTACGCTCATGCAAGGCCATATTTATCCGAGGCATGGCAATATGCAATTCAAATTTTTGTATATGTAGGCAGAATGGACAGGGTGATTCTGTAACCGGGTCAGCAAAAAATATTTCTCCGCAATTTTTGCATTTGTAAATTTCTCCTCTAAGACGAATAAATACTTTCAGCCAGTCTTTTTCGATTATCCGCCTGGATGGGTCTTTCATCGCTTCCTGGCTAAAAGCCTCGGTGAATTTCTCCCGCACATAGGAGGGATATAGGGGCCAGCGTTTTATGGCGTTATTGTTGATGCCGGGAACCGGTGCGTTTGAATCGTCCTGGTCAAAGATAAACAAAGGCTCTTCTCCATAAATCTTTCGCTCCAGTACCTCTGTCATACAGGGCGGATAAGAACGTTTTCCTTCAAGAGGGTGGTTATTCATAAGTAACAGAAACAATACAACTGCCAGGGAGTACTTATCCGTGTGGACACTTGGCAGGGCTTTTCCCAAGACAACTTCGGGAGCCATGTATCGGCATTTCCCGGCAATTCCAAGGTTTTTTCCGTATTCTACAACATTATCATTATCACAAATTAACACATCTCCGTTTTTTGGATTAATAAAAAAGTTACCGTCATTTATATCCTGATAACTGTAACCGGAATTATGTAATTCACGAAAAGCTTCTATAATCTGGAGGGCCGCATTGGTAATTCCCGTTACGCTTGCAAATTTCTCTTTTGCCAAAAGAAATTGTGAAAAATCCTTAAACTCTGGGGGTCTTAAATTCATAATGTACCCAAAACCTGCTTCGGATTTTTCGGTAATATCCAGGGGCCATAAGAAAGAATTCAGGGGGGCACCTTTGTTTACATTATTTTCAAGATTCTCATAAAATTTTTCCGGCCTTCTTATCGTATTAATATGGCTTGAATACCATTTAAGTGCTTTGGGCTTCCCATTGCAGGAAACTTTATATACAGCGCCTTGTCCACCCTGGCCGATTTTTTCCTGAATTTTTACAGTTTTTCCTGATTTTGTTTTCAATACTGAATTTTTCTTTAGTTCATCCATTGTTTACTCCTTTAGCCAGGTTGAGCTTATGTTTGTACCGATAAATTGCCCGGCTAATTGCTTTATCTGGGTTTCGCTGTTTGAAATCCGCATATCAACCTTGAACTTGTCCTGGGTATCCGGTTTAAAACTTGTCCATGAAACACAATAAGCCGGAAAACCGAATTTTTCCTTGTTTGTTTTCCAGACAAGGAGTTTCTGTACGGAAGTGCCACAGGTCCAGACATCCCGCCTTAAAAGGAGAGATTTTGGCATTTCTTCATTGGTGTTTATTTTGCTTTCGGCGTGAACCGGATTTTTTTCACTGATTTGGTCAAGCGAAACCTGGTTTATATTGTTGGTTTTATCTTCCCTTAGCCGTTCAATCACAGCAGAAATAAAACTGTAGCCTGCGCAGATAACTGTTTGCTTAATCGCATTATTATCATATTCCAGGATGGGATTTTTTATGTTCCCTGAAGTTACCTCTGTAATTATATCTCCAATACTAAGTTCAATTACTAGTTCCGGGCGTATCATGTGAAAAGCAAGCCTGTTTGAATCGATCTCCAAATAGTTCGATGATATTTTCATTTTTGACAACCGCAAATAAAGCTCTATTTTTTGTTCTGCGGTCAGGCCATTTCCTGTTCTGCCTATTATCTGATATTTGCCCTCACTGTTCCTAAGGGCGTAAAGCAAGGTACGCACCTGACCCTTTGTATCGCTGCTTTCAGAAAAGCCAACTACAACCGCATCCACTGTAACACGGGGTTTTAGCTTATGGACAATAGGCAGTTCGCTTCGAATAATCAAACCTTCGCTGCCTTCCTTTTCTACCCATTCGGCAAAAATATTTTTTATTTCGGTTTTTGATCCTGCTTCAATATATTTAACCGGTTTGCAGTATTCATTTTCTCCGAAAAAACCTGTTAATTTACCATGAATTTCATTGTACTTAATACTCTTACAGGGTTTTCCATTCAGGCTAATAATATCAAATGGAGCAAGCCGCAAAGAATCAGGTTTTTTTGCGATGGCACTGGCGCAATCACTGACCCGGCTTCTACCTTTGCTTTCTTCGCAGTACAGTTCTGCCGCAAAAACCAATGATTTAACTCCGAATTTTCTTAATTGTCCGGCAGTCTCCCTAATGCATAGAAAACCCGCGAATGGCTTTCCACTGGAATTAACGGCAATAAGTGAATTTCCGTTCCATGACAAAACCGCAAGCTCCCCGTCATATTTTCTGGTGATGAAAAACCTTTTACCTCCAATTCTATCATCTATATGGGAAGGATTTAAGGAAACAAATTCTTTGGAAATTGTGTTTTTGTACTCCACTGCTATTGTTGATATACCATGGGGCTGTATTTCGGAAGCAGACAATTCGATGTCAGATTTTTCTTCCGGCATATCCGGCATTACCGCCGTGAGGTTTACAGATGACTCATTTAACAATAAAATTTCTTCAAGAGATTTTTTTAATATGGCCCTGCGTTTTAATACAGTATTACCGGGTATTTCATCATTATAAATTCCGCTGTTAAAAGCAATTTGCATACAAAGACGGCCCGCAACATTGACATATTCAAGTAAAGCCTGGGAATTTTTAACAGACAGCGCTAAAGAAGGTATACCTGTCCACCTTTCCAATATATCTTTTTCTGCTGTCTTTCCAATGGCAAAGGCAACTTTAAGAGCGTTTTTGTCCCAATTGTTGCCGGAAAGCCGGGTTAAAGAATCGTCCAGGACAGAACTTAAGGGACAGGGGCTTGTAGAAAAAAAGATAATTACCGGGGGGTAGGCTCCCGAGACGGATTCCATAAAAGCATTTTTGGAAAGCTTATTATTTAATTTGTCAAATACATTATTAAAGGAAATAAGCTCATGATCGATATTTTCTGCCAATGGCTTCCACACATATTGATCAACCTGAACGGGTTTTTCCGTAATCCAGTGAGCCCTTCCCGAAAAGCCAAGCAAGGCAACCTTAACTTCAGCTTCCGTCCTGGCTGCGGCATAATACTGTAAAAGAGCAATATAATTTTCCAATGCCGAATTAACTGTTTCCAGTTTAGTCTTATGCATGGCATAGGATGTCTCAACCACAAGAAAAAAGGTAATACTCTTTCTTGGAATTCCCTCGGAACTGGTTAATAACGGCATACTATACCCCTTTAATGGATTTAATTTCCATTAGACTTAAATGAAGGATAAGACAATAACTGTTTCCGCTAATGCGGCCTTCCAGAAAACCGCGATATGGTTCTCCGCCGGCACTTAATATAATGGGCTCATTTCCTTTTTTACCTCCTCCCACAAACATCATTACATTTTTATCGTGAAGGTATTTGGCCATATTAAACAAAAAATCAAATGTCAGACCGGAAGTATGACGAAGCTGATATTTTTTTGAAAACACAAATTTACGCACAGCTTCATCTTTGACAAA
>Ga0099364_10012929_pt1 | contig 11229 bp, 8 predicted proteins | sample TergutTh196P3_FD_73070 | JGI IMG/M metagenome (GOLD analysis project Ga0099364, IMG submission 73070) | Microcerotermes parvus P3 segment gut microbial communities from Pointe-Noire, Republic of the Congo - Th196 P3 | ecosystem: Host-associated > Arthropoda: Insects > Digestive system > Gut ... | reverse complement strand
TTATAAGTTTTGCCGTCAGTGAAATTTCTTCGCAATTTTTCGCACGCATATACAAAGAAATACCTAATTGTCAGATGGCTGCTTTTTGTAAACTAGCCTTTGTTGTTGCACCAAACTTTACAAAGTTTCGTGAATTTTTCAAGGCTGCTTATAAAAAGGGATTTGTTGTTCGTGCTAATACTTTCGACAACGTCAAAGGGCAGTTTCCCATAGGTTTTTTGTTCTGGGACACGTCCAATAAAAAAAACATAGAGTCTGTTACTTGCGATGTGATAGACAATAATGGAATGATCGAGAGTCAAAAAACGTTTTATTCTGTTAGAATGGGAGGGGTTATAAATGATTGGCTCCGCAATTTTTATGACGACCAAAATATAATTGCTTATTTGCGATTTGTAACTTCTGATTTTCAAAGCAACAGGGGCGTTTACATAACGGGGCAACCTAAACAAAGTGATATTCAGGAATCAAGGATAACCGGGATTACAGCGGCTAATCTAATTCCTTTTTCTGTTTATTTTGCCGTCCGTAAAATAATTCCCGCTGATTGGCTCAATGATAGAGACCAGTTTCTCTACCCTAATGACGGCTGGCAAACCGATAAGGCATTTCAGAATGATTGTCTTACCTATACACTGTTTAGTAATGACATTCAATCGCAACATGGTGTCAATCATTGGATACCATTTCTGGAACATGAGGTTGATGCCCGGGATCAATTTGAAAGCCATTTTACCATGAGTTTTATTAGTGGAAATCTAATACAAAACGGGTTCTCAAATTTGTTCGAGCAGGAAGGAAACAAACCTTTTAAGAAACGAAAGTTTTCTCCCGAAGCAAAAGCCGTATTCAAAGCGGGCAGGAAACTTTGGACGTACTATCATTCGCAGCCGAAGTGTAACGTCAATGCAAGTCTCTATGACATACGAGAACACTTTCAAGGACGCGATGCCAACGGCAAGATGAATAACAAGAGCAATGACGAAACGTACAATAGTCTCATTGCAGATTTACGTTCGGCATTGAAAACATTGGCGGCGAAGATCGAACCGAAAGTGTACGAGTATGGCTTTCTGAAAAAATAATCTCTTACTCCCGAAAAACACCTTTTAACCGGCAACGCCACGATGGAAGCCGTCTTTGTCATGTGCAGTGGGAATCCGCATGGCTTGTTACTTTCCGAATCTGAAGGGAGACTCTTTTTTGCATTCGACAGTTACCGCAAAGCGAAAACGGACGAGGCGAATTATTGCAAATTATATGATGGTGCGTACTTCAAAATCGGCAGGAAGGGAAGTTCGACCATGTTGGGTACAGGTATCTTGAGTGTTGCCATGTTGATTCAACCCGGCAATTTCAGAAAAGCGTTGACCGAGAATAACGGAATGACGACCTCATTTTCAACCTCATTTTTCTGACAAAACAACCTTAGTAGCCAAAACGTTCCAGAATGATCAACCTTATTCCCTTATTTTTCCGCACGAAAATGAGGTTAGTTTTTTTCTCATTCCTTGCTACTGAGGTTGTTTTGTTTTTTTGTGAATGAGGTAGAAATGAGGTTTTTGACTCTCGATACTTCACAATGTTACGGTGTTGTGCAAACTTGTCGACGGACTGACATTCGGCAGAGGTATCGTTGTCGGTCGGGTTGGTTGTTATCGTGTCCGTTTTTGATAACTTCGGCGGCGTGACAGTGGGGGCATTCGACTTTTTCTGCCCAGCGGAGGTGGCGAATCATTTCGTAGCATTTGGCATTATCGATCAATCCGTGAATGTTCAGTCGCATCGTGCGGAAATTGTTGGTTGACTCTCTTGTGCAAACTGCCCAAGTCCAGAAAGTCTACCCGATGACGACGAAAAAACAATAACAACCCAGAACACCAGAACACAGGTAGAGCCAAAGGAAAAACTTGGCAACAGACTGCCGGCAGTGTTTCAGTATGTTCCGTTTCCGTTGACAAAATTACTATTGCGAGTAAAATGGAGGCATTAATGTGATTGTGATACTAAACCGATGATTGGAAAGATATTTGAACTCGGTTCGTTGGTGAAGCAGGCTCGTGAAATCGGCGGACGAATGCAAGAGATGAATGAAAAACTCAAAGACCTGCGTGTCGAAGGCAATGCCGGCGGAGGACTTGTTACCGTAAGTGTCAACGGCTTACAGGAACTGGTCTCCTGTACAATTGATCCCTGCCTGTTTCAGCAAGGAGACGCAGAACTCTTGGAAGACCTAATCGTTTCCGCCGTGAACGATGCAGTGGAAGAATCCCGAATGCAACAAGCAGAGTCAATGCGGTCGCTCGCCGGCGATATGGACATGAGCGGCTTGTCCAACGTTATTGAAAAACTCGTAAAATGACCGAACTAACTGAATCCGTCTCACAGATGATCCGTGAGTTTGAAAAATTGCCGGGCATCGGTAAAAAATCGGCGGAACGCATTGCGTATCACCTTCTCAAACTGGACAAACAGGAAGCCCTTGCCCTTGCCGACTCCATTACGGCAGTCAAGGAAAATGTACGTTACTGCAAACACTGTTTCAATCTTGCCGAAGATGAACTCTGCGAGATATGCAAAGACTCACGCCGAAATCAGACGTTGCTTTGCATAGTGGAACAACCGCAAGATTTGATTATGCTGGAGCAGACGGGACGATACGAGGGACTCTATCACGTCCTTTTAGGTCGCCTCGCTCCGTTGGACAAAATCACGCCGGATCAACTGACGATAGCGGCGTTGGTTCAGCGTGTCCAATCGGGAACGTTCAGCGAAATTGTAATGGGCACGAATCCAACGGTAGAGGGTGACGCGACGGCATTTTACATTATAGGGCAGTTGGAGTCCCTTCCGAACAAACCGCGAATTACCCGATTGGCGCGCGGCATTACCACGGGCAGCGATTTGCAGTTTGCCAATAAGGAAATGCTTGCCGACGCTCTTTCGGAAAGACAAGAGATGCGCTAATTCTTCTACCGTAAACGGGGGCAAATTGGTCGTTTTCCTCCGTGCCCTCCGTGTAATCTCCGTGTTCTCCGTGGTTAATTTGAACACGAAGGACACGGAGAAGGCACGGAGAACACAGAGTCCAATTTCATGCCGTTTTACAGGGTTGGCGGGAAAAAATTAGCAAAGAACAAACAGAGCCCGGTGCGGTAGCACCGGAGCTTCCGCTCCGGGCTCTGTGAACTTTTATCCGCCGGGGCTGTAAGTATAGACACAAAGAAAAATATGATTTATTCCCGTCCGCAAGAACTGTTATCCGCAGACCTCACCTGCGGCTTGGAGTCGGTCGATGTGCATTGTCTTACAGGACAAAACTGGCGGGGGATCTTTGCGCCGATCTCCGCAATCACTGCGGCTTTTACCGGATTGGAAGAAAATATCCTTCACGACAACGAAACTAAAGTGTTTAGCAACATTCGTGCAAAATCCTATCGAGAGGCATGGTTGGCAGGACGTGTATTGGCAAAACACCTTTACGTAAATCGCTGCGTGTCAAGCCAAAACTTCAAATGGAAAGACATTTTGATTGTCAGCCGCAATTCTTCGGGACGTGCCGTCCCGCCGCGGCTGTTTGTCAATAACATTGATACCGGTTTTATGTTTTCCCTTTCCCATGTTGCCGACGGCGTTATGGTTGTTGTTCCGACAAGCACCGTCTCCGGTATTGGTTGTGATTTGGTCTATCGGGAATCAACGACACCCGGTATCGTGAAAACATTTTTTCACGAGAGTGAAATCAATGACGGTCAAGGCGGCATTTCGTTTGATGTTATCTGGGCGGTCAAAGAGGCGGCATACAAGTCTTGCAACAATGGCGAGGCATTTCAGCCCCGGCAATGGCTGACGCAAAGGATTGAAGAAAACCGTTTTTTTTGCCGTCATCTTGACTCGAGTCGGCAATTATTTGCAGAGGCAGAAACGTTCAACATAGGCGATTATATCGTAGCGGTTGCAGAACATTGTATTGGGCACTTCTAATAACCCCATTTTAGGCATCTTAGAGGCGGTGTCTTTCCCATTGCGGCGTTTTTGTCGTTGAATGGCGGGTTGATTCTGACTTTTCTGTTTCGATTTTGTCTTTTTTCGCCGAAAAGTCTCCTATTTTAACTGAAACATTAACAGTGTTAACTTTTTTCGGCGTTTCTGGCTAGGAAACCGCAAAGTACGCAAAGTCCAATTTATACCGTGTTGCAGTAGATACAAAATTAACAATGCTCGCCTTTACGGATTGAGCGACTGCGCCACGTCAGTCCGATACGCCACCACCGCAGGAAGATAGCCGACAATTGCCGCCAGTAAAATCAAACCCGGTATCAAAATCGCCTCCGCTAACTGAAAATCCCAAGGATTCACCACCACCATCACCGCACTGGCAATGGTAGGTGCAACCGCAGCAATCAAACCATGTCCAATGACCACTCCAATCACTCCGCCCCCCAGCGATAGCAAAATCGACTCAAGCAAAATGATCAACATCACCGTCCCGCGACTCGCTCCCAATGCCCGCATAATCGCAATCTCCTGACGACGTTCATTCATCGAATTATAAATGCTGACCATCATACCGATTGCCGCCACGATAATCACCATCACCGCAAAAATAACAAGCACTATTTGGACTTGTCCAACGATAGTCTTAAAGAGCCGATCAATCTCGTAAGTCGGACTCGCAACCTGCACCTCCAGTTCTTGAAGAAGACGATTACCTAACGACATCGTAAATATCGTTCCGTCCGTGCGAACCAATTCTTGCGGCATTTCGACCTGCGTCATTCCCCGCTCGTCTTCCCAGACTACCGCTTCGACATTTTTGTCTTTTGTCAAAACGAGTACGGCGGAAATCCGTTGCTCTCCGCGCCGTATGTTGAACGTGTGTTCAATCGCCGTGGTCCGCTCACGTCTGTTCATCGTGAAAAAGCCTTCCAGATTGATAAAAACCGCTTGATCATTCGGCGTGCCTGTCGGGGCGAGAATTCCCACGATGGTGAACATATCCGGTTCGGGAATATCTTCGTTATCGGTGGGAGCGTATCCGGGTGCGGAAGCCTTGAATCGGTCGCCGACTTTCAGTCCTGATTTTTGGGCGGCGGTGTAACCTATGACGGCTTCGAAATCGCCGTTCGCCTCCATGTTTCGACCGGAGCGAAATCTATAAGGCATGTTACCCATGTATTTCAGTTCGGTGAAAAATTTGGGTATGGTCGCAATGACTTGCATTCCGCTGACGCTATCGACGATGGCAATCGGAATGGCAGTTTGGACTTCGGGAGCGAAAGAGGGACCTGTCGCAATGTCCAGATAATATTGATAAGGGATCGTACCGCTCAAATGATTGGAATAAAAGACGGCACCGAGTACGATTTCGAGGGGTGAGCCTTTCGGCGGTCCGACGACGAGATTGTAACCTTGTGCGCTTCGTTTGAACGTTTGGTCTAGCACGCCGTAGATAACGATGACGGCGACAACGAGCGCAACGCCGAGTCCCATCGAGAACGCCGTCAAGCCGGATGCTAACGAGCGGTGCTGAATACTACGCCAAGCAATTTTCCAAAGCGGCATGAAACGAAGGACGAAAATCAATCAGAGCGACGCGGTCATTATACACAGAGTCCGCAGCGTGAGCAAGGGACGCAACTCGGCGGCGGTCGCCGGCGCAGTTCGTTAACAAGTGTCGGATTTGGAGCGGAAGGTAGGCAACCGACCGCCGGGCGGTTGCGTCGGCGATAGCCGACTGGAATCGGGAAATGCTTGCTTTGTCGAATCCGCCCCTTCTGTCGCCTACCGGCGACGTTGCCGCCCGGCGGTCGGCAACCTACCCCCATTAGGCAAACTTGTCGACGGACTGGGCAACAAGTCCACTTTACAATCCTCGTTCCCCCCCTCTCGCAACTTTTCTGCTATAATAACCTCTGTCACTAAGGACGATTTCATCTTCTCAAATTTCATGGAAGTTCCTTTCATTCACTTACACTGCCATAGCCACTATTCTCTCCTAGACGGTGCCGGTACCATCGACAAACTGGTCGCACGTGCCAAAGCACTCGCAATGCCCGCCCTCGCCATCACCGACCACGGAAACCTCTACGGAGCACTCGAATTCTATCAAACCGCCAAAAAAGAAGGCATCAAACCCATCATCGGATACGAAGCATACATCGCCCGCGGCAGCCGAACAGATAGATCAGCAGCAAAAAAGAAAGATGCCTATAATCACCTCACCCTCCTCGCTCACAATCACGCAGGTTACAAAAATCTACTCAAACTCGCCTCAATCGCCAACCTCGAAGGATTTTATCACAAACCGAGAATCGACAAAGAAATCCTCGAACAATACAACGAAGGACTCATCTGCTTGAGCGGTTGCCTCTCCAGCGAAATCGGAAAACTACTCTGCGAAGAAACGCCCGAAAGTTTCAATAAAGCACTAGAAGCCGCCAAGTGGTATCAGCAAGTTTTCGGTGACCGATACTACCTCGAAGTCCAAGACCACGGACTCGTCAAGCAAAAGAAGATCATCGAAGGCTCACGGAAAATTTCCGAAGCACTCAAAATCCCGATGGTCGCTACCAATGATGTACACTACATACACTACGAAGACGAAGCCGCCCAAGATATGCTCGTCTGCGTCAGCCGCAAGGGACAACTCTACGCCGAATGGAAAGACAAAAAGAAGCAAGAGATCGAAGCACGCGACCATTCCGACCAGTTCTTTTTCCGCAGCGGGGTCGAAATGAAACAAGCGATGCCGGGTTTGGAAGATGCGATTGCTCAAACCGTCGAAATTGCCGACCGTGTTGACATCAAAATCGACCTCAAAAAGCGTTACTTTCCAGCATTTACGCCGCCGAAAGGTTTAACCTCCGACGAGTATCTCCGGCAACTTTGTCTCGAAGGACTCAAAAAACGTTACGCCGACAAACCGATGCATTGCAAAGACGGGCAACTTTCCGATGAGGTGTTAGCCCGGCTAGACAGGGAACTTTCCATCATCACGAAACTTGGTTTTCCCGACTACTTTTTGGTCGTTTGGGATCTCGTCCGCGTTGCCGAAGAGCGGGGGATTCACCGGACGGCAAGAGGCAGTGCCGTCGGTGCACTCGTTAGTTACGCACTGGGGATGTCGCACGTTTGTCCATTGGAATTCGACCTGCTCTTTGAGCGGTTTCTCGATGAGAGCCGAGCGGAAGCGCCCGATATTGACATCGACTTCGATCAAGACCGCCGGGCAGAGATTCTCGATTACATCACGGAAAAATACGGCAAAGACAACGTTGCGCAACTGGGAACCTTCGGTACATTGGCGGCGAAAAACGCTATCAAAGATGTCGGACGTGCGCTCGCACTGCCGATTCCGTTTGTCAATGAAATTACGAAACTCATTCCAGACAAGCCCGGCACGAGGATTGACCACGCACTGTTCGGCAAGAAAAACAAAGAAACGGGTGAACTCGAAGTCCAGCCCAACGAAGAATTGAAAAAACGTCATGCCGAAGAGCCGCAAGTCAAAGAGTTGGTCGATTTTGCGAAACAGATCGAGGGTTTGGCTCGGCAATCCGGTGTTCACGCTTGCGGAGTCATCATTGCGAGCGAACCGTTGGTGGAATATGTCCCCTTACAACTGGACAAGGAAAAAGAGAAGACGGTAACGCAGTGGGAAGGTGCCGATGTCGAAGCGGCGGGACTCCTCAAAATGGATATTCTCGGCTTACGGTATCTGACCATCTTGGCTCACTCCATCGCCCTTATTAGAGAAACGACGGGGGAAGAGTTTGATCCCTACCGCTTGCCGCTGGACGACAAGAAAACGTTTGAATTACTCAGTCGCGGAGAAGCCAAAGGGGTGTTCCAACTCGAAAGCGGCGGTATGAGGGAACTGCTGACCCGCATGAAGCCGGATAATTTTCGGGACATCATCGCAACGCTGGCACTCTATCGCCCCGGTCCGTTGGAAGGAGGAATGGTGGACGATTACGTCAATGTCAAACATGGCAAGGCAAAGGCGAAATACGATCACGAAGTCTTGAAAGAAGTCCTTGCCGAAACCAACGGCGTGATGGTCTATCAAGAGCAGATTATGCGGATACTGAATCGGCTCGGCAACATTCCGCTGGGTGATGCGTATGCTTGCATCAAGGCAATCGGCAAGAAGAAGGATTTCAGCAGGTTCCGTGAGCAATTCGTCGCGGGTTCAAAGGCAAACGGACTGGCGGAAAAGAAGGCGGACGATATTTTTGACTTGATTGTTAAGTTTGCCGGTTACGGTTTCAATAAGTCGCACTCGACTGCTTACGCTATGTTGGCGTACATTACGGCGTATTTGAAGACGCACTATCCGGTTGAGTTTATGGCGGCGTTGCTTTGCGGCGATATTTCCAAGCGTAATTTTGCATCGAAGGATGCGACGGTGGAACATGTCGAAGATTGCAAACGTATGGGAATCGAAATCATTCCGCCGGATGTGAACCTGTCGAAGCAACTGTACTCGATTGTGGACGGCAAGATCGTGTACGCTTTGACGGCGATTAAATCGTGCGGCGATTGGGCTGCCGATAAAATTGTTCAGGCTCGCGAAATGGGGGGAAGATTCACGAGTCTGTTTGACTTTTGTGAGCGTGTGGATCAGAGGGCATGTAATCGCACAACGATTGAAGCGTTGATCAAGGCGGGTGCTTTTGATTCGCTGGGATGCAAACGTTCACAGTTGTTTCAGATGGTCGAAACGGCACTCAAAGCGGGACAGGGTGTTGCCGAAGATGCCGCCAGGGGACAGGGGAATCTCTTCGGCGGCGGGGACGATGAACCGGAAACGCAAACTTCGGCTGTACAAGGACTTCCGAACATTCCTGAATGGTCGGGTAATGAAAAGGCGATTCACGAAAAGGAGGCTCTTGGTTTCTATTTTTCGGCTCATCCTTTACAAGCGTTTGCCAAAGTGCTTGAAAAATTGCGGACGCATGAAAGTGTCGAAGCACTTACGTTGATGGACAGAACGCAAGTGGTACTGGCGGGGGTGGTCAGCGACATAAAAGTTGCGACGGATAGAAAAGGCAACAAGTACGCCAATTTCACCCTTGAAGACGCATCGGGCGGAGTGCGGTCGGTGATGTGGGCAAAAACTTACGAGTCGCTTTCGCATTTAATCAAGAGCGATACTATTGTTTGTATGCGGGGCAGAATGAGTCGTGATAAGAGTGCGAGCAAGGATTCGTCTGACGGTAACTTCTTCCCTGACGAAGCGTGGGCGATAGACATTTCCATTATGTTGGATGAGGAGCGGCACACGGAGGATTCGGTGAGTATGTTGTTGAAGATACTTCGGGACAATCCGGGCAGTGGCTGGGTGGATATTTCTTTGCGTTTGAAGGATGGTGCTGTTGCGACGTTTAACGGCAACAAGATAACGGCGGCGGTAACACCGACGTTGCAGCAGCAGATAACGGAGCTTTTGGGAGTCAATTCGTCGCGAGTGGGAGATCGGGTTGCCAAGCGGTTGCAGAAAGCACCGGAACGTTCTGCATTTAGAAAGTATTGAAACGATGTACCGTTTTGTTATTTTACATCATTGCTTGCCGGCGGGAGAACATTGGGATGTGATGTTGGAGACGGAAACTGCGCTTATGACTTGGTCGATTCCTCCGCAGTGTTCTTGGGGTTCGTCTTTTGTTTGTCCGGCGGTGCGATTGCCGGATCATCGGAAGCATTACCTTGATTATGAAGGAGAGGTTTCTGGCAATCGCGGAGCGGTCGTCCGTATTGATGCTGGTATTTACGAACAATTATCGCCGGAGTCATTTGTTATTCACGGCGAAAAATTTGTCGGAAATCTGACGCTGGAGAAAGATACGATGAGGTTTGTTGTCGGCGACGCCACAAAACAAGCAAAGCCGCAATCTTTTGCCGCCGAGGCAGTAAATTTCCTTCTTTTTTAACCACGAGGTACACAAGGGATATAAAAAAAAACAACATCGGCTTCTGTTTGCGGTATATCATTTTCCGGCGGAATCCTTATCCTTTATCCTCCCTCACTCAAACAGGGCATCATACTGTTGCGGATCGAAGAGTTTGAATTCCATCTCCCGAATGTATTCCCGAGGTCCCTGACTGCGGATATTGACAACAAGGGACTCTATCTGTTCTTGCGATTCATAGGCGGCAATTCCTGCTAGTTTGCGTTCCAGCAGATCGGGCGATGTCTTGACCTGATGGTTTGGCGGTTCAATGTAATCGCTGTAGGTTGCGTATTCATATAGGGTGGGGAACTTGGCAATCGGCTCGCCCAGTTCGGGCCAAATCTTTCCCTGTGCGTGAAAGACGCTAATGATGAATTCCGAATGAACCGATTTGTGTGCTGGATGAATGTCCGTTTGGGAAGGCAAAAACACTCGGCTTGGACGAATCTGCCGCAGGAGCCAAGTGAACGAGTTTTGATATCCATCCGCACCGGCAATCGCCGTCGGACTGGCTGGATCGTCTGTAAACCGCCTCCCCAAATTCTGTAAAACGTCAGTTGCCCAATAATCGAGAAAGTGTAGATGCTCTTTCGGCAAACCGAGCATTTCAAAGGATTTAAGACATTCAGCCCGACGGATTTGTGCAATGGTATCTTTATGTTCTAATCGGCAATATCCGGCACCAATCGTCGAAACGACTGCATGCGTGGTGATACCTGATTCGATGCCGGCAATGAAATGGAGCCCTGCTCCGAGCACTACGTCGTCGTCGTGGGGAGAGACGAAGAGCCAGCGTTCATTTTCCCCTCTCCAACTTTGAAAAACATGGTTAGGACAACTAGAAACGAGAATTCGGTTATTAGAGCGTCGGGCAAAAAGTATTTCACTCATGAGTTACGAAACGTTACGGAGATCATGAACGCAACGACTGAGTCTATTGCAAAAACCTTAATATGTCAAGCCCGAGGTTGTTACGGGGTGGGCGGGGGTGTGTCAAAATTTAGTAGGCGTTTTCCATGCGTGTTTCCATTGGTTTGAGTAGAGTGCGGCAGAAATGACGGCGATTCTATTCGCCTGCGGCAATCGCCAACACGCGCCCGTCTGCTTGAAACGACGACCTTGCAAGCACCCTCTATCAAACCACTCCCAATCACACGACCAGCCAATAATGGTTAATGATAAATGGTTAATGATTAATGATTAACCATTTATCATTAACCATTTCGCACCATCGCCCAACGCCGACGACACGCCGCCCACACCCAAAAGACAA
>Ga0099364_10012928_pt1 | contig 11230 bp, 3 predicted proteins | sample TergutTh196P3_FD_73070 | JGI IMG/M metagenome (GOLD analysis project Ga0099364, IMG submission 73070) | Microcerotermes parvus P3 segment gut microbial communities from Pointe-Noire, Republic of the Congo - Th196 P3 | ecosystem: Host-associated > Arthropoda: Insects > Digestive system > Gut ... | reverse complement strand
GTGCGTGCGTTGTTTGAGAACTCAACAGTGTGTCGAGATATTGATGGTCGATGCCAATTTTTGTTTGGTGTCGATTGGCCGTGCTGCCCGCCCCCGGGTGGTGCGGTGTTTTTGATGCCGGATCGTTCTGTTTGTCGTTTGTTGACGGAGAGTTTGATTCTGGCTCAGGACGAACGCTGGCGGCGTGCTTAACACATGCAAGTCGAACGCTGAACCTCAGCTTGCTGGGGGGATGAGTGGCGAACGGGTGAGTAACACGTGAGCAACCTGCCCTCGTCTTCGGGACAACCGTGGGAAACTGCGGCTAATACCGGATATGCACTGCCTGCTGCATGGTGGGTGGTGGAAAGTTTTTCGGACGGGGATGGGCTCGCGGCCTATCAGCTTGTCGGTGGGGTAGTGGCCTACCGAGGCTCTGACGGGTAGCCGGCCTGAGAGGGTGACCGGCCACACTGGGACTGAGACACGGCCCAGACTCCTACGGGAGGCAGCAGTGGGGAATATTGCACAATGGGCGCAAGCCTGATGCAGCGACGCCGCGTGCGGGACGACGGCCTTCGGGTTGTAAACCGCTTTCGACGAGGAAGAAGCCGTGAGGTGACGGTACTCGGAGAAGAAGCGCCGGCTAACTACGTGCCAGCAGCCGCGGTAATACGTAGGGCGCAAGCGTTGTCCGGAATTATTGGGCGTAAAGGGCTCGTAGGCGGCCCGTCGCGTCTGTCGTGAAATCCTCAGGCTCAACCTGGGGCTTGCGGTGGGTACGGGCGGGCTAGAGTGCGGTAGGGGTGACCGGAATTCCTGGTGTAGCGGTGGAATGCGCAGATATCAGGAGGAACACCGATGGCGAAGGCAGGTCACTGGGCCGCAACTGACGCTGAGGAGCGAAAGCATGGGGAGCGAACAGGATTAGATACCCTGGTAGTCCATGCCGTAAACGTTGGGCACTAGGTGTGGGGTCCATTCCACGGGTCCCGTGCCGCAGCAAACGCATTAAGTGCCCCGCCTGGGGAGTACGGCCGCAAGGCTAAAACTCAAAGAAATTGACGGGGGCCCGCACAAGCGGCGGAGCATGCGGATTAATTCGATGCAACGCGAAGAACCTTACCAAGGCTTGACATGCGCCGGACGCTGCCGGAGACGGTGGTTCCTTCGGGTCGGTGCACAGGTGGTGCATGGTTGTCGTCAGCTCGTGTCGTGAGATGTTGGGTTAAGTCCCGCAACGAGCGCAACCCTCGTCCCATGTTGCCAGCGCGTAGTGGTGGGGACTCATGGGAGACTGCCGGGGTCAACTCGGAGGAAGGTGGGGACGACGTCAAATCATCATGCCCCTTATGTCTTGGGCTTCACGCATGCTACAATGGCCGGTACAGACCGCTGCGATACCGCGAGGTGGAGCGAATCGGAAAAAGCCGGTCTCAGTTCGGATCGGGGTCTGCAACTCGACCCCGTGAAGTCGGAGTCGCTAGTAATCGCAGATCAGCAACGCTGCGGTGAATACGTTCCCGGGCCTTGTACACACCGCCCGTCAAGTCATGAAAGTCGGTAACACCCGAAGCCCGTGGCCCAACCCGTGAGGGGGGGAGCGGTCGAAGGTGGGACCGGCGATTAGGACTAAGTCGTAACAAGGTAGCCGTACCGGAAGGTGCGGCTGGATCACCTCCTTTCTAAGGAGCCTCGACCGCCGGCCGCGAGGCGGCCCGCCGTTCGTGGCGGGCTGCGGGCCTGGTGGTCCAGCCCCTGCGAGGGCCGTTGGCTGCGCCGACCGTGCGCAGGGCGGCCCTGGGTGGAACGTCGGCCGTCTTCCTCGCCGTCCCGGTCCTGTACCGGGTGGTGGGGGTCTTGGCACGCTGTTGGGTCCTGAGGCAACGCCCGCGAGGGTGGGTCTCTGGTCCTGGACCACCGGTCTCCCGTACCGGTCCTCCTCCTGCTCCTTGGTGGGCTGGCGGTGGGTGCTGGCGGGTGGTGCCGGCGGTCGTGGGGTGGTTGTTCGAGAACTGTACAGTGGACGCGAGCATCTTTGTTCTTTGGTCTGAAGTATTTTGTTGTGTGAAGCTCATGAAGGGCACAGGGTGGATGCCTTGGCACCAGGAGCCGAAGAAGGACGTAGCAGCCTGCGATAATCCTCGGGGAGTTGGCAAGCGAACCGTGATCCGAGGGTGTCCGAATGGGGGAACCCAGCACCGGTCGTGCGGTGCTACCCGTACCTGAATGCATAGGGTGCGGGAGGGAACGCCGGGAAGTGAAACATCTCAGTACCGGCAGGAGAAGATATTCCGTGAGTAGTGGCGAGCGAAAGCGGAGGAGGCTAAACCGTGCGCGTGCTAAAGCCGGCAGGCGTTGCGCGTGCGGGGTCGTGGGACCCGCCTACCAGCCCTGCCGGGCTGGTGAGCAGTGAGAAAGCCGTGGTGTAGCCGAGAGGTCTTGAATGGCCTGCCGCAGAGGGTGGCAGCCCCGTAGGCGAAACACCGCGGCCTGCTGGTGGGGATCCCGAGTAGCTCCGGGCCCGAGAAACCTGGAGTGAATCTGCGCAGACCACTGCGTAAGCCTGAATACTACCTGGTGACCGATAGCGGACGAGTACCGTGAGGGAATGGTGAAAAGTACCCCGGGAGGGGAGTGAAAGAGTACCTGAAACCGTGTGCCCACAACCCGTCGGAGCCCCCTTCGCTGGGGTGACGGCGTGCCTTTTGAAGAATGAGCCTGCGAGTTAGCGGTGCGTGGCGAGGTTAACCCGTAGCGGGGTAGCCGTAGCGAGAGCGAGTCCGAACAGGGCGATCTCAGTCGCGTGCTCTAGACCCGAAGCGAGGTGATCTAGCCATGGGCAGGGTGAAGCGCGGGTAAGACCGCGTGGAGGCCCGAACCCACCAGGGTTGAAAACCTGGGGGATGACCTGTGGCTAGGGGTGAAAGGCCAATCAGACCTCGTGATAGCTGGTTCTCCCCGAAATGCATTTAGGTGCAGCGTCGCGTGTTCCTTGCCGGAGGTAGAGCTACTGGATAGCCGATGGGCCCTACCAGGTTACTGACGTTAGCCAAACTCCGAATGCCGGCAAGCGCAGCGCGGCAGTGAGACCGCGGGGGATAAGCTCCGCGGTCGAGAGGGAAACAGCCCAGACCACCGGCTAAGGCCCCCAAGCGTACGCTAAGTGGGAAAGGATGTGGAGCTGCAGCGACAACCAGGAGGTTGGCTTAGAAGCAGCCACCCTTGAAAGAGTGCGTAATAGCTCACTGGTCAAGTGGTTCCGCGCCGACAATTCAGCGGGGCTCAAGCGTACCGCCGAAGCCGTGGCACCCGCGCGTCGTCCTAGCCCTCCGGGGCTCAGGTGCGCGGGTGGGTAGGGGAGCGTCGTGCGGGCGGCGAAGCCGCGGGGTGACCCAGCGGTGGAGCCCGCACGAGCGAGAATGCAGGCATGAGTAGCGAGACACGGGTGAGAAACCCGTGCGCCGGAAGACCAAGGGTTCCAGGGCCAGGTTAATCCGCCCTGGGTTAGTCGGGACCTAAGGCGAGGCCGACAGGCGTAGTCGATGGACAAGCAGCTGATATTCTGCTACCGGCGTAGTACCGACCATGGCGAGACCGGTGATGCTGACCGTCCCCGCCGTCCCACCGCCACCTTTACGGTGGTACCGGGCCGGCGGGCGCGGGACCCGAGCCGGCAGTAGCCAAGCGCACAGGGGTGACGCAGAGTGGTAGCCCGGCGTGGCGATGGTAGACCACGTCCAAGGCCGCAGGACGCACGGCAGGCAAATCCGCCGTGCACCGGTCCGAGGGCCGACAGCGACCGCGAACGCGGGAGACGGGTGATCCTGTGCTGCCTAGAAAAGCCTCGGCGCGAGGGACTTCGCCGCCCGTACCCATAACCGACCCAGGTGGTCAGGTAGAGGATACCGAGGCGATCGGGCGAATCGTGGTGAAGGAACTCGGCAAAATGCCCCCGTAACTTCGGGAGAAGGGGGGCCTGAGACGTGAGCCGCCCTAGCGGCGGGGAGCGTGGAGGGCCGCAGAGACCAGGGAGAAGCGACTGTTTACTAAAAACACAGGTCCGTGCGAAGTCGCAAGACGCTGTATACGGACTGACGCCTGCCCGGTGCCGGAAGGTTAAGGGGACGGGTCAGCCACCTCGTGTGGCGAAGCCCAGAGCTCAAGCCCCGGTAAACGGCGGTGGTAACTATAACCATCCTAAGGTAGCGAAATTCCTTGTCGGGTAAGTTCCGACCTGCACGAATGGCGTAACGACTTCTCCGCTGTCTCCACCACGAGCCCGGCGAAATTGCAGTACGAGTAAAGATGCTCGTTACGCGCAGCAGGACGGAAAGACCCCGGGACCTTCACTACAGCTTGGTATTGGTGCCCGGTGCGGCTTGTGTAGGATAGGTGGGAGACCGTGAACCCCCCACGCCAGTGGGGGCGGAGTCGACCTTGAAATACCACTCTGGCCGTACCGGACGTCTAACCTCGGCCCGTCATCCGGGCCAGGGACAGTGCCTGGTGGGTAGTTTAACTGGGGCGGTTGCCTCCTAAAAGGTAACGGAGGCGCTCAAAGGTCCCCTCAGCCTGGTCGGCAACCAGGTGGCGAGTGCAAGCGCACAAGGGGGCTTGACTGTGAGACCCACAAGTCGAGCAGGGACGAAAGTCGGAGCTAGTGACCCGGCCATGGCACGTGGAAGCGTGGTCGCTCAACGGATAAAAGGTACCCCGGGGATAACAGGCTGATCTTGCCCAAGAGTCCATATCGACGGCATGGTTTGGCACCTCGATGTCGGCTCGTCGCATCCTGGGGCTGGAGCAGGTCCCAAGGGTTGGGCTGTTCGCCCATTAAAGCGGTACGCGAGCTGGGTTTAGAACGTCGTGAGACAGTTCGGTCCCTATCCGCTGCGCGCGCAGCAGACCTGAGGAGGGCTGTCCCTAGTACGAGAGGACCGGGACGGACGGACCTCTGGTGTGCCAGCTGTCCCGCCAGGGGCACCGCTGGTTGGCTACGTCCGGAAGGGATAACCGCTGAAAGCATCTAAGCGGGAAGCCCGCTCCAAGACAAGGTCTGCGCACCCAAGGGTGGAAGGCTCCCAGCAGAACACTGGGTCGATAGGCCGGACGTGGAAGACGGGACCAACGACCGTCGGAGCCGACCGGTACTAATCAGCCGACAGCTACACACACACCACCCGAAGAACGAGCGCGAGCGTCCACTGTACGGTCCTGGGACAACCACCCAGACACCCCCAAGAACGGGTGGTCACAACCCCACAGAGCTACGGCGGCCACAGCGGCAGAGAGACGCCCGGACCCATCCCGAACCCGGAAGCTAAGCCTGCCAGCGCCGATGGTACTGCACCCGCCAGGGTGCGGGAGAGTAGGACACCGCCGAACACCCCCCACGAAGGCCCCCCACCACCGGTGAGGGGCCTTCGCACACCCAACCCCAACCCACACCCCGACCCCCAACCCACCAGGCCGTCCACAGACCCAGCCCGCCAGGTCGCCCACAGACCACAGAGCCGTCCACTCCTCTGGACGACTCAGTGATCCATGGACGAACCGACCCGGCGCGGTCGTGCCTCGGCGCGAAACCCGCAGGGCCAGGGTCGTGCACCTTCCGGACGCTGAGGTGCGACGGGCGGGTCCTCGCCGTCGAAGCTGGGCGGGGTGTGCGTTGTCCTTTGGGTTACGGTCGGGGCGTGAGTGGGCTTCTTCTGGCGCGGGTGGTCGCTGGACTGGTCCTGCGCGGGGAGCCCGGTCTGGGAGACTGGGGTCGGACCGAAGGAGACAGAGCGTGGAGCACGTAGCACCTGGTGGCGATCCCGACGAGCGACGGGACAAGACGGACGGGCGAACGGGTGGCCGGTCAGGTTGGCGCTCGGGCGACTCTCAGCGGTCGAAGAAGCCGGCCCGAGGCAGGCCGAATCGGCAAGGCGGCCGGTCAGGACCGTCCGAGCGGGGCGACACCGAGTGGGGTCGTGGCAGAGGTGCAGGCCGGACGGGCCCACGGGGCACGGGGCGGTCGGCAGAGCGCGACGGTGGGGACCGTGCTCAGGGGCAGCCCGAACGTCGCGAAGGTTGGTCTGGTGAGCGCGGCAGTGGCGGAGGGCAGGAGCGGTTCGGCCGGGGTGGACGAGACCGACAGGCGGGCGGTGCGCGGCGAGGCGCTGGAGGCTGGGGCAGAGACAGGGACGGTGCGTCGCGCGATGGCGACGACCGCGGTTCGGCTGCGCGTGGTGCCGGGGCGGGACAGCGGTTCGAGGGCAACGGTCGTGGACGGTCCGACAGTCGTGGAGACAGCCGTCCGCGGTGGGACGACGGCCGGAGCCAGAGGCGCGGACCCGCAGGTGGAGGTTCCGGTCACGGAGCAGCACGGCACGACCGCACCGACGACCGGTCGTCCTGGCCGAGCGGTGGACGTGACGACCGGCGCAGCGACCGTGCGAGGGACGACCGACCGCGCCGCCAGTACGACAGCGCGGCCCGTGAGCGCGACGGCGAGTCACCTCGGCGCTGGGGCGACCGCGGTCCACAGAGCCGTCGTGACCATGACGTACGTGGCCGACCGGGCGGGCAGCGGCGGGGCGGCCGACCGGAGCGTCCAGACCACGAATCCCAGAGACGGTGGGACGACCGGGGCGCGCGGGACCGGCGGGACGAGAGGCCCCAGCAGGACGGTCGGCCCAAAGGTCGAGGACAGGAGACCTGGCGGGACCGGCGTGACGAGCGCGACGATCGGCCGCACGGTGGTCGCGGTGGTAGCTGGCGCGACGAGCGGGACGGGCGCGATGCCGACCGGCGTGACGAGCGCGACGGTGCGCGGCGCGGTGGGTACGAGGACCGGCGGGACAGCCGCAGCGGTCCGTCCCGCGGGCGCGGTGCCTGGCGGGACCGGCGTGACGAGCGCGACGATCGGCCGCACAGTGGCCGCGATGGTGGCTGGCGGGACCGGCGTGACGAGCGCGACGATCGGCCGCACAGTGGCCGCGATGGTGGCTGGCGGGACCGGCGTGACGAGCGCGACAACCCGCAGCGCGACCGGCGGGACGGTGCACGGCGGGACCGGGACGGACGTGAGGAGGACCGCCGGAGCGGGGGAAGGCCCGGCTGGCGGGAGTCCTCAGAACGGGGGTCTCAGGAGGCCAGGTGGTCGGAGCGCCCAGACCGGGACCGGCTCGAGCGTCCGGCCGAACCGGAGCTGCCCGAAGACGTGACCTGGGCCGAGCTGCACCGGGAGGTGCGGGCGCGCCTGCGGACCCTGAGCAAGGAGAACGCGGAGGTTGTGGGATGCCACCTGGTCATGGCCGGGCGGCTGCTGGACCTCGACCCGGAGCGGGCCTACCAGCACGCCCAGGCGGCGGTGCGGCGCGGCGGACGGGTGGACGTGGTGCGCGAGGCGGCGGGTCTGGCCGCCTACCGGACTGGTCGGCATGCCGAGGCGCTGCGCGAGCTGCGCACGGTGCGGCGGATCTCCGGGTCGGCGGAGCACCTGGCGGTGATGGCCGACTGCGAACGTGGTCTGGGACGTCCTGAACGTGCGGTGGCGCTGGCCAGCGACCCGGACGTGCCGACCCTGCCGTTCGACGCGACGGTCGAGTTGGCGATCGTCGTCAGCGGCGCCCGGCTGGACCTGGACCAGCCCGACGCGGCCGTCGCGGCGCTCGACCAGGCGGCGGTGCGACAGGCTACCGGGCTGCTCGCGGTGCGTGTCGCCCAGGCCCGGGCCGTCGCCCTGGAGGCTGCCGGACGAGCCGACGAGGCCGCTGCCGAGCTCGCCGGATACACCGAGGACGACCTGGACCGGGCCGCCGGGAACAGCCCGGTGGTCGACGACGACATCGTCGTGTACGACCTCACCGAGGACGAGGAGGCCGAGGCCGAGGTCCACCAGGCTGAGGACGACCTGGACCGGGCCGCCGGGAACAGCCCGGTGGTCGACGACGACATCGTCGTGTACGACCTCACCGAGGACGAGGAGGCCGAGGCCGAGGTCCACCAGGCTGAGGACGACCTGGACCAGGTCGTCGGGAACAGCCCGGCACCGGACGACGAGACTCCCGGCTCCACCGGGGGCGAACCGGCGACGGACCAGGGCGAGCCAGGCTCCCGCACGAGCCCAGCGGCGAGCGAGAGCAGTCCGGTCGAGGATGACGAGGACGGCACCCAGTCAGCGCCAGCGGACGAGACCGTTCGTCCGGTCGAGGTGGCTGGGAGTGGGCCCACAGCGCGAGAGGTTCCGTGCAGCGGCGTCGGTGCGGAGAGCGCGTCGGGGAGTGACGAGCGCGGTGAGGACCACCCTGGAGCCACGGCTGTGGCACCAGCCGAGACCGTCTGCGTCCAGGCGGACGAGTGACCGGGCTGGAGGTCAGCGACGTCCCGCTGGTCGAGCGGTTCGACCTGGCGCTGGTCGACCTGGACGGGGTGACGTACCGCGGCCACCTGCCGGTCGACGGTGCCGCCGAGGCGCTCACCGGGGCCAGGGACGCGGGGATGCGGGTGCTGTTCGTCACGAACAATGCCTCCCGGTCTCCGGACGTCGTCGCCGACCAGCTGACCGGGCTGGGCATCCTGACGGTACCGGACGAGGTGCTCACGGCTGCCCAGGTCGCGGCGAGCAGGCTGCGCGAGCGGCTGGACCCGGGGGCGACGGTGCTGGTGGTCGGTGCCGACGCGCTGCGCGACGCGGTGCGCGACCAGGGGCTGCTGGTCGTCGGCTCGGCTGACGACCACCCGCAGGCCGTGGTGCAGGGCTTCGGACCCGAGGTCGGCTGGCACCAGCTGGCGGAGGCGGCGTACGCGGTGGCGGGCGGCGCTTGGTACGTCGCGTCCAACCTCGACGGTTCCCTGCCGACGGTGCGCGGCTACGCCCCGGGCAACGGGGCGCTGGTCGCCGCGGTGGTCACCGCGACCGGGGTGCGTCCCGACAGCTGCGGCAAACCGTCGCCGATGATGTACCGGACCGGCCAGCGACGCACCGGGGCGTCGCGCCCGCTGGTGGTCGGCGACCGGCTGGACACCGACCTGGCCGGAGCCCGCGCGGGCGGCTACCCCGGTCTGCACGTGCTGACCGGGGTGTCGTCCGGTCGCGACGCCGTGCTCGCCCCGCCAGCGCTGCGCCCGTCCTTCCTCGGCGCCGACCTGCGGTCCCTGCACATGACGCACCCGGTGCCGCACCAGACCGACGGTTGGTGGCGCTGCGGCTCCGGAGCCGCCCGGGTGCGCCGCGACGGTGACACCGGGGCACTGGAGCTGACCGGTCCGGACGACCTGGACCTGCTGCGGACGGCGTGCGCCGCCGCCTGGGCGTTCGTCGATGCCGGGGGACGGCTGGACGCGACCAGCGTGCCGGAGGTCGGCCCGCACACAGGCTAGTCCCTGCCTTGGTGCGAAATGCAGCACCCCGCAACGGCAGGCCGATAAGGGTACCCCAGTTCGAGGGCTCCACGCCGTTCCACTGTTTCAAAACGGTGGAACGGCGTGGAACCCACGAACCGGAACTCTCTTATCGGCTGACCATCGACAGGGGGCGAGGTAGGAGGACTGTAGGAACCTGTCCTCACCGTCCTCCCTGCTGTCTCACCGTGCTCTGCTGCAGGGGCCGTCGACCAGGCTTTCAGCCTGGATTCTGCAACAGGCTCTAACCATCTGATCGGCGTGGAACCCTCGAACTGGGACGGGCGGGGGTGGGCCTGGCGGCGTGTATCAGGATCTGAACACGGTTCTGGCCGTCGGCGGGACGATCTGCCCGTATGGTACGTAACAGCGGTCGATCAGGAAGGGCTGGGTATGCCGGGCTGGATCTTGGCGGTGGACTTCGGGACGGTGAACACCGGGGCGGCGGTGCGGCTGGCCGACGGCCGGGTGGAGAAGGTCAAGCTGGAGCCGGCCGGTGACACGATGCCGTCGGCGGTGGTGCTGACCGAGGGGCGCTGGCGGGTGGGGCAGGCGGCGCTGAACGCCCGGTGGACCCACCCGGAGGCGTTCGTGGGCTCGCCCAAGGCCCGGCTGGGCCAGGAGCCGGTGGTGCTGGGCGACCGGCTGGTCGACCCGGCGGTGCTGGCCGCCCAGGTGCTGGGGGCGGTGCGGGACCGGGCGGTGCGCGCCGCGGGGGGCGGGGCGCCGGACCGGCTGGTGCTGACCCACCCGGTGGACTGGGGGCGCAGCCGTCTGGAGGCGCTGCGGGAGGCGGCCCGGCTGGCCGGGTTCCCGACCGACTGCGTGCGGCTGCTGCCCGAGCCGATCGCGGCGCTGCACGCCTACGTGGCGCCGGGGTCGCTGCCGCCGGGGGCGCGGGTGGCGGTGGTCGACACCGGCGGGGGGACCTGCGACGTGGCGGTGCTCCAGGTCACCGACGACCCGACGCCGGGCAAGGACCTGCTGGTCGTGGCCCAGACCGGCGACGACCGGCTGGGCGGCAACGACCTGGACGACCTGCTGTACCGCTGGGTCCAGGCCCAGCTGGCCGCCTCGGGCCGCACCGACGTCCTGGCGGCGCTGGACGACCCGGCCAACCTGGCCGCGGCCCTGACCCTGCGCGACATGGTCCGCGCCGCCAAGCAGGACCTGTCCGAGCACACCAACGCCCCGGTCGCGGTCGACGTGGCCGGGCTGAGGGCCTCCCTGACGGTCACCCGCGAAGAGTACGAGCACCTCGTCGCCGAGCCCATGGCCCGGGCCGGGGCCCTGGCCGTCCGGGCCCTGGCCGCCTCGGGCACCACCCACCTGGCCGGGCTGTACCTGACCGGCGGCACCGCCTACACCCCGGCCCTGTCCCGGACCCTGCACCAGGCCACCGGGATCCTGGCCACACCCCTGGGCGACCCCAAGCTGGCCGTGGCCATCGGCGCCCTGAAGACCCCCACCGCCGTCCTGGACCCCGAAGGCCTGTACCGCCTGACCCAAGAGCTACGAGCCGCCCGGCACCCCCAGACCGCACCCGCACCCGCACCCGCACCGGCGCCAGCACCGGCGTCGGCACCCGGACCGGCCGCCGGAGCCCCGACCCGGCGACCACCCGCCCAGCCCGGCGCAACCCAGCCCACCACCACGACCCCCGACCAGCCCACCGCACCGGTCGCAGCCCCCGCCCACGGCCGTGCCCAGGCCGCCCCACCAGGCCCTGCGGCCCTGTCCGCGGAGCCCGACGACCCCAGCACGCCGAAGAGACCCACGAACAAGAAGGCCCTCGTCGGGATCCTCGGCGGGATCCTGGTCGTCGCGCTCGCCATCGGCACCGTGCTGTTCATCAACCGCG
>Ga0099364_10012927_pt1 | contig 11230 bp, 10 predicted proteins | sample TergutTh196P3_FD_73070 | JGI IMG/M metagenome (GOLD analysis project Ga0099364, IMG submission 73070) | Microcerotermes parvus P3 segment gut microbial communities from Pointe-Noire, Republic of the Congo - Th196 P3 | ecosystem: Host-associated > Arthropoda: Insects > Digestive system > Gut ... | reverse complement strand
AAAAAAAGATCGCAAAAAATATGATTTTTTTAAGGTTTTATACAATTTTTTATACCATGCAACGTTATAGGTATAAAAAGCATCAATATAGATATGAAACCGTTATTAATTTCTTTTTTCGTAGTGATCTTATGCTATTCGCTCTTTTTCGAGCGACGGGAAACACCGGTGCATATTGATGAAATAAATTATACAAACCAGGCAGAATCGTTTGATACGTTGAAAATTTCTGATCCTGCTATTTTGTATACGGAATATAACCATCAGCTATATTTCGGTATTTCAGAATAATACATGAAACGACTCCCTCTTCTTTTATTGTTCCTGGCAGTTGTTTCATGTGTGCACCGGGGAACAACAACCTATGCCCACGATGAACGCGAGGTGGCGGATTCTCTGTCGGACATATCGCAAATGATAACGGCTATTCCATTGGAAACCAACCCGAATTGCCGATTATCCAATGTCAAACAAGTACAACAGGCAAATACGGATATCTTTATCCAGAGTGGAAACGATATTTACCGTTTTAACAACCAAGGAACATTTATCAATCGGATTACAAGTAATAATCACAACAAAATATCGAAATTCGTCGTTAATCCTGACAATCAACATATTATTGTGTTGGACAGTTTGAATCTGATACATACCTATTCCTTCGACGGAAATCGGCTTTTTACGGAAGATGCAGAAACCGGATTGCCCGGACAAACAATTCTGGATGTAACATATCACGACCATTATCTTTGGGCGGTGACTTCAATCCTGTCTGTCGATAATCGTTTTGAAAAATGGCTGTACAAATTAGATCTTTCATTTCAACCATTGGAGGGTGCAAGGCTTGCAACGGCGGATTTTGGGCGTTTTTATTTGGAAGGGATTTTTACTTCGGAATTGTATGTGGCTGATCAAAAGGTTTATGTATATTCGCCTTTTTCTTTTAAGGAAACGCTCTTGCAAGACACACTCTATCTTATTTCAAGCGGACAACTCAATAAAGAACAATTATACCCCTCCCGGGAAACCGGAAATGACTTCCCTGCCTATACGATACCGTTTCGTTTGGGTAAACGATACCTGGTCGCCTCATGGCAGGCCAACGAGTCTGCCGATGCAAACTATCTTTACTGTTTTGACCGAAAAACAAACAAAACGTTTAATCTGAACGGATTTAAAGATGATTTTTTTAAAACGGGAATCGTCAAAGATTTACACCCATTAGACCCGTATAATCAAGAATATTATTTCTATAAGTCCGGAAAAGATGTATCTGTTTCCTTTCCCGATAGAGATGAAAATGCCAATCCTGTTTTGTTTTTTGTCAAATTAAACGGGTAATTTTATGGTCATTGGGCGGACACACAGGTCACGCCCCTACAATGTCTTTTTCAACCGTATCCCTTCCTTCTCCAATACGATCAGTTTTTGCCTGTATAAGGCGCCTATTGCTTTTTTGAAACTCTTTTTGCTGCAAGCCAACAGTGCATAAATTTCGCCGGCATCACTTTTGTCGTGTAGAGGCAGAAAACCTCCGTTATGATTCAGCGCATTCATAACTTGCAAGGTGATACCGTCAACCTTCTCATAGCCTGATTTGTGCATGCTGACATCTATCTTGTCATCATCACGCACCTCTTTGATGTACCCTTTCAGTTTTTCGCCTTTGACAAGCCCACGGTAAACTTCGCTGCGATACAGCAATCCCCAATGCAGATTGTTGATTATCACTTTGTATCCGATTTCGGTTTCTTCGGCTACCATTAAATCCACTTCCTGATTGTGTGCATACTGAGGTGGCACGTTGTCCAAAAACTTGTCGATCCGCGCCGATGCGACAATCCGGTTGGTAACGCTATCAAGATACACATAGACTATATGCCAACCGCCTTTTTTCATGGGCATTTTTTGCTCACGAAAAGGAACAAGCAGGTCTTTCATAATGCCCCATTCCAAAAATGCGCCCACTTCAGAAACATCTTTCACCTGCATTCGTTGAAATTCGCCAACCAAAGCCAGCGGCCTGACTGTAGTGGCAATGAACCGGCCTTCGTTATCATGATAGATGAAAACCTCTATTTCGTCGCCTTCATTGCAGGCTTCGGGGACATATCTTGTCGGAAGAAGGATTTCCAATCCGTCGCCTCCATCTAAATAAACGCCAAAACTAACTGTTTTAACTACTTTGAGTGTGTTGATTTTACCTGTTTCCACCTTTTGCTCTTTTGACTGTACAAAGATGTGAAAAAAAATGAAAACACACTACAATATGGTTGTTTTTATTAGACGCCTTCAGTTGCTTATTGATTGCGTTTGATAAATGATTTGTGCAGAATCGCCTTTGAATTTGAGATTTAATTCCGCATCCTTATTTTTGGGCAGCCAGCTGATTGTACCGCTTTCGTTATCGCTTAATGTGATGGTATGATGAAATCCGCTTCCGGTATAGTTTCTTGTTTCAATGACACAATTATCTATATGCCAGTGATATGTTTTATCCAAATCAAAATTTATCACTTTGGCGACACTGTTTGTAACAGATATCAGACGGTGATCAGGCTGTACGATGGGTTCAATCGTATGGGTTATGCAGGAATCAATGTAAAGCTCTCCGACAGCGTAGATTTTAATACTGTCTGTTTCTACACGGCTGATATAAGTTTGCATGTCTTTCATTTTATTGATAACATCAATGTTCGACGTATGCAAGTACAGGTTGACGCCTGAAATGGATACGCCATACATATCACCCGGCCTGTGTTGCCTGTCCGATTCTTCTATCGAGCCGTATTTTTCCCTTAATGCGTCTAATTGTAGTTTGATTGTTAGCGTATCATTCGTTGTTTGCGTGGAAATGAAACCGTCAAATGCTTGGGGGAGAAAGAGTTTGTTTTCCGCGTCGGTGGTCGTTGCCGGATGGATAAACAAACCGTTTTCATCATACGTAAAGTAGTAATTATAAAGGGTTTCAGTATCGGGTTGTTCCGTTTCAAATACGATGACACGGTACGGTTCTATGTTTATACCGGTTGTATTCGCCGCTTTCGGAATTCGAATCGTGTGGTTAGGATATGACCGTTTGTAATGCTTCCTGTCCGTAAATGAATAGACAATAATGTGTAAGAGGGATAATAGAAAGATAGACAGGATGATACCTATAATTATTTTTGTTGTTAGTCTCATAATGATTGTTGTTTTTGTAGATTACTATATTGATTGTACATGTCAACGATTTCGTTTACAGGGATTTCGAGCATGTATATCTGTTTGAAAAAATCATTGATTTCGTTTTGAAGAAATTGTTCTTTTCGCATGGAATGAATTTTTGCGCACGCGCCTGCTTCTGTAAAATAGCCGATTCCACGTTTGTTGAAAATAATTCCTTTCGCTTGGAGATAATCAAACGAACGCATGACGGTGTTGAAGTTGACTTCAACCATCGCCGCATATTCGCGAACCGAAGGGATACGCTCCCCTTCCCTGTATTCGCCGAGTATAATCATATCGCATATCCGCTCGGCAATCTGAAGGTATATGGCTTTTTTTTCTTTGAAGTTCATGATTATAGCCGTTTAGTGATTTCCGATTCCTTTATTCTGAAAAAGGCAAGTATCCAGCATGTTACAGAGCAAACTGCAAAGAAAACAATCGAAAATGCAAGTATCCGATTTTCAGTAAAATAATTATCAAATTCAAATGAGCCCATCACATTTTCATAGCCTCTTAAACTTCCATAACATAAGAGAATCACCCAACGGCACAGTAAAATATAGGTGACAAGCAGGGCAGTTCCGGCGGTAAATGTTTTTATAAATGTCGCTTTTTCCCAGAAAGTAGAGCCTAATAGAAAAATCGACTGTAAAAAGAAATAGAAACTTACCATCATCATAAATTCGTCTTTGGCTCCAAGATATGCGCTGGTATACGTATGATCTTTCAGAGCGACCAATTTGGTAATATCTAAAAAATGTATATCCATATCCGAAAAAATAACCGAGCAAATAGCCACTCGTATCAGATCTGCCATCCACATCGCCACAAAAAAAGCAACGATAAATCCGATGGTTGTTATCATCCAGCGGACTAAGAATTTTTCGAAATTGGACGAAGGACTTATTAAATACGAAAGCCGTTTCAGTTTACGGTTCATCGGATTCGAAAAAGTGGATGCAAACCAGATACCGGATGCAAAAAACATAAACGAAAGATTCACTAAAAGATTAATATTGTGAATAATATAATGATTGTCCGCATGCGTATTTACAAGTGTCTTATTGCTGTAATAACCCCATGTCTGAAAGGTTATGACAAGCGCCATCAACCCAAACATGGTCAGAAATAATAACATGTATCGTTTCCCGTTTTCAATAAAGTCTTTTCGGAGAACAAGACCGAATCGTTTGATATCAAATGTATTGTTCATAATTGTAGTTTTTTATCGGTTAAACAAATTGTTCATCGCGCTCGGATTTTCAAGTACGGCGTTGAAGAGCGTTTCTAAGTTAAGTATGGATTCTTCTGCACCGTTATTTGGCAATAAGGCATTGTATCCCTGCAACGATGCTGTCACGTAGAGCGCTTTTTCGGGATCGACCTGACCGGCTCCGTTGACGAAAAATACATTACGGCAAATATCCCCGGCTGACGCATCAAGCAGGATGGCGTTATTTTCTATGATGACCACATGCTCAATGAGTTTCTCAATATCCTGCACCTGATGTGTCGAAATGATAATGGTTCGTTCGTCGGTCATATTGGAGGCGATAAATTTTTTAAACAGGCTTTTGCCCGGAATGTCAAGTCCGTTTGTCGGTTCGTCTAATAGCAGTAAGGATGTGTTTGTCGCCAGCGCAAAACTCATAAACACCTTTTTCTTCTGTCCCAACGAGAGCGCAGCAAGGTTGATATGCAGGTTGTCGTCCAACTCAAAAAAGGACAGGTTTTTCCGCAGTTGCTCTTCGCTGAACTTAGGGTAAAACGGTTTGTTAATCGACATATACCGTTTGAGGGGTATGCCGGGCAGCATAAATTCTTCCGGTACGATAAAGAGGTCGCTCAGTACGGAGGGAAGTCGTTTCGACACATTTTCTCCGTTGTAAAGGATTTTTCCCTTATACGGTTGCAGTAATCCGGTCATTAGATACAATAAGGTGGATTTGCCGGCTCCGTTTTTCCCAAGCAACCCGTACACTTTTCCGCCTCCAAACGTACATGAGAAATCCTGAAAGACGGTTTTTCGCTTGTAGCGGAACGTAATTTCTTTTGTTTCAATCATATTTTTTTCTTTTAATGGGTTGATAAACATGTATTTGATGTTTTATTGTAATAGTATAACAGTATAATATTACACTGCAAAGATAAACATAGTTTTTTATATCTCCAAAAAAAATGAAAAAAATGATAAAAAAAAACTGTTGTTTTCAATGAAAAATAAATTACCTTTGTTTCAAATTTCGTGGGATGAAAGTAAAAACAACAAATAAAATAATATGGAACTGATTTACTTTTTTATCGCTTTAGGATTATGTTCAATATGTGTAGGTATCTAGGGATATTTTGACCACCGCAGAAACATGAAACACAATAAAAGCACATAATTTTCTAATCGCTACGTTTTGCTCTCATCGTTTCCCAAATCAAATAACCGCATAATGCTGCAAACATCACGATAGCCAGGATTTCGGCTGCATTTGATTCATACCATGTTTCATTGATAAAATTGATTCCGCCGAATCGGAGCGCAGCGCTGACGACACCCATCAATGCTCCGCCGGCAATAAAACCGGATGCAAGCAATGTGCCTCGTTCTTTTCGGGCTTTGTTCAGGGTTTCGTCTTTGCTTCGTGTCGTAACAAAATGGGCGATTAACCCGCCAATCAGCAAAGGTGTATTGAGTTGCAACGGAATAAATATGCCCAATGCAAACGGCAACGCCGGAACGCCAATCATGGTGAGTATCAATGAAAGGAAAGCGCCTGCCGCATAAAGTAGCCAGGGGGCAGGTTTTCCGCTCATCATGGGTTCGATAACGGCAGCCATGGCATTCGCCTGAGGCGCTACCAACGCGCCTTCTCCTGTGAATCCGTAGGTTTTGTTCAGGATAATGATCACACCGCCCACAGTTGCCGCCGAAACCAATGTGCCTAAAAACTTCCAACCCTGCTGTTTGGCCGGCGTACTTCCCAACCAGTAACCGATTTTCAGGTCGGTGATGAAACCGCCCGCCATCGACAACGCCGTACATACAACGCCTCCGATAATAAGCGCCGTTACCATCCCCGAACTACCCTCCATACCGACCGATGCAAGTATTAACGACGCAATAATCAGTGTCATCAGTGTCATTCCCGATACGGGATTGGTTCCCACAATGGCGATGGCATTGGCGGCAACCGTCGTAAAGAGGAAGGCAATAACGAGTACGATTACCAGGCCAATCAACGCAAATGTGAGGTTATGCACCAACCCAAACTGGAAAAAGATGAATATCAATATGGCGGTAACAAGAATACCTGTTCCGATGATAGCCATGGGGATATCGCGTTTTGTGCGGAGTTCTTCTTTGGATGTGATTTTTTTTCGGGTGAATGTTTCCGACACGGCCAATCCGAAGGCTTTTTTAATGATGCTGCTTGATCGCAGGATGCCGATGATCCCTGCCATGGCGATTCCCCCGATTCCGACAGGGCGGACATAACTGGCAAAAATTTCTTCTGCGCTCATGTCCCCGATCAAGGCGCTGACATTGTTTCCTACCGGTTCTGCCATCCCGGGCGCAAAATAGTTAATCAGCGGTATCAATACAAACCATCCCAGAAATGAACCGGCGGCAATAATAGCGGAATATTTCAAGCCAACGATATACCCAAGCCCCATGACGGCGGCGCCTACATTTATCTGAAATACGATTTTAGCCTTGTCGGCTAATTGCGCTCCCCAGGGGATTACGCGTGTAGTGAACACTTCGTTCCACCACCCGAATGTTGCGATGATGAAATCATACACGCCACCAACGATTCCGCTTATCAACAGCAATTTGGCTTGCGATCCGCCTTTTTCGCCCGAAATCAGCACTTCGGTTGTGGCTGTTGCTTCGGGAAACGGGAATTTTCCGTGCATATCCGCTACGAAATACTTCCTGAACGGTATCAGGAACAAAATCCCCAACGCGCCACCCAGCAAGGAGGCTAAAAATACCTGATAAAATTCGGCTTCCAGGTTCAGAATATAAAGCGCCGGCAACGTGAATATAGCGCCTGCCACAACCACGCCCGAACTCGATCCGATAGACTGAATGATCACATTTTCGCCCAGCGCCCCTTTTCGTTTGGTAAGCGTTGACAATCCGACGGCAATAATGGCTATCGGTATGGCGGCTTCAAAAACCTGTCCGATTTTCAAACCGAGGTAAGCGGCGGCAGCCGAAAAAACAACTGCCATCAACAATCCCCATGTAACGCTCCATGCATTAATTTCGGATACTTTTTTGTCGGGCGGCATGACAGGAATGTATTCTTCACCCGTATCAAGTTCTGTATAAGCATTTTCCGGAAGTCCTTTGATCTTCCCTTCATCGTTCTCAGACATAAGTTAGTTTTTTGTAAGTTATGCGGCCAAAGATACGCAAAAATAACTGTTTTTTGCAGATATTTTCGATTGAATAAAGGTTTTTCTTACACGGACAGTCAATAAGCATTATAATTAGCAGGCAATGCGTCGCCGATTCGCAGACTACCCATATACCCGCTAACCAATATATCAGGTTTATCCAAATTCCCCAACACATCCGTTTCAAAGGTGTTGGTATAGAAAATCAATGAGGTGTGTTCAGAACGTCTGACAACATTTAATCTTCCAAAATAAGGCCTGCCTGCGTAAGTTGCATCAGCTCCCATATTGAATTTATCATTCACAATGATTTTTTTCATACCAAGCGAATCAATCACTGTGAAACAGTCGACAAATGATATTTCATTAAAAATATTATTTAAAACATCCAATCTTCCATACAGCCGGTATTCTTTTCTCTCCGACGGATTAGTTACCAACGCACGCAGAAAATGTGTACGCGACCCTTTATAAACGCTCTCTCTTCGGGCGGCTATTCTTCTGTTGTCAGGTTCCAAATCTTCAAAAAAGCTCGAAGTGATCATGGTTATGATTGATGGTCCGACGCCTAATTGTTGGTATGTAAATGCAGTTTCAAATTTCGTTAAAGTCACATAGATTCTATAACCTAAAAATTGATTATGAACACGTATAGGTTCATCACAACTTGCCGACAGAACATGCGCCCTCTCGTTGTACCATAGATCAATCTTGTCTTCATTTTCAATCTTACAAGATCTGGCTCCCGAAGACATGCCCAGAAATTCGTCGCGAAAAACGTCTAACAACTGTTTTCTTGAATATCTACCGGGACGGATGACCACCTCACTCAACAGGTTTGTTTTCTCTTCTACAAAGATCGTATCCGGTAAAGAGGTAAACGGGCTGGAAACAGTCACTGTTTGGTACGAAACATGACTGATCACAAGTGACAGATATAAAATCGAATTTACTTTGATGTCAAATCTGCCCTCAGTATTCGTAACATCAATCCAGCTACTTCCATCCAAATACACATGAGCGCCTGGTACAGGCTCCTGATTCTTCCTGTCAAATACAATGCCGGATAAAATCTGTGCACTCAACCCCTCCGGTATTTGCATCATTATAATCCATAAAAATATATTAAATACGATTCGTTGCATAGCACAATTCATTCATTTTATTTAAAATGTGCAAAAATACATAAACAATTTCAAATTGATGGTTCTTGCCTTTATTTTCACTATTTGCGGCAAAACGGATTCTATCACATAAAATTTTTTAGCGCTATTCCCAATTGATCTTATTTGAAATTAACCAACATAAAGACATTATTGTCTTCATCTTCGTTTAGGGTGGCAACCAATTCTTCTAATTTTCCGCTTAACTTATTTTCTCTGTATGCATTCTTCAATTCGATTAAGTCCAATTCAAAGATGGGGCCGGTATCATAATCACCTAACGTTCCCTGACTAAAGACAAATTCTTTTCCTTTATAGTCTGGCAAGGTAATAACAGGACGGACTATTTCGCCTGTTGTTTTATTTCGCATATAGCATTTGGAAGGAAAGATTCCGGGAGATTCTTCTCCTGGTCGAACCGTAACCAATTCCAGAAATTGGTATTGACCCGCCTCTGAACAGTTATTCAAATAAATCATCGGGTCAGTAGAATCTACAGCCGGAGTTTTATATAATACAGGGATTAAAGATTTGTCTTTACCGTACATATAAACAGTGTCGCTCTCAGGATTACACAAATGAACACGATCGGCACATTTAATGAGTCGTTGCATATTTGCCGGCGAAATCCTCATGCCATCAATATTTATGGTCAAAGAAATGGGAGCGATTGGCAAAACCGCATAATCAAGCACTTTCCCATCTATCTTAGATATACGAACAAAAGGATAGGAATAGTATTGCGTTGGATAATCTGTATCATCTATTGTTTCTCTTTTTCTGTCGGGAACCAAATTAATACTTACATCGTATAAAAACAATGATTGATCGTCGAAAGAAATCATACTTGAGACGATTGTTTCTTGGGGAAGAACAATTTTCCTTTTATATTCGCCTGTAGAAGAATAAACCTGAATGTTTGATGAACGGGAATAAATAAACACCTCATCGGCATCTTCATCATATACGATTCTGGAGGGGCGTGTATAATCTTCGGGGCCATTTCCTAAATGATTAAAACGTGATTTGGGATAACCGTCATTAGAAAAAAACAGGATATTACCCAAAAAATAATCACACACAACGATTGTGTTTTTCGTTACGCAATAAATAGTTCCTCGGTAAAGATAGTCATCATCATCCGAATTTAAGTATAAATAGGTGACGTCGGCAATATCAGTCAAAAGGATTTCCTTTTCAGGATAGTTTTTATATGCATCAATGAAAGCCAAACCGTTTGTGGTCTGTTTGTCTGATGAACAATTGCATATTAAAAGAAATAGAATCAAATAAAAAGGTGTATTAAGTTTCATGTCAAATATATTTTTAAATATAGGCACAAAAATAATGAAAAATGTGATAGTTCAAACTATATCAACAAAAATAAAAGATAATCAAAATTTGCAGAAACTAAAACCTTGCACTAAAGTGCATAGTTTTAACTAACGAACTTAAAAAATAAAAGCTAATCTGCAGGATTTGTTGCGAAAGCAGCGTTCTGAAAACTTCTTCATTGGCTTTGTTGCTGTTGATCTCCTGCCGGAGCTGACCGACCTGATCTCCTTAAGTGTGCGAAATCGCACACAATATGTGCGATTTCGCACACTTCAATCGGATTCTAATCATCGTTAATGATTTTTATCTGTTTCACCAAATCATTCACTCTTTTAATGATGACATCCGTTTCTGGTGATCTCTGTTTTCCTGATGTATCTACCTGGACACTGAATACAGGCTACATCTCCTTCACATCCCCCTGCCCCCTTCAAAGGGGGAATGCGGGGCTGAAAACGGAAAACGAAAACTACGACAGCTTTGTCCGGTATATTTTTTTCTTCCCGATACGGAATTCATCGGGAATTTTACGATATAAATCAGTGGGTTCCGAATATTTACGTTTGTATCGTACCAAATGATAAAGCATGGCCTCAAACTGTTTGCGGTAGATTAAAGTCCCTTTTTTCCATAACATATTACCTGCAAAACCTTCTACGATCTGAAATTCAAAATACGCTTTCAATTTTTTTTCTTCCTGTAGCCGCCTTACGACATGCGTCATACTTTCCACTTCCGTATGGATTTGACTGTAATGCAGGCCTTTTTCAAATGCCTCAAACGCAAAATTGGTTTCGTCGAAGAAAAAATTACGGGGATTGGTGAATACTTTACGGTAGTCTTTGCTTTGTTTGAACAATTCACAAAAATACGGTTGATTGCGATACAGCGCAAAACAGCCTGTCAGATAATCATGTCGGGCGCTGATAATATCGTATTCGTTCAGCAGTTCATCCGTCATAAACAACCGGATATTGCCGAAAATGACATCCACATCACAGTAGCCCCAGAAATCATATTCCTTGATAAAATCAGAAAAGATATGACCGTAAGCCGGTTTGAAGTCGCACAGTTTATAGCCCGATTCTACAGCGACGTCGAATCCTAATGCTTTAGCGGCATCT
>Ga0099364_10012926_pt1 | contig 11230 bp, 9 predicted proteins | sample TergutTh196P3_FD_73070 | JGI IMG/M metagenome (GOLD analysis project Ga0099364, IMG submission 73070) | Microcerotermes parvus P3 segment gut microbial communities from Pointe-Noire, Republic of the Congo - Th196 P3 | ecosystem: Host-associated > Arthropoda: Insects > Digestive system > Gut ... | reverse complement strand
CCAAAAAGACGACGTGGTTCTATATCGACGAGATGCACCTTTTGCTGAAAGAGGAACAGACGGCGGCGTACACGGTAGAGATATGGAAACGGTTTAGGAAATGGGGCGGCGTACCAAGCGGATTGACGCAGAACGTCAAGGATTTGCTGGCTTCACGCGAGATCGAGAACATCTTTGAAAACTCTGACTTCATATATATGTTGAATCAGGCCGCTGGGGACAGGCAAATCCTTGCGAAGCAGCTTGGCATATCCAACCATCAGCTATCGTATGTCACTCATGCCAACGCGGGAGAAGGCTTGCTATTTTATGGCAACGTCATAATCCCATTCGTGGATCGCGGGTTTGAGAAGTCAGGGGAAATATATCAGCTTCTCACAACTAAATTATCCGAGGTTCAGGAGGCAAGCGCACAATGAAGATCGGGCTATGGAGCGACGCGGTGAATTTCCCGTCGCTCCCTTTGATGAAGCTGTCCGCCTATTATAAAGAACGCGGCGCGTCCGTCAAGCTGATAGACGATTTTTCCGAACGGTTTGACATCGCGTACTGCTCAAAGACCTTTAACCTCCCGGCAATCAAAAAAATCCCCCGGCTTTCACAAGCGCCTATTGCCGACGAAATCGTGACGGGCGGCACGGGGCTTGGGATCGAGGTCAAGAACGGCAGGGAGGAATACTGCAAACGCAAAGACCCCTGCCTTCCCCATGATATTGAACACACATACCCGGATTATGGGCTGTATCCCGAACTGACAAAGGATACAGCCTTTGGTTTTTTGACGCGGGGCTGCCCGAACCGCTGCGGCTTCTGCGTCGTCAGCGGAAAAGAGGGCGCTCGTAGCGTCAGCATGGCAGACTTGCCGGAATTTTGGCGCGGTCAGCGCAACGTCACCATCATGGACGCCAACCTTCTCGCCTGCGGCGAAGCGGAAAGCCTGCTTGCTTCACTAGCCGATTCGGGCGCGAATGTCAACTTCACGCAGGGGCTTGACGCCCGGTATGTGGACGAGGGCATTGCGCGGCTGCTCGGCGGCATGAAAATCAAGATGGCGCATTTCGCTTTTGACTTAATGCGGAACGAGGCCGCGATCTTTCGCGGATTGACGCTGTTCCGTAAATACTTTCATAAGTCAGACAGGCATTGCAGGGTATATGTCCTCACCAACTACGACACCACCCCCGCAGAGGACTGGTATCGCGTCCAAAAAGTGATTGAGCTTGGATTCCGACCTGACGTTCGCATTTATCAAAAAGGTACACACAGCCAATTCTTGACAGACCTCGCGCATTGGGCGAACAACCCACGGTTTTACCGCTCATGCTCTTTCGCGGAATTTATACCGCGCAAGGACGGGAAACGCTGCGGCGAGTTATACCGGAACTATATTAACTAAACATGAAAAGGAGGCAATATTCCAATGAGCGGCAATAAGACTCTGCACGAGAAACTTGAGGCGGCAAAGGAGAAAGCCGCGCTCCGCGAGTTTGAGGTAACGATCACCGAGACGCTCCAAAAGACGGTCACGGTGAAAGCAAACAGCCGCGAAGATGCGGAGCAGATCGTCTCCGACAACTGGAAAAAAAGCGAATACATCCTCGACGCCGACCATTTCAAAGGCGTTGAGTTTGAAGCCGCCCCAATAAAAAACGAACGCTCGCGCTCTGCGGAGCGGGGATAGAAAGGAGAAACACACGATATGAACGAAAACACAGGATCGGGAAATGCCACAGCAAACGACGCGCCCCTTGCTGAGAACCAGTACGTCAAGGAACTGCTCGGCATATTGCAGGAGAACGGCAGGGACACGTCGGGGCTTGACGCCCTTATAGGCCATTGCTCCGAAATGGAGAACTTCGTCAAACGCGCAGAGGGCAGGATCGCCGACATGAAAGCGCAGCTTGACACGATGAAGGAAATCCAAGACCACCCGTTCAAGACGGCGCTGCAAAAGACCATCAAGACGCTTGAAACGGCGGTCGCGCAAGTCAAGGCGCAACTATCCGAGTTGAAGTCCAATATTATAAATGGCTGCAAGACCGCCATATCCGAGTTTAAGGAAAAAGGCGCGGCTGTCCTCGACAAGCTGGCGTCGTTTTTCAAGATCAAGAACGGATTGCAGTCGATCAAAAACGGCGCTGTCAAAAGCGCCGACCTCTGCGACAAGGCGGTCGCTGACATTGACACGTTTTCCAAGCAATACCATACCGCAGGCCGCGCCGTAAAAAACATGGCGCGGATGATGGTCGGCAAAAAGCCCATCGACGCGGTAAGGGAATCCGGCAGACTGGCGGTAGTGTTCAGCGCGCCGTACAAAGCGCAGAAAGCCTGCATGGTCGGCATCCGCAGACAGGCGGACAAAATGATCTCCGCGCTCGATAAACTCGAAAGAACCACGGAAGCCAAACGCGGCAACCGCGCTGCGGACAATCGCGGCAATCAGGAAGGCGGGGAAAAACAAAAGAAGCCCACGCTGATGGAACGGCTTGAGGCCAAGAAAGCCGAAATCAAGCAGCGCGAACTTGAAGCCCCGGTCAAAGACCGCGTTAAGGTCAAGGGAGCCGAGATATGAGCCGCCGCCCGCCGCCCAAGGATCAGAAACGTCGCGGCGACGGGAAAGCGGCTGACCCCGAACGCCCCGGCGTAAACCATGCTCACGAACGCTCCGGCGTAAACTCTGCGTCCGAGCGCCCCAGCCTAAACCCTGTACCCGAACGCCACGGCTTTGCCCACTCCCCACCGTCGTCATCGCATGAGCCGATGAAAACGCGGGACAAGAAAACGCAGAAAATGACGCGGGACGGGCTTGTGGAGCAAAACCAGACCACGGGCGAGGACACGAATATCAGCAGCCGCGAGGCGGACTTTGACATACGGGGCGAAACGCCGGAGCGCGAACCCTTGTCCCAAGTTGGTACAAGGCAGGAAGATACGCCGGACGCCCATAAAAGAGCCGCGCGCCGCCACAGCGAATCTTTGCGCGAAACGGAAAACCCGGCGCGGCAAGCGGACACCCCGAAACATGAAACTCAGCCGCATACGCCGGAACAGCAACCCGCCACGGTAAAGGAAATATCAACGGATGCTCCCGAACCCCCACGGCGGCAAGTTCATCCAGACACTTCGCCAACCGCGCAGAAAACCGGACGACCCTCGCCACCGCACGGACAGCCTGACGGTAAACGCAAACTTAAAACGCGGAAAGATACCGCTTTACAGGAGAAGCCCGCCGCCGTCCGGCATGAATCCGACGCGGACGCTTCACCGCTCAGGCACAGGCATGAAAACCCGGCGCTTATGGATAAAAGCGCAAAAACCTCCGCGCCGCCCGATAAGCCGGACGTAAAAGGCAAACCAAAAACACAGCGGAACGCCGCTCGCCGCCAAGAGCAATCCGCAATACAGCATGAGCCTGACACCGACGGCGCAAAACTTCTGCATAAACCCGAAACAGCGCCAAAGCACGAAACGGCGGCGACTGAGCAAACGGTGGCGCAACGCCCAATCGAAGCACCCGATATGCCCCAAGCCGCCAAGCCCACGGGCAACGCCCGCACCGCCATGTTGCAGGCGGGCAGGAAAAACAGGAAACAGCGGGACACGACGTATCAGCGGCAAAAACCAGACGCTATCCGACAAGAGCCGGATAAGCCCGACTCACCGCCAACGCATGACGATAAGGGACAGCCAACTGATGGTGTTGATAATAAACCCGGCGAAGCGCGGGACGACCCGGCGAAAAAGCCGCGCAAGCCCGACACGAAACCGCCTGCAAAGGACTCACCCGTTAAACCGGGCGACAAACCCGATTCTCAGGTAAAGCACGAAAAGCCGGGCAAGCTGCGGTTTTCCGAGGACGAAACCGCGCCATCAAAGCCCGGCGACAAGATGACCCGTAAACTCGTCAAAGCCGAGCATCAGGCAGGGCGAGCGGGCGCGAAACTCGAAAAGGCGCAAAGCAAGCTGCCCACCAAACGCAAGCTCCGCAGGACGACCGTTGTGGATGAAAACACCGGCATATCCAAGCGCAAGCTCCAATTTGAGAAAACGCCAATATCTCAGGGTGAACACATCAAAGGCGCTTTGCCGCTCAGACCCGTCAAATCGGCGCTCAATCTGGCAAGCGTCAACGCCCACCGCAAGATATATCAGGTGGAACATGAAAACGTCGGCGTGAAAGCCGCGCACCGCGTCGAAATGGCCGCCGAAGCCGGCGTCCGCACCGCGCTCCGGTTCCATAAGACCGCGCCTTTCCGCAAAGTAGCCAAACTGGAGAAGAAAGCTGCGAAAAAGACGATCAACCTGTCTTACCGCAGAGCGCTCGCGGAAAACCCGAAGCTAAAAAGCAATATGCTCTCGCGTATGTGGCAGAAGCGGAAGATCAAAAAGGAGTATGCTAAAGCGGCGCGGGAAACGAAAAAAGCGGCGCAGAGGGCGAAAAAAGCAGGCTCGGTCACGGCTGACGCTGTAAGGGCTTTGGCGGGCTTCGTCCGCAGGCATCCGATAGCCGTCACCATAGTTATCCTGATCGCGCTGCTGCTGTTCGCGATGATGTCGCTCATCGGCGCGTTCGGCGGCGCGGGGAGCGGGAGCATAGGCGGCCTTGTGGCTTCGACATACCTTGCGGAAGACGCCGATATGTACGCCGCGCATGAGGCTTACGCGCAGATGGAGGCCGATTTGCAATACTTGCTCGACAATTACGAAGCGCTCAACCCCGGCCATGACGAGTACATCTATGAACTGGACGGGATATGGCATGACCCGTATGTATTGATGTCGATATTGGGCGCGCTGCACGACGGGGCTTGGACGCTCGACGACGTTCAGGGTACGCTTGCCACCTTATTCGCGCAGCAGTACATCCTGACCGAAACGGTCACTACGGAAACCCGATACCGCACGGAGACGACGGAGCATACCGACCCGCTGACAGGCGAAACCTATGAGGAAAGCGAAGATGTAGCCTATGAACATTCCATCATCACGGTCACGCTCGAAAACTTCAACCTTTCACATCTGCCAATATACATCATGGGCGAGGAACGGCTGAGCCGCTACGCGCTGTTCATGGCGACGCTCGGCAACCGACCCGATTTGTTCCCCGTGTCCTCGTACCCCCATGCGTCGTACTACAGGGAATACTTGCGCTACGACGTGCCGGAGGAATACCTTGCGGCGGACGCCACATTTGCCGCGATGATAACGGAGGCGAACAAATACTTGGGTATGCCATACGTCTGGGGCGGCTACAATCCGAGGACTTCGTTCGACTGTTCCGGCTATGTGTCTTGGGTACTCAACAACAGCGGGTGGGACATCGGGCGGCTTGGGGCGCAGGCTCTTTACAATTACAGCACACCCGTATCGGCGGCTGACGCGAAGCCCGGCGACCTTGTGTTCTTCCATTCCACGTACAACGCGACGTACACCGTAACCCATGTGGGCATCTATGTCGGCGACGGGATGATGGTACACGCGGGCAACCCTATAGGCTATGTGTCAATCGAAACATCGTACTGGCAGAATCATTTTTATGCTTTCGGCAGACCGTGAAAAAATGAATTATGTGACTGAAAATTTTTCAGGAGGTTTGTAGATTTTAAGCAATTTTTAGGACAGGAGGTTTTTATTGATGTTGACAAACCCGAAAATCGAACGGAAGAAAACGGAAATCGCCCGCACGGAGGCGAAAATCGCGGAGATCAAGGCAAAGCTCCGCGACCAGAAGCAGGAACTCACCGCCCTCGAAGATGAAGAAATCGTCGCGCAGTACCGCAAGGAGGTACTGACCGAGGACGCCCTGCCCCTGCTTCGCCAACAGCGCGGCAACCATAACAGCGCCGCTGAACAGGCGCGTGAAGAAAAGGAGGAAAAACCGGATGCGCTTACTGAAAACTAAGCTGCTCACGATATTGGCGCTCACGCTCTGCTTGGGCGTCTTTTGCGTCCCGGCGCTTGCGTCTGACGGCGGCGAGACGCTCACCGTCAGCGCGGTCTGGATAGACGGCGACCTGTTGCGTATCAACGTGACCGACGCGAACGGCGTAAGCTCCGCGCTCGCGCTCAACCTCGCGGATTACGTCAGCGACGCGGGAAACCAAGAGTACATTTCCATTCAGGCGATTGACCTCATGGGCAACTCGTCCGGCACGATTGAAATTAAAAACCCGTTTTATGAGCCGCCATCCGAGCAGCATACGACGGACACGCCTAATCTATTAGGATCGGCGCAGCCAACGGAATCAAGCGTACAGGACAGCCCCCGCCCGTTTACCCCTGACGGCACAGGCACGGTCATGGACAACGCACATGACGGAGACGGCAAGGAGTTCTTCACCATCGGCACGGAGGCCGGCGACGTGTTTTATCTGATCGTAGACCGGCAGCGCAACGCGGACAACGTGTATCTGCTCAACGCAGTCACCGAGGAGGATTTGATGGCGCTTGCCGAAAAGAACGGCAGGGAGATTGCGCCCGGCAACAGCGGCATGGGCGCGACCCCGACGCCGGAGCCAACAGGCGAACCTGACGGGCAAAACCCGCTGCCGACCGACGCGTCTGAGCCGGAGGCGGAACCGCCCGCTAAAAGCGACGCAAGCATGTATATCCTCATAGCGATAGCCGTCATAGGCGTCGGCGGCGCGGGCTATTACTTCAAAATCGTCAAAGGCAAGAAAAACGCCGACGACGACGAGGAATACGAGGACGACTACGGCTACGATGACGAGCAGGACGACGACGGTTACGAGGATGACGACGAGGAAGGGGGCGACGAGGAATGAAGCGCGTTATAATGATATTTCTCTGCGCCATGCTGTTATCGGCGCTCCCCTTGACGGCGTATGCCACGGATAGCGGCGACGGCAACGGCGTTACCATCACCGTTGTCATCCCGCACACGACGCGGGAGAACCAAGCGGACGAACCCGCGCCCTCCCCACCAGCAAACACCCTCTATCCCGTCAGCGTATGGGAAACTCAGGAAAACGGGCGGCGTGAGATTATACGGACGTATGAGCTTGCCGCTTGGGAAAAGCCGGAGGACATTCCGAGGGAATCCTTTATCCGCGAGGGCTGGCTGTACGAACTGGCCGACATCACGAGGCGTGAAACCGCGTCGGTCGATACACGCGAACACAGCGAAACCGTGACCATAGACACGCAGACAAACGAAATGTCGGCGGTATTGGGTTTGCTTGCGCCTACAATCGAACACCAGTCAGAGGACGGGCATATCGGCGTGTTGCAGCTTGACATAGCAAGCATCAAAATCGAAACGGCGGGGACTCGTTCAAGCAGCTTCAACGTGAGCGCCACAAGGGAGTACCCGCATTTGTCGAGCAACGACACCTCGCTGATACCCAAAAGCATTACCGACAGCGGCAGGACGCTCACGCTCGCGAGCATCGACTGGCGGGCGCAGAACACCGTCGCGGTTGATTATGAGCGGATACCCGAAAGCTACACGGCGGTCGCCACATACACCGGCACGGGTTCAAGGACGACCGTTACCGGATATACCACGACAGCCGAATACAGCGGCACGATAGCGAAAGTCCTAACCGGGAGAACCGTGTACACGGCGTATTTCATCGGCATACCGATAGTCACGCCCACGGTCAGCAGGCAATCAGGTGATGAGCCGGATTGCGATGCGGCAGATCCGGCAGAGGGCGATATGGCAGATGCCGAAACCGAACAGACAACGGAACCGGAGCCAACCGCCGAACCTGAACCGACCGCAGAACCCGAACCCGAAAACGAGCCGGATCAAAACGCTTCCATCCTTATCCCCCTCATGATTGCGCTCATAGCGGGCGCGGGGCTTGGCGGCGGCGTCATGTTTTTCCGGCAGAAAAAGAAAAAGGAAGAAAACAAGGAGGCAGACCCCGATGAAGATGAAGATACTGATTAGCGCGTTGCTCATTGCAACTCTGCTGACGGGCATGGGCGTACCCGCCTACGCATACAACTACAGCTTTTCAAGCGGCGCGGACTACGGCGAAACCCTCGGCAGCCCGACAAGCACGGACAACCTCGTTTCCCCCGACCCCATGACGCAGAACATACGCCGCAACAAGGACGCGGCGTTCTTCCCGCCCCCATACGGCGTGTTCTCAGGCGACATACCCACGGACAGGACAAGCCCGTACCATGATAACTCCATGCCGTACAGCGGCTACACGGGCAACCCCTCCGCGTCCGCATACGGCGCGGGTTCGGCAAGCGATATTCACGGCATTGGCGGGAGCGTGTCGCCCCATACCGGCTCGGACTACGGCGGGATGCTGCCCCCGACGTCGGTGCAGTCGCCTGATATTGTCAGCACACAGCCGCTATTCTTCGCGGACGGCTCAATCGGCACGATCCATATCCCCAAATTGAACCTGACCGTCACCGTCTATGACGGCGAGACGCTGGAGAACATGAGAACCGGCGTCGGGCGCTTCGAGTTCACCTCCGCGTGGGACGGCAACGTGGGAATCGCGGGGCATAACCGGGGCGTACCGTTCGCCATCGGCGGCGTAAAGGATTTGAGGGACGGCGACGAGATCATCTACACGACGCAGTACGGGACAAGGACATATGAAGTCTTTTTCAAGCAGCAGATCGGCGAAACGGATTATTCACGGCTCGGCTGGTCTGAGACGAACACACTCACTATAATTACTTGTGTTGAGAATGTGCCTGCCATGCGTTGGGCTGTACAGGCGAGGGAAAAAATAAATTAGGGAAAATTGCAAATAACCTACTAAACCTATTGACAAACTCTGATTATGGTGGTATAGTATACTTGGGGATAATATAACTTCAAAACTCCAACGGTAAATGCTCCCTAATCCAAAAAAACGGAGGTTTACCACCATGAAAAAGGCTCGTATCGCAAAGCTCGCTATGGCGCTCGGACTGACGGCAATCCTGACCCTCAACGCGACAATGGCAATGGCAGCCACAGACACAGGGACGCCCACAATCGCAAGGACAAAGGCATGGGACGGAATCAACCACACGCTCGGCGGCGTACCCGAAAGCGTCCGCAAAATCCAGTATCAAGGCAGCACCTTTTACCTCGCCCCCGATGTGACGGACAATGATTTCACTGCGGTAATCGCGGCGGGGGCGGAATCGGTAAGGCTCAAGCCGCCACGGGACAACGGAAGGCTCTACCAGTACCCGGTATACATCCTCTGGAACAGCGATAAAACGGTACTGCTCGTGCATCCCATCATCTTCGACTACGACGACATACTGGACGCCGTGGCAATCCCGACCGACCCACCCGCAAGCCTTACAGGGACGGACACTGCGCCGCAAAGGGCGCTGACCGGACAGGAAGCTACGGACTATATGCTCACCGCAGAATACGCGGACGCGGTAAGGACGGAGTTTTACAGGCTGCTGAACGAACACAGGGCGGCAAACGGTTTGAGGGCATTGGAAGTCAACTTGGAACTGCAAGGCTACGCCGATATTCGGGCGGAGGAACAAAGAACCCGGTTCGGACACACCCGACCCAATGGCACAGCCGCAGGGAGCGGATGGCACAACTCGAAAAACCTTATCAATTCGCGCTATGCCGAAAATGCCGCAGGGACAGGCTCACTGAGCGCCGACCCGACAGATACCGCAAACAGCATATTCACGGCTTGGAAAAACTCGCAAGGGCATAACAGGCACATGCTCTACAGATTCGATAACCGTATCACAATGGCGTTCGGTATCGCCCCGAAGCTCGAAGCAAACGGACTGGTAACGTCGGGCGCGGTATTCGCCACCGGGTACTAAGCGAAAAAAGAATAAACCACGCGAAGGCAGTCAGGCTCAAAAGGCTTGGCTGCCTTTTTTGCGTTGGTTTCATATTTACCTAAACGGCAAAAAACGAAATCTACTGGAAGGAGATTTTTAATGAAACGCATAAAGATATTCAGGCAGGCGGTGATGTCCCTCGTGGCGTTATTGGCTCTGTTTGGCGCAGCGCCATTTCATCTTTCTGCGCAGGGTACGTCAATGCCTAACGTAAGCAGCATACATGGCATTTCGGCTGCATTTGAAGGCGAACCCAGCGTCACGATAGACGGAACTACCGTGAGTTCGCAGCGCTATTGGGTGAGCATAGACGGCGTCAGCTATGAAGCCTACTGCGCCGACCCGAAGCTGGCCGGCCCCGAAAACGCGGGCGCGGTATACGAAATTTCGGGCGAAGCCAACCCGCAGCTATTGAACGCCTTGAAAAACGGATTCCCCATCAACTCCGAATGGTCGTCCGAAGCAGCCATAGACGAGCGCTTATGGTGGATTTACGTTACCAGAGTCGCCGTGGCTATGGCCAACAACCCCAACAGCAGCTTTTCCGGCGACAGCATAGTGATAGATCAGGCGCAGAGCCTCTCAAACGGTACGCTGACAGCGGACAACGACGCCTATCCCCCCATCATGCTCAACGGCGAAAAGGACGCGAGCGACACGGGGCGGATCATATATAGCGCGGGCGCTCAGTCGCTGCCTTTTGAAATCACGCACAACCGGAAGACAAGCCACTCGTATAACCCGTTCCGCTTTGAATGGGCTGCGGGTACGCCCGCAGGGGCGAAACTTGTGGTTGACGGGGACGTGATCGCCATCGCGCCCGCAAACTCCGGCACGGTGTTCAGGGGCGATACAACGTCTTTCCATATAGAGATGCCGAACACCGCCGCGTTCGTGGGCAAGACGGCTGCCGTGAACCTCGTGGGCGTCCACAACCAGTTCGCCGATCGCATCTGGCTGATGCAGAACCCCAACAGCCCGGACACTTGGCAGGACGTTGTGTTCTACATCCCGCCCATCGCGGCAAGCGCGGCGTTCTCGTTTGGGACGGAAACAGAACCGCCGCCGCCGTCAGACCCCGAACCATCGGCGGGGGTCGTCAGAATCCAAAAGGTTGACGCGCTCACCCGCGAGAACATACCCGGCGCGCTGATGCGTCTGCGGGGCATGACCGCGCTCGCCGTCGTCACCGGTGACGGGCAGAGCTTCACCATAAATAATACGGGCATCAACCTCTCGCAAGTGCTTACGGCCGGCGCGACAGTCGCGCCTATCCCAAGCGAAGGCGAGGGCGTTATCTCCACCGTAACCGACGGCGTTTGGACGATAGAGAACCTGCCGTTCGGCTTTTATATGGTTGAGGAAGAAAGAGCGCCGGAGAACTATTCGCTCCTGCCGCAGCATACGGCATACGGCTTTT
>Ga0099364_10012925_pt1 | contig 11230 bp, 9 predicted proteins | sample TergutTh196P3_FD_73070 | JGI IMG/M metagenome (GOLD analysis project Ga0099364, IMG submission 73070) | Microcerotermes parvus P3 segment gut microbial communities from Pointe-Noire, Republic of the Congo - Th196 P3 | ecosystem: Host-associated > Arthropoda: Insects > Digestive system > Gut ... | reverse complement strand
ACGGGATAATACAGCAAAACAGAGATTTCACAGACTGGATTGCTTCGTCGCTACGCTCCTCGCAATGACGACGAGGGGGTATTTGAATAGACACTAAAAGTGCAATACCTTGTAATCTGAAAAAAGATGCAATACCTTGTAATCTAAAAAAAGATGCAATACCTTGTAATCTAAAAAAAGATGCAATACCTTGTAATCTAAAAAAAAGATGCAATACCTTGTAATCTAAAAAAATTTGACATAGCATTTGGATTGTGATAGTGTATTTTTGTGCAAAACATATTAATATTTCAGTATTTTGTCGTCGCAGACTAATAGTGACATTGCCGCCAGGCTTGTCCTGACGATTGTTTGCATAAATTGACTGTTTAGTGGACTCGTCGTGATAAAAATTTTTTCAGGTAAAACCGCAAATAACTTCACAAATAACAAAGTAGGGCTACTACTGCTCATTACTGTTTTTGCAGTGGCGTTTTTCTATTTCATAAACCCTGGGTTTTTAGGGCAAAGCAATATGCTGATTCTGATGAAAAGTACAAGCATTACAGGTATTCTTGCTATTGGGATATGCATGTTGCTGATTTCCGGTCAGATCGACCTGTCCACGAGCGCACTCGCTGGCCTTTCCAGCGTTATTGCTGCTACTTTAATGAACAATGGCGCCCCATGGCCCCTTGCCGTGGTTGCCGTACTTTTGTTTGGGGCTGCCGCAGGGGCTATAACGGCTTTTTTAGTTAATGGGCTTAACATGATGTCTTTTATTGCCACCATAGGCATGGCCTCCATTTGGCAAGGCATATCCTACTCTATGACCCGATCCGGCCCAATCAAATTTAACAATGAAGGGTTTTTCAAAATTGGGACTATTGCTTTTTTGGGGGAATTACTGCCGCTGACATTCGTAATAATGGCAATTTTAATGGTTATTTACGGGGTTGCCCTTTCTCAGACAAAATATGGACGGTATGTGTACATGTGCGGCGGCAACAAGAACGCCGCGCGGCTAGCCGGAATCAACCCAAAAAAGGTTCATGCCATGCTTTTTATCAACAGCGGGATTCTTGCCTCTCTTGGTGGAATCCTCCTTTGCGCCTGTATGTGCAGAGGTGATTCGACGCCGCTTTCCCAGGGCATGGACGCAGTAACGGCTGTCATACTGGGCGGGGTTGCCTTCAGCGGGGGTGCAGGCGGAATGGGCGGCGTCTTTGTTGGCCTAATGCTACTGAGCTTCTTTAGCAGTGGGTTAAATGTTGTGCGGTTATTGTCTTATTGGCAGATTTTCGCCCAGGGGCTACTCCTGATCCTGGCGTTGGTATTTGACTACTATCGAGAGAACAAGCGGCTCAAAACACTCGGAGCCTCTTTTTCTGACGCAACCTAGTTGCAGCGCAGTTGCGGCGTTTCTGCATCGTTGCGGCGTAGTTGTAGCGCAGTTTGTACGTTGTGGCAGTTGCACGTAGTTGTGGCGTTTCTGCACCGTTGCGGCGGTTGCAACGTAGTTGTGGCGTTGTTGCAAAATTTTGCTGCCCGTGTAACGTAGTTGCAACATTTTGCGGCTCCATGTAACGTAGTTGCAAACTAACAGTATTTTTTACATCTATAGGTGGTGACATAATTCTTGAAATTTTTCTTAGAGTTTTTAAATGTACGAAAAGAGTTCCCTGGCGTCCTGGCGCTAGACGACATCAGCTTCCGCCTTGAAGCAGGGCGGGTATGCGCCCTCTTGGGCGAAAATGGCGCCGGGAAAAGTACTTTGCTTAAGATACTGGGCGGGGATATTTTGCCTGATTGCGGCAAAATTATAATAAGCGGTGCGCCGCAACGTTTCTCGTCCCCCCATGAGGCACTAAAAGCAAGCATTAGCGTGATTTGTCAGGAACGGCAATTAGTGCCGGGCATGTCAGTCGCTGAAAACATTTTTATTGATGATTTGCCAACAAAAGGGGTATTGCTTGACAAGCGCACCCTTGTCAAAAAAACCCAAGAGATTCTGGATGCGTTTAATCTGCCCATCAACCCCAGGGAAACAGTAGGGGGGCTGCCGGTAGCCAGACAACAGATGGTGGAGATTATGAAGGCTTATCGCAGAAATTCCCGGATTATAGCTTTTGACGAACCAACCGCGCCCTTAACCGCCGCTGAGATTGCGATACTTTTCAAGCTTATTGGCAAACTAAAAAGCAAGGGGAAAATAATCATCTATGTCTCCCACCGTTTAGCGGAAATCTTTCAGGTGGCTGACGAAATAATAGTTCTTAAAGACGGACAGCTGGTTGGAAAAACGCTCACGAAGAATACCAACGAACAGGAACTGATAACAGCGATGGTTGGGCGCGACATCGGCGACACTTATGCAAACCTCCGTAGGAACGAGTCTTTGGGGGACGTGGTGCTGGAAGTAAAGGACTTGTTCACAAAAAAAATACAAGGCGTCTGCTTTGCCCTGCGTAGCGGGGAGATTACTGGGTTAGCCGGACTGGTTGGGTCTGGGCGCACGGAGGTTGCACGGGCTTTGTTTGGCGTTGACCCTGTCACATCGGGCAGTATACTGCTAAATGGAAAGAAGGTTGAGTTTAAATCGCCCAAAGACGCGATATCGGCAGGCATAGCGCTTTGCCCCGAAGACCGGAAGGATCAAGGTTTGGTGTTGGGGCGTTCCATTTGCAACAACGTGACAACCGCTGTTCTGCCAAAGATGAGGGCAAAGTTTTTTTTGGACAAAAAGAAAGAAAGAAACATTACTGCTAAAGTAGTTAAAAAATACTCTATTAAAGCGCCTTCTTTAGACAAGATAGTTTATGAGCTTTCTGGCGGGAACCAACAAAAGGTTATTCTAGGCCGCTGGACCCTAGGCATATTAGATATTAAGATACTGATCCTTGACGAACCAACCAAGGGGATCGACGTAGGCACAAAAGCGGAGATATATCAAACAATATGCAACTTTGCCAAGGAGGGGATTTCGGTTGTATTAATTTCCTCCGAACTTACTGAAGTAGTTAATTTGTCGGATAAGGTTATTACTATGCGCAATGGGCGCGTTGCGAGCGTTCTAACAAGGCAGGAAGCCACTGAAGAGCGCGTGCTTAACCATGCAATTATTGACGGGGTCGTATAGATGATTGTTTCGAACCTGAAACGGTTTTTCAAAACTAAAATGTTTACTTTGCTTATAATTCTGGGTTTGTTGGTATTATGCATTTCCGTTGCATCCGGCGGTTTTTTTATTCGGCCAAGCAATATTCAGAGGATTTTAGATTCAATGTTTATTACATCCATGCTCACAATCGGCGCCGCCTTTTTGTTGATATCTGGGCATGTTGACCTTTCCGTGGGCTCTGTCGGCACAGGCGCGGGGCTTATGCTTGGGTTTTTGTTGCGGAACCTGTCTTTTTCTTGGTTGCCGGCCCTCGCCTTAGTGTTGCTTATGGCCGCCGCGTTCGGGGCGCTAAATGCCACGCTTGTCAATATTTTCAGATTCCCGGCGTTTATTGCTACCCTGGCGGTAGCTTCGGTTGCAGAGGGGTTGTCTTACACCTTCTCTGGGGGGGCGTTTATCCCGGTCACTGACGTGTTTATCAGATTTATAGGCGCGGGGAGGATTGGCGGGGCTGTGCCTGTTTCTATTGTTGTTGTGCTGGCTATGTTTATTTCTTATGGCTTGATTCTTTCAAAGACAAAATTTGGGAGGCAAGCCTACCTGGTGGGGGGAAACCCGCAAGCTTCGTTTCTCTCTGGGATAAACCCAAAGAAAATCTCGTATGCTTTATTTGTTAACAGTGCCGTTCTCGCTGCTTTAGCGGGCGTTTTGCTTGCAGCCAGGACAACCCAGGCTTCGTCTATCGGAATAAAAGGCCAACAGTTTACTGGGCTTACGGCAGCAATTCTTGGGGGCGTGGCATTTGGCGGCGGGACAGGGGGTATGGGCGGCGCGTTCGTCGGGTTGCTTATTTTGACCGCTTTTGCAAACGGCATGGTAGTTTTGCACTTCGACTCGTATTGGAGCCAAGTCATTAACGGGGCTATGCTGCTGCTTGCGTTGGCTCTTGACTATGTCAGAAAGAGGAACCTATTTACTCCAAAAACGCGCGGCAGGGGCGCCCTATGAAGCAGGGCTTATGGAACATGGCTTATGAAGCAGAGCCTATGAAGCAGAACCTATGGAACAGGGCCTATTAAGCAGAGCCTATGGAACAGGGCTTATGAAGCAGGGCTTATGAAGCAGGGCTTATGAAGCAGGGCCTATGAAGCAGGGCCTAGCTAGTAGTCTCTACGAGTAAGCCCTATGTGCAAGCCTTATGAAGTAAGCCTTATGAAATAAGCCTTATGAAGTAAACCTAACTAGTAGGCTCAATGGGAAGCCCTATGAGCAATTATTTAAGCCTTACGCACGCCGTTGCCCATGGCTTGGGGCATTAAAATGGCACTGCAATATGCCAAGTTGTTTCTCGGTAGGCCCCTCGCTATATAGGAGGTGATAACCACAAGTTGAAAAACAGAATAAGGAAAAACACTTAAAAGAGTTTTTTGGCGTTTTAAAAGTTTTTAAAGTTTTTAAAGGCTGTTTTTAGGGTGTTTTTTGGGCAGTACTATTAGATTTTTGGGCAGTTATTTAAGTTGTTTGAGCAATTTTTAAAGGTTTATCAAAGCATTTTGTTTGAAGAAAGGACATCGAAATGGTAATTACAGAAATAGCAAAAGAGGGAACAAAAACAAAAACACCAACGGCAACGGCAACGGCTACAGCAACAGCAAATACAACAGCAAATACAACAACAACAGCAAATACAACAAGTACTAACACGACAAAAGCTAAAAAAACGAAAACAATACCGGCAACAATAATACCAACAAGTTCAAAGACAACAATAGCAACCAGTTCGGCAACCCAAGAAACGAAAACAAATATTGGGATGTGGATAGCGGCGTCAATGATAGCAAGAATGAAAGCAAAAATGAAAGCAAAAATGAAAGCGGCTGTGAATACCACAAAAATAAAGGCGGCAATGCTACTGTCTTTATCGCTGATATTCGTGTTTACCGCATGCACCAGCCAGCCTGCCGACAATTCTCAATCGGGGGGCAACCCTACATCCGGCGCCAGCGCCGAGGGGCCTTCAGGCACTGGCCCTGCGGGGCGAGCCGGTTTTTTTGACCCCGATTATGATTATTCTCAAAACCCAAGGTATAAATTTGCTTATCTCCGCATTAAAAACACTCCAATATATGAGGCTTATGGGGAGGCTTTCAAAATCTGGGCCTCAAGGATTAATGTGGATTTAACGGTTGTCGACGCCAACGACGACAACGACCTGTTCATCGCGTCCATTGAAACGCTTGCCCAGCAAGGCTTCGACGGCATAATAACGGACCCGGAGGCCGCCGCTTATTTAGCGGTTGACGCCAAGTGCAGTGAGCTTGGGATTTTCTACATGCCAGCAATGGCAATTCCAAAAGATGAAAACGGTTTGCTCCTCCGCCCGCATGTGGGGTTTGACAACTACATGATAGGCGAAAAAATAGGCCAATGGCTGATAGAATACCAGCAAAAAACCTGGCCGGACGCCAAGGCAGAAGAAATCGGCGTTTTAGGCGTTGATTACTCAGCAGTCCCAGAAATCAGTTACCGCGTGGACGGCGCCATGGATGTTATTTCGCAGACGTACCCTGATATCCACGAAAGGTATTTCCATGCGGATACAATTGTCGGCACTTTTGACTCATCAACGGCATATGCTGTCACAGGCCCCGTGTTTGCCACAAATCCTCAGATTAAATATTGGCTGATTGCGGCGGCTATGGACGATTTTGGAGACGCATCGGTTCTGGCGGCAAGGGACGCCGGCTTGGAGGGCAGTGTCGTTGCCGCAAGCATGATAGGCACTAGCCTGATTGCCCAGTGGGACGCCGGGATAGAGACTGATTATAAGGCTGCGGTAACGGTAATGGATATAGTCAGGGCCGAGCCGATAATCTGCGGGCTTTATGCCTTTGTGCGCGGGGATGCAACGCCCGAGTCTTTGTGGGCTCCGGAATGGGTTAACAAATCCGCAGGCGAGACGTATGCGCAATACCTTATGCCTACGATGTACCTTGAGCGGGACACTTACCAGCATCTGCTAATGTGGGTCAACAAGTATACCGGCGCGGACATTTACGATTACCCGGTTGATGTCTCAATCGATTACTTCAACCCAAGCGTTAGCCCCCCAGCTTCTTACGCGGGCTAAATAAACAGATTAATGAGTAAAAACAAATTAATAAGCAAAAATAAATAAAAATCATAGAGGATGGTGATATTTTATGACAGTCAAAGATAACAGTGTCGTCGAGAGTTTCCTGCACATTGAGGTTTTAGTTGAAAACCCCAGAGAAGCCGCCGATTACATGCAAGAGGTATTTGGCGCGGTAGAAGTAGAAACGGATTTTGCTGCAAGCGTCGAGCAGGGCTTTGATTGCGAATGTGTTCACGTGCAAGCGGGGGGCGTGGTTTTTCAGCTGATTAAACCTGACGACAACTTCAAGCCCGAATTAGAGGGCTGGTGGGACAGGGGCAAATTGAAACAAATCGGCCCGTTCATTCACAATGTTACTTTTTTTGTCAATGACGCAAAAACAGTAGCAAAGAAAATCATTGAAAAAGGCGGCTCCGAAATGAGCAAAGTTACCGTGCCTATTCCCGGCGGAACCAACGATGTGTATATGTGCGACGCAAGAAAACAATGCGGCATGGTCTTCGAGTTTGCAAAAACGCCTCCGGCGGTCTAAACGCAGGCTAACATTTTTTCCATATTGCATAGCACAAACCGAGGGGGCTGTTGAATTATCACAAATTCAACAGCCCCTACTAACGTAACCAATTGTACTGACATAGTAAACCACCTTAGATGTCAAGAACAAATTTCGATTCCCCCCTTGATTTTGCATGGTTTTTGAGCGTTTAACTGAGTTTCTAGTACAAAAGCAGGTAAATCTCAGATACTAGTACAAAAGAATACTAAACACAGAGAAAGAATGGATATTGTTCAAGTTTTTAGATCAGATGCTTTTATTTGACTGACCTCAAGATCAATCCATTCATTATGTCTACGCAATAAATCATTAAAATTATCCTGAGTATAGTAGTGTTCAGGGGTAATACTGTTATCCCTTCCTTGAAATACATGTGGAGAGTCGGATGGGAAATTAAATTTAGCCCATATATCACCTAACTCTATCAACCCGTTTATATATTCAATTTCAGCTTTTGGCAAATGATGCATAACATAAAGTATGCGCCACTTTCTATACTCAAGGCTGTATTCGCTTATTTCTTTTCGGGCTAGTTTTTTTACATAGAAATCGACTTTATCGTCATTATTGTTGTATTCACAGGCTAAATCTACAATGTTTTCATCTATGTCTTGCTCATCGGATACAATTGAAATAGCAAAGTCAATGATATCTTTTGCAGACAACTCGTTTTGAAAAACATCACTACCTTTGAATCCTATATCTATTAATTTCCACGTTATATAAAACCCAACTTCACTAAAATTATCTAATTTAATCATGGTATTATCGGCACTCCATTCATTGTACCACCAGGCACGAACATTCTGTGTGTGGTAGCTCCGTTTTGTGTAATCCATTCAAATCTACCAGCTGTTCCATTTAGTGAACCATCAAGCTGGTATAATACTGCGTTATTACCAAGGTTTGTTCTGGCAGCATTACCTGCATAATTATCAACAATGTCATTAAACGCATGATACGGATCTCCCTTTAGTGCGCTTCCAGTACGGGGACTTTCCAAAACATCATTTGTTATATCTACGCTTACTCTTGATCCCCCAGAATATGTCTGATTTCTGCCCTGGTTCGATCCACCACTACATTTTTTCTCTGTACGTTATTCTCGGGTATAGTGACCGATAAAGTCTTAAGTCTTCGTGTTGATTGTTAGGGTGCTTCGTTTTCAACCGGGTTACTTGCGATTGCCCTGACCTCTTCAAAAAAGTCTGACCCCAGAAAGTAAGGCCCCGGAGGGCCGGCCGCCCTTCCTGAGGCAATGGCACCCAGCCCTGCTTTGATTTTCTCTGGCAGGGCCGGCAATTCGTAAACGCGCACACCGCATGCATTAAATATCCCGTTGATAATCGCCACGTGGCCGCTGGTCTGAAACATCTCGGCGCACCCGGCGGAGCCGAAAGGCACATTTTCTCTTGGGTTGTCGATAAAATGGATTTCCATGTCGTCCGGAACCATGCGAATGTCCGGTATGCCTGCTCGCGCGATATTGTTGTGTTTCTCAACATCGTCATAGTCCTCGCTGAGTGCAAACCCAATTGAGTGGGAGATGCCGCCGTAGCCTTGCCCCAATACCGCCTCAATATTGCCCACACGCCCCACGTCGCAGACTGCCGTAACTTTCTGTACTGTAGTTTGGCCTGTCTGGGCACAAACTTCGACCTCCGCCATAAACAGCGCATACATATATGTTTGGAAGGGATCTCCTTGCCCAGTGTCCGGACTCAATGCGCACAGCCCCTCAATGCCCTTGTTCGAGTACTCTGCCTCAAATACAGTATCCAATCCAGCAGCCTTCATTTCGTAATAACTGCGGTACTCGCCGTTGCCTTTGGCGCGGGCTTTCAGCATCAGGTTCGCTGTCTTAATTGTAGCAAGGCCGTTCATTATATGGGAGCGGCTTCCGGCTGTCCCACCGCTGTCCGGGCAGGTTTTAGTGTCATTGTTGCGCAACCTCACTTGATGCGGCTTAAGCTTTAGTGGCTTTAGGGCCTCCATAACGACCATGACCGCGCCGATGTCGCCGCCCTGCCCAACATCCGCCCAAGTATTGTACACCGAAACACTGCCGTCGGGGTTCATCTCCAGTTTGCAGCCGGCGCTGTCCTCGACAGGGTTGACGCAGTTGTAACAGCCAAAAGCAACGCCGACGCCCCTCATCTTTTGCGGCATGTCCCCGGCTTTTTGCGGCATGCCCCCGGCTTTCGGCATGTCCCCGGACTTTTGCGGCGTATCTACGGACTTTTGCGGCACATCCCCGGCATTTTGTGGCATACCCCTGGCCTTTTGAGGCATACCCCCGGCAGTTGCTCTTTCCTGAGCCGCCTTGTAAAGCGGCCTCATCTCGTCAATCAGTTTTTCCGCCGCAATCTCTCTAAAAGGGAACCCTGTGGGCGCGGTGTCCCCGGCTTTGCCGACGTTTAGCGCACGGAATTCAAGGGGATCAATGCCGGCTTTAACTGCCAGCATATCAAAAATCTGTTCAGACGCGGTGTAAACCTGTGGCGAGCCAAATCCTCGAAAAGCTGTGCAATACCCGTGGTTAGAAAGAGCGGCACGCCCTAGTCCGGCAATATTCGGGATATAGTATGGCCAGCCAAAAAAAACTGCGACTTTGAGAAGAAGCCTTTCGGCAAAAATCGGGTACGGCCCAACTTCCATCCCCATATCGTACCACAGCCCGGAAACCTTGCCTTTTTCGTCGCACCCCAGGGCGGCGTTTGCGTATGAAGGGGAACGTTTTCCGCTATAATGCATAAACTCCTCGTACGACATCGACAACGAAACCGGCAACCCAGTAGCAATAGCGGCAACTGCGGCTAGCGCAAGGGAAGCCGGGGACAGCGCCCAGCCAAAGGAGCCGCCGGCGGGGTTGTTTATTATCCGAATCTTTTCCGGCGGCAAGCCGATCCCCCGCGAAATAAAGGAAATCGCCATATTGATGCCTTGCGATTTGCCTTGGATAGTAAGAAGGCCGTCTTCGTCCCAATAAGCCTGCACCACGTCGCCCTCTATGGTCATATGCGGCTCACGGGTGCTATGGAAGCTGCCAAATACGCTATGGCTGGAGTTGTTTATTATGGATTCGATGTTCAAAAAGTCGCCTTTGAAGACAGGCTGTTTTAGAAACTGGTTTGACCCGCTGTGGATAGGCTCCGCGCCTGGGGCTACCGCGTCTAAATAGTTTAGGTATTCTGGCAGGGGTTCGAGCTCTACCTTGACATGTTTTGCGGCCTCCCGGGCATGTTCCCGGGAATCCGCCGCAACAAGGGCCACGACGTCGCCATATCTGAAAATTTTCTTTGAACAAAGGATTTCTTGAATTGTTGACTTTTCCTTGTTGCGCGGGTGTACCCCGTCACGGCTTATGTCGTTGGCGCCTTTGATGTCCCTAGCCGTCAGCACCCGTACAACGCCCGGCATCATCTCCGCTTCTGCCGTATCAATGCCAATGATATTGGCGTGGTGAAAAGCCCTGGGTTGCACAATTGCAAGGTGCAAGGTTCCGGGCGGCATTTTTTGGCCTATGTCGTCGCCATAGTCGCAAAGCCCTGTTACCTTTGGCAAAGCGGAAGGGCGCGGCACGGCAGTGCCATAGTATTCCCCGTTTTCCGGGTCTTTGTATGTGATTTCTGCCATTGTTTTTTCTCCCCGCATTGCCTCGGCGGCGTACATTACAGCGTCCACTATGGGCTTATAGCCTGTGCAACGGCATATGTTGCGGTGCTTTTGGAACCACCCACGTACTTCTTCGCGGGTGGGCCTAATATTCTGAGAGAGGAGGGCATATGCCGAAATAATAAAGCCTGGCGAACAAAACCCGCATTGAACCGCGCCAAATGTTATGAAAGCTTGTTGGAGCGGGTGGAGGCTCCCAGGCGCACCGATCCCCTCTATGGTAACTACTGTGCTATAGTTTTTGACCGTTTTCATTTTTCGTGCACAGGAACGCACGACTTTTCCGTTGAGGATAACCGAACAAGAACCGCAAACGCCGGTGCCGCACCCGATTTTTGTCCCTGTCAGCCCCATTCTCCTAATCAGTGCGGCAAGGGTGTCCTTTTCAGGGTCGCAAACCGCTATTCTTTCCACGCCATTGATATTTAGCCACATTTTTGTCAATTTCATCTCAAGTGTCCTCCAGCTTATACTCTATGGCGGTAAGGTGCCGCATTTTATCGCGGCAAGGCACCGCACTTTATCGCGGCATGGCACCGCATTTTATCACAGCATGACGCCGCACTTTATCGCGGCATGGCACCGCATTTTATCACAGCATGACGCCGCACTTTATCGCGGCAAGGCGCCGCATTTTATCACAGCATGACGCCGCACTTTATCGCGGCATGGCACCGCATTTTATCACAGCATGACACCGCATTTTATCACAGCATGACGCCTCACTTTATCGCTGCAAGGCGCCTCACTTTCAATAATAGCA
>Ga0099364_10012924_pt1 | contig 11230 bp, 9 predicted proteins | sample TergutTh196P3_FD_73070 | JGI IMG/M metagenome (GOLD analysis project Ga0099364, IMG submission 73070) | Microcerotermes parvus P3 segment gut microbial communities from Pointe-Noire, Republic of the Congo - Th196 P3 | ecosystem: Host-associated > Arthropoda: Insects > Digestive system > Gut ... | reverse complement strand
TGAATGAACAGCGATTTATCATGCTCAATAATTTGTGTTATCTTTAAATCCTCCGGATAAAATGACTGCAAGTTCAAATCGCTTTTACTATTCACAATGTCACACCCCATTATTCCTTTACATATAGGGGTTTGATGCAAGGATTTGGTGAAATACGGGCTTTTGCGGAAGAACCCAATCTCGCCGACATATGCAGGCGGGAAATGTCTTGGAAAATTTGGTCCTATATTTCAAATTGCGAACTGAATACCACTTCGTGTCCGGAAAGTCGTGCTTGATATAGTTTCAATAAATACACTCAGTCGTCTCTCTTTTTTTCTTCATTTATACTGCGTATAACTTCTTCTACTTGTTTGATTAGTTGCTCTTTATTCGGAATATAATATGTGTATTTTGAAGCGAATATTTGATTTTCCAAACCACCCAAAGCAAACTCCGCAACAACCTCTGAATTGTCAGCACATAAAATAATTCCTATCGGGTTTTCGTCACCTTCGTCATTCACTTCATTTGCGTAGTAGTTTACATACATATTCATCTGCCCGATATTTTCAGGACGGAGCGAACCCATTTTTAAATCAATCAATACATAAGCTTTCAGAATCTTATTATAGAATACCATATCCACATAGTAATGCGTGTTCCCAAGCGTAATACGCCGCTGTGAACCCACAAACATAAAACCTCTGCCAAGTTCAAGGAGGAAGTTTTCTATTTTATCAATCAGCGCCCTTTCTAAATCCTTTTCAATCATTGGTTTGTTTTCCGGGATTGCCAAAAATTCAAAAACATAAGGGTCTTTCAATATATCGTTTGGTTGGTTATAAATTATCCCCTGACTTGCAAGTTCTAATACCTTTTCTTTATTGGCTTTACCGTCTGAAAGAAGAAGCCGCTCAAATAATGATGTATCAATTTGACGCCGCAACTCCTTAACCGACCAATTAGCATTTTGACACTCATTTTCATAAAAACTCCGGGCATTTATGTCCGAAACAGAAATCAATTCGCAATAATGCGACCAACTCAATTTTCCAGATGCCGTCTGGAATTTCGGATAGTTCAAATAAAACGCTCTCATATTGAACAAGTTTGACATTGAAAAACCGCGCCCGATGTCATTCGTTAATAATTTAGACAAGTTCTTTATTAGCTGTTTTCCGTATTCGGCTTTTTTACTGCCGCTTTGCTCATGCTCGACAATAATTTTGCCGATATTCCAATAGGTTATCAGCATAGTATGATTGACTTTCCGCTCCATACTGCTCCGCGCAGTAAAAATCAGTTCTTTTATTTGCTTTACGATGTTTTCGTTGTTTGACGGCTCGTTGTTCATAATAACCCCTCTCTTGATATGCCTTACATTATAACCCTTGTGCAACCTCTTTGTCTAATTGTTTTTTTCGCTCTTTCCAGTCCGGCATCTGTATCGTTAAAAAATTATAGAAATCATCATTGTGATAAGTGTATAGCAGATGTGTCATTTCATGTAAAATCACATATTGAATACATCGCAAATCTGCTTTTAACAGATACTCATTTAGAGTTATTTTATTTTTTACCTTTGTGCAACTGCCCCATAAGGTACTCATTTTTCTGATATGTATAACAGGCATTTCAATGTTATATTTTTTAAATACCTTATCGAATAAAGCGGTCGCTTCTTCAAAATATATATCGGCTGCCTTCTTCCTCCACCAATTACCTAAATTTTTAGTTATGCTTTCTTCGTTATCAATATTTTTCAGATTAACAATTATATTTTTTTCATCTACTTCCACACTATCAATCAAGGAGGAATTTTTTAATATTCTCATATCTTTTCCTAATAATTGCACAGATGTTCCGCTTTTGATATTTAATAAGCTATTATATCCGCTCGCTTGCTTATATTTGGTTAACTGCTTGTCAATCCACGCCAATCTATCCTTCAAAAAATTATCAATCCAATCATTGGGTACAGCCTGCGGAACAGAAAGAGATACTGAAAAGTCCCTATAAACCTTTAAGTGAACATTTTTTATAGGCTTTCTAACGATTTCAATATTTATAGCACCATTTTTAATTCCTAAATCCAATTTTATATTATCCATTAGTATCTTGCAACCGCCACTTTCATAGTATCGTCAATAATCAAATCAAGAATCTCTATATTTGATTTAGTTATTTCATATCCCATGGTATCAAACATCTCAAATAGAGTATCGTCAAGCGCTCTATGAATTGCCTTATGTACTACTTCATTATGCTTCCAATCTCTTTTGGCATTTTCAGATATATCCAATTTTATTTTTAACGCAAACTTGGCAATCGTTTCTTCTATGTCTTCCGAAAATGATATATCCGTTTTTTTCTTTAAACTTGTTAAAATTGCACCATAAAAGGCTTTGGCATCACTATCGTTGGCTATACACGCCGGATAATCCTGCGAAATTATGCCGTTCCTAAAATCGTCAGCCATTTGATTCATGATAGAAAAATATTTATCAGCATCCCTTGTTTCATCGTATTCAACAAGGGTTTTTCTTATTTTTGTCGAAAACTCTTCAAATAACAATGGGTCATCATATCGAATTTGCTTGAGCTTTGATTCTATTCGGGTTTTAATCGCGTCGGCGCGGGCTTCACTTGATTCCATCTGTTCCAAAAGCCTGCCCATTGCTTTTTCATCTATAATGGACACGGGAGCAACGATTGTTTTAATTTCGGAAGCATTAACAAATGTGTCTATCAGATTTTTAATTCCATTTTCATATTTCGATAAATCCAATGAATCATCATATCTGTTAACAACACCATCCTTCAATTTTCTAAAAAACAGATAATCACTACGGTATTTATTGATTAAATTCACGCCAATTTCAGTAAATATCTCTCTGTTTGTCAATGATAAATTCAAAAGATTTGCAAATATTTTAAGTTTTTCATAAAATTCTGCTCGTTTTTGCTCATCTTTCAACGATTTTTGCCATTCATTTGCCGTTGCGTTTTTAGGTAAATCGCCAAACATATCCCATAACTCTTTATGAGCCGCATCAAGTTTGTTTTTCTCATCAATAGGACCGAAAATAGCATCCGCAATATCCGCAGGGTCAAACTTATCAAACTTTGATTCTGCATCATTATACATATCCAAAGCAGTATTGAGCTTGCCGAACACACCCCAATAGTCAACTATCAGTCCAAAATCCTTGCCTTTATAAACACGATTTACCCTTGCTATGGCTTGCAATAAGCTGTGCTGCTGTATGGATTTATCCAAATATAACACCCCGGCTACAGGAGCGTCAAAGCCGGTTAACAGCTTATCCTTTACTATTAATATATTAATATCCCCGTCGGGATTTTTAAAGTCACCGCAAACACTTTCATCATATCGCTCGTCGTTATCGCCAAATAAAGTCTTTACAACATTTTCGCGATACGTCCTTATATTTTTAATTGCGGCAGACGTAGTATCATCGTCATCGCCTTCTTTTTTTTCTCCAAAGCTAATCACAACGCGTGGATTAACCCCTTCCATTGTTTTTAATACATTGTACATTTCGCAAGTCGCGCCGCGGGACGAGCAAACAACAATAGCTTTCAAACCCTTTGGTATGCAATAGTTTATAAAATGGTCGTATATATCAAAAGCAATTAAATTAATCCTGCTTTTAGCTTCTGCGATTTGCTTAAATCTGCTGTATTTGGTTTTCAGTTCTTTTTTATGTTCCTCTGACAAATTTTGAGTAAGGCTATCAAAATACGCATCAATGGTATCCGAGGGGTCATTTTGTTTCACCTTTCGCCCTTCATATACAAGCGGAACGGTAATTTTATCTTCAATAGACCTTCTCATAGTATAACTGTGTATAGGAAGTCCAAACTGTTTATAAGTATTTTTCTTCGCTTTAGCAATTAAAGGTGTGCCTGTAAACGCAAGTAATGTTGCATTCGGCAAAACCTCTTTCATGTAGTTATACATCGCGCTGTATTGACTGCGGTGCGCTTCGTCAATTAAAACATAAAAATTATCGCTATCCGGCTCTAAATATCTGTTCTTGCAAACGGTTTCAAATTTATTGATAAGGGTTGTTATTACAATGTTGCTCTTATCTTTAAGTATAGTTTTCAGACCTTTGCCTGTTCCCGCCCTAACCGGGGCCATTTGCGAACTTGCGAAATTATCTCTGATTTGCTTATCTAAATTTATTCTGTCGGTTACTATAACAAATCGTGGATTTTCTCTTGCCTTTTCTATCTGAATTTTTTTAACCAACATAACCATAGTAAGCGATTTACCGCTACCCTGTGTATGCCATATCACACCGCCTTTTGAATCAGCTCCGTCTTTTCCGTTGATTCTATCTATAGCGTTATTTATAGCAAAAAACTGCTGATGCCTCGCTATTTTTTTTATGTTACTGTCATATATTATGAAATATTGAATTAGCGAAAGCAGTCTGCGTTTTTCAAGCAACGAAACCGCGACACGGTCTTGCTCTCTGATTTGTCCGTCAGCGGAACACTTTTTGCATATTTCAGTTTGCCAGTCAATATTATCCTCGCGCCACTCTACAAAATAATCCGCCGCCGAACCCGTTGTGCCGTATAAAACCTTGTCCGGATTAACAGACACAACGATTTGACTGTATTTGAACAACTGCGGAATGTAATCCGGCATCATATTTCTGATGTTCTGCTTAACGCCTTCTAAAACATCAATGGCGGATTTTTTACACTCTATAACTACAAGCGGAATGCCGTTTACCATAATTACAATATCGGGGCGCGCATATTGACCGTTCGGACGCTCTACGCTAAATTCCTCGGTCACTTGCCATATATTTTGGGAAGGCGTTTCAAAATCAATATAGTGCAAATCAAAGGACTGCCGAACAGGCATATCCTTGTCAAGCGTTATGCTTTCTTCTAAACTGATACCAAGCGTAAGGAGATTATAGATTTCTTTACTCGCCATTGCCAACCCTTGTAAAAGCGAAGCATCAAGAGCATTAACGGCTTTTGATATGGAATCGCCCGAAAAAAGCAGTTCATGTCCCTTGAATTTATAGGTTTGCTTTTTTAGAAAGCGAATAAGCTCATCTTCAAAGATAACTTTAGATAAGTTGCCCCTTTTTGTTTCCGCTTCACTTCGAGAAACATATTCATATCCCATGTTTTCAAGAAATTGGATTAGCCTGTCTTGACATTCGGGGCGTTCGTTGAAAATTGTATGGTTTGGCATTTTAAACCCTCACAATTCCTGTTAATAATAGTTGCATTAAGGCTTTTTGTTGTTGCTTGAACAAAGTTAGTTTTTGCTTATGGAACTCTATGTTTTTTTCCACCGAAAATAAATACCTTGAAATTCGCTTCATATGATTATCATCTACGGGATAATGTATAACAAATTTCAATAAAGAATGTTTTTGAATATTCGGCAAACCAGAACCTACGCGCAAGCGCATTATCTCATTCTGTGCATTCTTTAAATAACAAAACAAATATAATTCGTCAATCATTACATTATCTAATGAATAACAATGTCCTCCACACCAAAACTTTTCTTCTATGTAGTTGACGTATCCGCAGGAATTACCACCCTCGCTTATAATTATCGTATTAGCTTGTCTGTTGTATTTATCAAGATACCCCGATTCCGATATGCCGCCGTTCATCATTTTAAATGTTGCGTTGTCCATTAAATCTTCATTGTTTATCTGAACGCCCTTATTTATTTCGCAAATATCTTGTAATTTTACTTTTCTCCCTCCTTCCTTCGGTGTCAATAATCTTCGCATCAATGCCTTTTTCTGCTCTTCTAACTTCTCAATTAATTTTTCCTGCAAACTAATTGCTTCATCCCATTTCATAAGAATATCGGCAATGCGCTGTTGTTCTTCAAACGATGGCAAATTAATGTTAACTTGACCGAGAAAAACCCCATTAGTTAATGCTCTCGTCGTACATGAACTCTTTTTCCTTATCTCGTTTCTCATCAAATCAGAAGAATAGCAATACTGATTATATTCGGTGCATATATGTTTATTAAATGGTCGTGCTCTCAATATAAACCCACTAAAAACAGTATCTTTAACTTCATCTAAAATCACAGAAGTCATGCCTATTTCATCAACGGTTTCAGATGTTCGCGTAAAAAACACATCACCCTTTTGAACATTATAGTTTTTAATTTCTTTATCTGATAATTCAACTTTCCCTTTCAAGTCTCCTGCTCTTAAACCACGCTTTTTATAAACGTCTATGTAATTTACGATAGGCGTACCTTTGCCAAAGGCTTCTTTTTCTTTATTCAAACCATTTTTAAATAGAAAAATCTTGGAAAGAACCGTGGATTTCCATTCTTCCGGCACAATTCCAACCTCTGTTTTTTTATATCCAACAGATATTTGACCGCTTTTTACTTGTTCAATCCTATTCTTGATTTCTTCGGTCATAACCCCAACTCCTTCAAATGCTTGTCCATCTTCGCCTCTATATCAGCAATTTTCAGCTTCAATTCCTTAATTTCGGCATTAACCGCTACAATATCAATCAATTCTTCCTCCTCAAAAGTGTCAACATAGCGGGGAATATTAAGATTATATTCATTCTCTTTTATTTCTTCCAACGTGGCTACATGACTGTATTTTTCGTTTTCCGCAGTTTGCCCGTTGCGATACGACCAATATGTTTCGGCAATTTTAGTGATGTCGCTATCCCGCAGCTTATTTTTAGCCTTTTCTTTGGCAAATCCTTTTGAAGCGTCGATACAAAGAATATCAGAGGTTGTTCTGCCCCTTCTGAAAACAACAATACACGCGGGTATAGACGTGCCATAAAATAAATTGTCCGGCAATCCGATAACCGCGTCAATTAGATTTTTTTCAATAAGCGACTTTCTGATAAGCCCTTCGCTTGCTCCACGGAACAACACCCCGTGCGGAGCAACGGCGGCAACCCTGCCGTTTGAACTTGTGCTTGCTATCATGTGGAGTAAAAACGCCCAATCACCTTTGCTGGCAGGGGGGATGCCTATATCAAAGCGATGGTGTATATCACGCCCGGCTTCCATTTTAAATTCTTTTTTCTTTTTGCCCTTGCCTTTATTTTCTTCGTCATCAACCGAAACTTCGCCGCCGGGGTTGAACCCTTCCGCCCATTTATCTTTTGAAAACGGCATATTAGCGACAACGCACTCAAATTTCATAAGATTACCGTCGCTGTCTAAATGCTGCGGATTAGCGAGGGAATCACCCCAAGCGATTTTGGCGTCTTTTATATCATGTATAAACATATTCATTCTTGCCATTGAAATAGCAGAACTGTTTACTTCCTGTCCGAATATTGAGACCTTATCAAATCCACCTTTGCGGGCTGTTCGGATGAGCAGAGAACCCGAACCGCAGGTCGGGTCATAAACGCGGTCTTTTTCTTCCGGCACTACAATTTGCGCCATTACTTCCGACACTTGCTGCGGGGTAAAGAACGACCCCGCTTTTTTACCCGCCATTGTCGCAAACTCACCTATCATATATTCATAAGCATCGCCGATGACATCTGACGGAACCTGCTCGTGATTTGTTTCTATTTGGCTTGGTCTTAAATCGAGGTCTGCAAAGTCCTCAATTAGATTTCTGAGCAAAGGATTCTTTTGTTCTTTCTTTCCCAAGTTAGCTTCGCTGTTAAAATCAATTCCTCTAAAAATTCCTACAAGAATACTATTTGATGTTTCAATTCCGGTTAAGGCTTCGCTGATTTTTGTGCCTATGTCAATGGAATACTTGTTTTCCATTAAAAAATCAAAGGTATGTTCATTATTTAAAGAAAACGGCAATTTATCTATTTGCCTTTCTAATCTAATACCTTCATACTCTTTCTCTAATTTTTCAATTTCTTCTTTATAAGTATCGCTCAAGTATTTTACAAAAAGCATGGAAAGCACATAATCTTTATAATTGGCGGCGTCAATATTATCCCTAAAGGTATTTGCGCCTGCCCATAACGCATTTTTAATATCTTCAAATGTTGTCATTGCCGATACCTCCCGTTTTGTTCATAATATATTGATTTAACATATAACTGTTTTTAATGCTTTGCAATTCCGTCAACCTTTTTAAATGCTTTTTCTTTTCATTATCGTAATACCATATCTCCCCAATGCTCTTTTGCTTGTTTGTTGGTAAAAGCGATATTTTAAGCGTTTCAAGCTCACATCTGCCCAAAGAAGGCATTACAGCGCCTATTGATGTCCTTAATGATATTTTCTTTATTATTTGATTCAGTATATACGCCAAATATTTAGAATCTGTAAATTTATTCGGGCGAACAATAATTAAATTGTTATAAGCATAAACATCTTGAAAATCAATATCAATGTAGTTTATATATAAAGGTGATATTCTTTTTATCAAAATATCTTCCTTTTGAATTTTCTGAGCTTCATCCATCGAATTTGTCTTTTCATCGAAATCCAGAGAAAGATTATTGTCCGGCAGCAAGTGCGATGCGGTTATCCACTTCAAGGATTTTGTGTTTGTATTTGATTTTGACAAGCCGACAATAAATTTAATTTCTGAAATATCTTTTAGATATACAAAATCATTATTCATAGCAAACTCCTAAAAAAGGGCGGTAGTTAGGTTACCGCCCTTTTTAAAATCAATATCTCGGTAAATTTTCGAGGTTGTCAGCTTTTATGCTATTTGAATCCGTTCTCAAATAACGGTTATCAACAACTCTGACATCCTCACCCTCTACCCATTTGTTATAACGGACATATTTTGTCTTGACCTTGTTGTTTGAATCTTTGTTAATGAAGTCTATTATTTCCTGCTTCGTACATTCTTTTACGGCGTCTTCATGCAAATTATTCGTCCACTTTACTTTTCCGATTACCTCACAGCCGTGTGCATCTGTCACATAATGTACTTTGTCAATATAAACCATAATTCACCTACGCAATAAAACCATTGCCCTTTCAAAAAAATGATAAGGCAAAACGATTTCACTTGACAAACCACCACTATGATGATAAGCTACACTTGTCACAGAATAGCATCGCAAGATGTTATCAGCCCTCGTATGCACCTAACGCATACGAGGGTTTTGCCTTACCTTGAGGACATTATATACCATCTCCGATGGCTTGTCAATGTTTTTTTCCAAAAATCATCAAAATAATTTCATTGTAATTGATTTACAGTTAAATAAAGCAGCCTATTTGGAAAGTATATTTTTGGATATTGAATTAGCAATAGATTGTTTCGTCAATCACAATTTCCGCCGCCCGGTTGCGGATGCTATTCATCTTTTGAACCCACAGAATTTGATTCTCTGCCTTTAAAGTCTCAATTACCCCTTCTTGCGTTGCCATCTGCTTTACAATCAACTCCAACTGCTCCCGCGCCTGCTCGTCAACATCCGCAAGATATGAGTGCAGTTTTCCTGACGTCAGCAATTCCGTATAAAACACGCGGCTATTTTGCTTGAGATAATCACCATGCCGCCTACCATAGACGCCGATTGGACAGACGCCTTCATCCGGCAACGTGAAATCCGGCAGATAGTAGTCTCCAACCAAGGTATACTGGATTCCAGTTTTCTGGTTGCTGATGTACTTTTCCATTGTAAAATCCCCTTTCATCGTGCATATGTGCGTTTCTGTCTGATACGTTGCTGTTGTTGGGACTGTTTCTCCGCAATTGCTGCCGTTTCCTGTGCCTTGACAGCGCTAATCATTTCATCTACATCTACGCGTTCACCCCCTAAATGCTGCCGGAGACGGTCGAAATCCTTTTTTACGCTGCGTAGCCGTTCGTTTTCCGGCTCAAGCCTCTTAATCTGGTCTGATAAGTCCCAAATCTGATTATTTGCATGTTTAATCCTCGATTTAAACTCTTGTGTTTTCTCAAAGTATTGCAGTAGAATACTGCGAATTGCATCTTTTAGCTTTCCAACTAATGGAGTGGCAATCTTTTCGTGATAACTTTTCGCTGACATCAAAGATTTGGGTGCTCGCAACTCATATTCAGGGTCATCAGCGTAATGTCTGGCGTTATGTGCAACAAACACTTCTTTTTCTTTGACCGTTTTAAGCTTATCTTGCGCTTTTTCCAACTCGGAGAGAAAATCATCAAGTTCATTTTTGGCACTGACTTTACTTTCTACCAGAAATGCAATCTCGTCTCGTTTTTCTGAAACAGTTTCCTCTAACGCGGCAACTTCTTTTGTCCGCTGAACCTTTTTGTAGTCTATAACGCTCAAATGCTCGTCATGTGTGTCAAGCTGTTCCCATTCGATACCGTATCGCTCCATGACTTGTGAAAGCTGTTCCTTCTCCGACCTAGACCACTGGTCTCGCTCGGTATCGCTGCACGTCCCACCAAAGAACCCTTGCGTAGCCAGTGCCTGTTTGAGCGACACCCGCGTATCTAGCCCGCGCTTACTGCCGGTGGTGAATGAGACAAAATCTATATGGAGGTGCGGTGTCGCCTCATCCATGTGCAGATGTGCGGAGAATACCTTTAGATTGGGGTTACGCTCTTGAAATCGGCGCATATACTCATCAAGAACCTTAGCCGCAAGCTGACCATCCTCAGAAACAGCAGACATAGTATCCTTATCGCCAATTTGCATGATGATTTCGTGGAATAGTTTTTCCTGTTTACCTGTGCGGATTTTTTCGTAGTAATCATTAATACGGCGGTCGCTACGGGTCTTCTTTGCATTATATCGCTGAAGAGCATCATCGAACAATTCGTGATAAATATCTCTGATGGGTGTGTTACAGTAGGCAATATTATGTTTTGTCCGCTGGGCATCTATGTTCGCGGCTGTGAACTGGCGGGTGTTATGGCTGATAGAACCTTTACCGAGCATGCCGCTGATGGTGCGCTTCATAGTTCATTTCCTTCCTGTGGATTTATCCGGCGAAAGCCGGGGTTTTGTTACTTTTGTCAAAAGTAAGCAAAAGCACTTTTGACACTCCGCATCAAAAGTGCATTGCGCCCTACGGGGTGGATAGCCACGTCAAGCGCACGAATTAACAAAGTATGAACAAAGCTTGAAAGCAAACAAAAGCAAGAATATACACAAAAAGCCTCACTGATATAAGGGGGCTGAGGAAAGATGAAAAAAGCATTAGATTACCTTAAAATGGTAGAAAGCTTTGATATTCGGCAACAAGGCAAGGTATTGCATAAATTGAGCGAAATAATCGGCATATCATTTTTTGCGATGATGG
>Ga0099364_10012923_pt1 | contig 11230 bp, 8 predicted proteins | sample TergutTh196P3_FD_73070 | JGI IMG/M metagenome (GOLD analysis project Ga0099364, IMG submission 73070) | Microcerotermes parvus P3 segment gut microbial communities from Pointe-Noire, Republic of the Congo - Th196 P3 | ecosystem: Host-associated > Arthropoda: Insects > Digestive system > Gut ... | reverse complement strand
AGATCTCATAGGCCATGCCATGGATTGCACCCCGGTGATGATGGATTATAAAACTCACGCGGAAAACGGCTCCATGTACAACACGCCGCCCACCTACAGTATTTATATCGCCAAACTGATGCTGGAGTGGCTGGAAACCATGGGCGGCATAACCGGCATAGAAGCTCTGAACAAGGAAAAGGCGGCCTTGCTTTACGATTTTCTGGATAATTCCGCCATGTTCAAAGGTACTGTGGTACGGGAAGACCGTTCACTGATGAACGTCCCCTTTGTCACAGGCAGCGACGAACTGGACGCAAAATTCATCAGGAAAGCCGCGTCCGAGGGTTTTGTCAACTTGAAGGGACATCGCTCCGTGGGAGGAATGAGGGCCAGCATCTACAACGCCATGCCTTTGGAGGGCGTTAAGGCCCTTGTTGCGTTTATGAAAGACTTTGAGAAAAACGAGCGATAGCCATTATATCGGATATTGACATACAAATTAAGAAAGGGGAGGCACAGTAATATGGCGAACAGAAAATTTCGCGTACTGATACCGGAGGCGCTGGGTGACGAGGGATTGCGGATACTAAGCGAAGCTCCCGACGTCGAGGCGGACATAAAGACAGGATTGGGCAGGCCCGAGCTACACAAAATACTCGGCGGCTACGACGCGATAATCACAAGGAGCGGCACGGCGATGGACAAGGCCGCGATCGACGCCGCGAAGAAGCTGAAGGTCATCGCGCGCGCGGGAGTAGGGGTAGACAATGTGGACATACAGGAAGCGAGCAAGCGCGGCATCGTGGTGATCAACGCCCCGACCGGCAACACGCTCGCCACCACCGAGCAGACGATGGCGCTTATGCTCGCCATGATGAGGCACGTACCGCAGGCCCACCATTCGATTACCCACGGCGAGTGGGATCGCAAGCGCTTCACGGGTCATCAGCTCAACGGCAAAAAAATCCTGATAGTCGGCCTCGGCCGCATCGGAACGCAGGTTGGCGTCAGGTGCCGCGCGTTCGGCATGGACGTCATTGCTTACGACCCTTACGTGCCGGAGAAGAAGGCAATCGAGTTCGGCTTTCAAAAGACCTCGGATCTTGCCGGGGCGCTTTCACTCGCCGACATAGTAACCGTACACGTCCCGATTACGAACGAGACCCACTGCGTAATCAACGAGAAGATGCTCCGCGCTATGAAGCAGGGCTCATACCTTATTAACTGCGCCCGCGGCGGCATAGTGGACGAGGCCGCCTGCGCCCAGGCTCTGCGCGACGGCCGGCTCGCGGGCGCGGCGTTCGACGTTTTCACTAAGGAACCGCCGCCGGCGGACAACCCGCTGCTCTCCGACGATATAGCGGATCGCGTGGTGCTGGCCCCGCATCTCGGCGCTACAACCGTGGAAGCCCAAACGGAGGTCGCCCGGATAGCGGTGACGAACGCCCTCGCGGCGCTGAGGGGAGAGCAGTACGATCACGCGGTCAACCTGCCGTTCATGGAGCAGCACCTCGACGAATCGCAAAGGAACTTCGTGCGCCTCGCCCGAAAGATGGGAGTCATCTCGGCAAAGGTGCTTGAGGTGGACGGAGGCGCGGTCTCGAAGTGCCAGGTTATGCTGCGGGGCGAGAAACTCATCGACGAGGACGCTCCCGGCAACAAAAACCGTCCGTATACGATAGCCGTCCTGAAGGGACTGCTCGAAGTCGCGCACGGTCCCGACATCAACTACATGATCGCGCCGATACTCGCGGCGGAATGCGGCATAGCGGTCGAGGAGAGCTTCGGTGAATCGAAGACCTACCGCAACCTGATAGAGATAACCGTGACCGGCCAGAACTCGGCGGTGACTCTGACCGGCGCCATAACGGAGGACGGCCGCCATCACATCGTTAAAATGAACGACTACTGGATTGACTTCAAGCCATACGGCCAACTGCTGATCTTCCAAAACCACGACCGCCCCGGCGTCATAGGCAAGGTGGGCACGCTTCTGGGCAAATCGGCGGTGAACATCGCCAATTTCTCGCTGGGACGCAAGGATTCAAGCGGGCTCGCGCTCGCGGTCATGGAGGTGGACGGGATAATTTCCCCCGAGCTAATCTCGTCGATGGAACAAGATGTCGACATGCTCTGGGCTGTAACGGCGAGGCTCGACGGGGAGACCGCGTAATCAACATAGACGGACGCGCATTGCGCGTCCGTTGCTTTCAGATACGTTAAATCAAATTGCTCTAATCCAACAAATGAATAAACAACCCGCTGCGGACTTTGGGCTCGAACCATGTTGATTTCGGCGGCATGATCTTACCTGCGTCGGCTACGGCGAACAGCTCCTCCAAAGACGTGGGATACATGGCAAAGGCCGCGGCCATTTCACCGGAGTCCACACGCTTCTCCAGTTCGCTCAGCCCGCGCGCGCCGCCAACAAAATCAATGCGCCTGCTTGTCTTGGGATCATCGATGCCCAGCGCCGGACCCAGCAGTGCGTTTTGCAGAATGGACACGTCCAGCACTCCCGTCGGGTCATTTGGGATCAGGCCGTCTTTGGGCCGCAGGAGATACCACCGGCCATCGAAATACATTCCGAAGCTGTGGACAGCGGGCGGCTTGCCGTCCGAGCTGGGAGCGGCGTGAAATTTTTCCCCGACCTTTTCCAGCCATTCCGTTCGGGACAGGCCGCCCAGATTTTTCACCACCCGGTTGTAAGCCATGATATGCACTTGATCATGGGGAAACAGCACCGCTAAATAATAATTATATTCCGCGTCCGGCTCGCTATGCCCGGCGTTCTTGGCGAGTTTGGCGAGCTCCCGGCGTTTGAGCCCCACTTTTGCGGCGGCGGCGTTTCTGTGATGCCCGTCGGCTATATACAGACAAGGAACCTGCCGGAAAAGTGACCGCAAATCCGCGATCATCTCCGGTTCGGGCAGCAGCCATACCCTATGCCCGACGCCGTCCTCCGACACAAAATCATATTCGGGGGAATGGCCTTTTATCCACGCGCCGATCAACTCGTCCACGGCGTTTAAGGCCCGGTAGGTCATGAAAATAGGTCCCGTTTGGGCGTTGCAGGCTTCCACGTGGCGAATCCTGTCTTTTTCCTTGTCCTCCAGCGTCAGTTCATGCTTTTTGATCGTGCCGTCCAGGTATTCGTCGATGGAGACGCAGGCCACGATACCGGTCTGGGTTCTGCCGTTTGCGATGAGCGAATATATGTAGAACATGGGAGACTCGTCCTGCCGCAGTATCTCGCCCGCGATCATCTTTCGCAGGTTCTCGCCGGCTTTTTCGTAAACCCGGTCGTCGTAAATGTCAATGTCCGGCGTCTCGGCAAAAAGGTCAATTTCCGCTTTGTCCACGCGGAGGAAGGAATGAGGGTTGCCCGCCGCCATCTCTCCAGCCTCGCGGCTGTTCATCACGTCATAAGGCGGGGCGGCCACGGATTTCGCGTATTCCCTCCCGGGCCGGACACCTCTGAATGGCCTTATCGTCGCCATTGTCGTCACCCTTTCTGTAATTACAAATCGCGCGCGAAAATTTCCTCGTATGTCTGGCGGCGGATTGACAGCCGCGGTACGCCGCCGCTTATCATAACGACGGCGGGGATGGGGTTTTTGTTGTAGTTGTTCGACATGGAATGATTGTACGCCCCGGTGCATAATACCGCAATCACGTCGCCCCGGCACACCTCCGGCAGCATTATATCGCGGATTACTATGTCGCCCGACTCGCAGCACTTTCCCGCGATGGTCGTATGTTTTACTGCTGGACCGTCCCCTTTCCCGATGACCATCGCGCTGTACCTGGCCTCGTAGAGCGCGGGGCGCGGGTTATCCGGGTAGCCGCCGTCAACTCCGACATACGCGGTGACGCCCGGCACATCCTTCACGCTGCATACCGTGTAAAGCGTAACGCCCGCCGGTCCCGCTATGTAACGCCCCGGCTCTATCACCAGATCGGGGCGCGCGAGGCCACGTGCGCGGCAAAATTCCTCCACGCGGCGGACCATCGGTTCGACGAAGGCGCCAAGCGGCGCGGGGTCGTCATCGTCGGTATAGGAAACGCCGAAGCCCCCGCCCATGTCCAGCACCCGCGTCTCGAAGCCCGCGGCCCGCGTATCGGCTATGAGCTCAAGCACCTTTTCGAGAGCGGCCAAATGTGTCTCAGGCGTCATAAGCTGTGAACCTACGTGAAAGTGAAAACCAATCGGCGAGACATTGCCAAGCTCACGGCACGTGACAAGGGCCTCCCCTATCATTGCCGGAGTGAGGCCGAATTTTGTCCGCCCGCCGGAGGTCAGCATGTGCCTGTGAGTGTCTCCCTCCACCCCCGGATTCACTCTTATAAGAATATCGGCGCGGCGATTAATCGCCTTCGCGATTTCATCGATCGCGATCATCTCGTCCACGCTGTCGCAGACGAATTTACCGACTCCGTACTCAAGCCCGGCGGATATTTCGGACGGGGTTTTACTGTTGCCGTGAAGGGTTATTTTCCCGGGGGGGAAGCCCATGCCGCGCGCGAGAAAAAGTTCGCCTCCCGACACCACATCGAGGCCAATATCCTCGCGCGCCAGAATCCTCAGCATATCGCGGGAGAGAAAAGCCTTGGCCGCGAAATGGGTCCCGCATCTGTCATATTTATCGTCAAAAAACGCTCTTACCTCGCGGATTCGGCGCGTAATCTCGTCCTCGGACATTACATAAAGCGGCGTGCCGAACTCGCGCGCCAGTCCGGCAAGGTCAACGCCGTCAAATACGCGGTCAATCAATTGAGCCATTGCCATGACGACATCGCTCGGTTATGGCAATGGGCTGGTGTTCCACCTTGGATTGCCCAGAGAAAATCCGAATACAATTTCGTTGTCGCTGTTGTAAACGAGCACTACCCTTCCGCTCATCAACTGTCCGGGTAACGACAGAGCCAACCCCGCTTCCCACATTTCGCGCTCCATCCCCCAGTTCTCCAGCGCAGCTCCATAGCCGGCAAAGACCTCGCCTCTCAACGCTCCCCACCACGAGTTATAAAAATCACGCCCTATGCCTACCCGCGCCCAAAATACCTGATCCCCGGCAAACGAACTGCTCGAAAGGCTTATCAACTCCTCGGTGTCGCCGAGTATCGCGCGATAGGCCGCGTTGTCATATTTCCCGGTCTCCAGCCCGAAGTTCAGCAGGAAGCGCATGTTGGCCTTGTACGGCACATACGCCGTGAGCGTCGTGCGAGATACTAAAACATCCTCGTTTTGCCAGACCCTGGCATTTATCGAATAGCCCCTCGAAGGCAGCAGCAGGTTGTCGAGTGTCTCGTGGTTGAAGTACAGGTAAGGTCCCCACACGAACCTGTCATATCCCGCCGATCTCACCTGCTCCCCGGCAAGCCCGAAACCGATGCGGGTATCGCCCATCCTATCCCAGTAATGCATGATCCGGGTCGAATACCTTTCCACGGAGTACCCGCCCAAATCGCGAATATCATAATCATCCATATACGCGGACAGCGCGAAACCCCATTGCCTTCCATTTCTCAAAGGCGTGAAATACCTGGCGTCGGCTCCCCATTCGTTATTCCCCCACTTGAAGTTAAAGTTGGCGGAGTCCCCGCTGCTCAACAGGTCTCTGGCGTTAAGGCCAAGAGATACCCACCTGTCCGGGTGAAAGCTGGTCGTGTACCCCCCCAACGCTATCTCGAATGCCGGACGCTTCTCCACCGAGAAAATTAAATCAACCGCCGAGAGGTCGTCGTCGGGAAAAAAAGTCTCCACTTTCACCGACGCCACATCGTCCAGATTGCTGATACGCTCCCGCTCATTGTTTACCGCGTTCATGTCGTAAGGCTTACCGATCCAGCCGCTGAACTTCCTTTCCAGGTCGTCGGCGAGGCTCTTGTGCAAGCCCTCGATCTCAACGCTGCGCACGATGCGCATGGAAGCGCGCACGATATTTTCGGGAGGCGCCTCCGGAGACGCGACCGACAACGCGATAAGCTGCTCAACCGACTCATCCGCCGCGCGGAAGCCGCTCGCGAATATCTTCTCGTACCCCGACGAATCCAACATTCCATACTCGCCCAAATCAGGGTGTATCACCAGATCCGCCGCCGCCTCGTTTGTTTTTATCCGGTCTATAGTCATTATGTCTATGGTCTGCATCAACACATCAACAATGGTAGTGAAGCGTTCCCGCGGCTTACTGATCGACTCTCCGGCGAGGTTGACGGCCACAACCGGATAACCGGGGAATAACTCCTTCGCGATTATCACGGGAAGGTTCGCAACCAGCCCGCCGTCGACCAAAAGCCTGCCGCCTATGGGCCACGGTTCCAAGAGGCCGGGGATAGACACGGAAGCCCGTATTGACGACGCGAGATTGCCTTCGCGCAGCACGACCTCTTCCCCCGTCCCCAAATCGGCCGCCACGCACGCGAAAGGTATGGGCAGGTCGTCGAAGTCCGTGGTCTGCAAATGTCCGGTGTATTTAGTGAGAAAACTGACGAGCGAGAGGGCCGGGAGCACGCCCAGCGGACCGCTTACCCGAAAACTGCTGTCGAGATTGATGCGTCCGATTTGGGTATTTTCTCCCGCCGGGCGATGATCCCCGGCGTCAATCTTGAGCCTCGTTCCGGAATCGGCGAGAAGCCCCATGACGTTTGTGTCCTGAATAATCCTGTGTATCTCATCCGCCGAGTAGCCGCAAGCGTAAAGACCGCCGATTACCGAGCCGATGCTGACGCCCACTATGCCCGCGACGGGTATTCCCTCGCGCTCCAGAACTTTCAGCACGCCGACATGCGCGAATCCCTTCGTTCCGCCGCCCGACAGAGCCAATACAACGCCACCGCGTTTATCCAGCGGGTCATCCGATTCGGCGGCCCTGACTGCGGAGCAGCAATGCACACTTAAAATCGCCGTCAAGAGAAAGACGCCCAATACTTTTCTAAAAACAGTGAATGTCATCATAAAAATAATTATCTCACATAATGTAAGATTTTGTTACTTACTCACAAAAAAAAATTTAATCCGTCGCTCCTTCGGCTCGCCTTGCCGCGGCGGTGAGGTCAATATCCCCCATCCACATGTAACGCATATGAGACGCCGCTGCGGCAAGCGCCGGGGTATCGAGTTCATTCCACTCCAGACCCTCTCTTGCGGAAATATCGGCTATGCCTCTCGACGCCCGGTATAGTATGGTGTCGAACGCGTCATTTCTCTCATTCCGCGAAATACGCGCCCATTCCCTGCCTGTCCAGAAGTAGACCTCGTAGGGGCGCGAACCCATCCATGCCACTGGCACGCGAGGGTTCATCAATATTCCCATTCTGTCCACTCTGAAACGCCAACGTCCTATTTCGTTGAACTTGGAGTCCATTGACATCCATCTTGAAGTCATACCGGGCCGTAACGGTGGATACGGCTCATACCTCAGGTATGCTTCCCCTTGCGCGTATCCATGAATTGCAGGGTCATCAGGATGCTCGTCACCGGTATATGAAAGGTAAGGGAAAGACATCGTTACCGGTTCGAGCGCCAGCCCCGACGGCAACACGGGTTTCACCGGAAGCACCGACATAGAAGGCCTCGGTTCCTTACTTTGCGCTTTGGTTAAGGGCGGCATAGGCTGGAGGCCGCTCGGCGTTTTGGTGAGAGGCCCGTAATACGGGTCTATCTCCAACGCGAGGTTAACAGCCGCCTGAGCCTTGTCGTAATCGCCCAGAGCGTGATGTGAGCGGGATATCCAGTACCATGCGTCAGCCGAGTGCGGGTTATCCGCGAGATAAATCCGCAATATATTTATAGCCATCCTGTAACGGCCCTCAAATACGTGGTCAATACCGGTCTGTATCAGGAGGTTTGCGTAATCCTCCCTTGCGGCCCTTTCAGCTTCCTCAGCGGCCCGTTTCGCTTCCTCGGCGGCCAGCCGCTCGGCTTCCCGCCTCCTTGCGGCCTCCTCCCGTTCTCGTCTCCTGCGCGCCTCGGCATCTCTCGCGGCACGCTCCGCCGCGGCCCTATCTCTTTCAGCCTGGACAGCTTCAATCTCCTGTTGCGACGGAACCTCCGGTATGCTCTCGTCCGGAGGGGAATTTCTGTCGGCGAAGGTCACGCGCGGCGCTCCCCCCGTCGCAAAAAAAATGACTAGAACCGCTATTATCGCTAACGCTTTTTTCATATCCAAATCACCGTCCTAAAATGTCGCGGAACCGGTGCGGCGGCCATAAAGCGGAGCAGACACCGCATCTCCGAGCTGAATGGGAGCATCCGGTGATTCCTTTACGAGCTCCACCACCGCGTCGCGGCCCTTGACGAAAATCACCCTGACTCTGGCCACCACTTGAGGGAAATGCATCTCCGGGGTTTCCGGCGCAATAGTGCGTACCGACGACGCCCGCGTCACGGCAAGTATATCACCGATTCTCACGCTGTCCTCCCGGCCGAGGTCAATGTGGTAGATTTTATCCTGTTTACTCTTAGGCACAGTAAATGAACCGTCGACGCGTTCGGCATTGGCGACGATGCGCCCCACTATCCGATATCCGTTATATCCGGCTATAGTGTCATTAATCGCCTCGTCCAGAACATTCCGTATAATCGGCCATATGGGCCCCTTCTCAAATTCGTTCCAGTATTCGTGGTCACCTTCGGTCACTGTACTGAAAAACGGATAATATCTTGAACCACTTTCCCTTATGACGGTATCGTAAATAAGCCTGTAGTCCGAATCGTAAACATGAAGGCGAAGGTCGACGTAGCCCCGGACCTGAGAACCTATCAGATCTCTCTTTCTGTATTGCATGTATTCGAGCCCTACCTGCATTATCAAATCGTTATGGGATGAGCCTCTCATTGCCCAATACTCGGGAATGTTCCCTGGAAGACTCGCCACTGTCGAGCGAGGCATCGTTCGAAGCCGCCGAATTATGTACTCCTCCATTTTCTGTGGGAGTACATCGCCTGGATAGTACTTGCTCCCCCATACGTGATATCCGGTGTTATTTTCCACAGGGGTAACCACTCCCACCGTAACCCGTTCGCCAAAATCCAGAGCGATAGCCTCCGCTGTTCCAGCGGACATAAGACATATCGCCGCGCACAGGATAAAAACTATTTTTTTGTCCACGCTTGCTATTTTCATACACGACACATCCCCAAAAAAGATATACTCTTAAATTTATTTTCGGATGTCCGGTGATGAAAAATAAATCGTACTAAATGCCGGCTATCTTTGCCAGCTCATTCACTTCGACACACTGCCCGATATGCGAGGCCAGTTCGTCCAGAGCGTCGTCTATTCGCTTTTCTTCGTATTTCATTCGAGCCGCTTCATCTACCTCGCCGCCGCATATCTCGCACCTAGTATTCGCGCTGAGCGAATCCTCCGCCGGTAATTGGAGCGCGCCGGCGAACCATCCGATCACGCCAAGGCACGGCAGCTCGGTGTGTTCTCTTATCACATCCAACGCGGGAGCGAGCACATCGAAGTCTCCGCGAAATTTATTGATCATGTAACCTTTAAGCAGAAGCCGCTCATCATGAGGAAGCAGATACCAAGACCCGGTTATAGCGGCGAGCGCTCCTCCCCTGTCGATATCCGCCGCAAGCACGACGGGCACGTTCGCCTCCACGGCAAATCCCATGTTCGAAATGTCGCCGGCGCGCAAGTTTACCTCCGATATGCTGCCCGCGCCTTCCACCAGGACTAGATCAGCCCGGGCGCACAGCCTGCCGTAACTCTCCATCACATACGGCATCAGCGTTCGTTTGTAGGAAAGGTATTCCATCGCGCCGACCGTCTCCCCCTCACGTCCCTGAAGCACCACCCGGCTGCCTCGCTCCGACACCGGTTTCAGCAGCACAGGGTTCATGTCGCACACCGGTTCCGCCATGCAGGCTCTCGCCTGTAGTGCCTGCGCAAGTCCCATCTCGCCGCCGTCCGCCGTAACGGCGACGTTGTTCGACATATTCTGCGGCTTGAACGGCAGTACGCGCAGGCCACGCCGCGTGAATATCCTGCACAGCCCGGCGACTATAAGTGATTTACCCGCGTTCGAAGCCGTTCCCTGTATCATCAAAGCACTGGAAGACAAATACCTCACCTCGAAATTCGTACTATTTTATATAATCGCACGCTAATTAATTCGGCGCGCGCGATGTATCTGATAATCGCGCGTAGTAAGCGGAAACAATACCTTGTAAATAACATATCGTCCCGTATTCCTGCTCCTAATGGCCTCCACGTGAATGACGTCCTTATAAGAATAACCGTCCCGGCCATTTTCCGCGGTTGTTCTGCTGTCCTTTATATAGAATACCGTTTCGTTTGGTCTGTATATCGCGATGCTTTGGATGGGCACATTTACCAGGATTTTGTGCGCTTCGTGAAGTACCGGATCGGGAATAAAATATTCCCTGACACATAAATCCCTAAGCGCCATACTATTGTAATTACGGAGCGCCGCCGCGAACGCTTTAATTACTTCCTCCGGATTGTATGGATCATAATAATGAAAAAGCGACGGGCCGGACGGTTGGTTGACCGCGGCTGGTTGATTGACCGATTGGCCGGCCGATTGATCAACACCATACGCACATAAAAATATTATTACCCAAATTGCCGCCAGGTATGTTTTCCATTTCTTTTGATACACGTATAATCCCTCCTCTTATGAAACTTCTTCAACCATCTTATTACTTCCTTTATATAATATATATTTTCCGTATAAAAAGATAGCCATATTGCTTTTGACAAATATACCGTCTTGATTACTCTCCGCCTTGGGGACATAATAAGCCGGTGCGGCGCAACCGAAATAAACGGGCGCTATATTAGACGCGCTGAAAAGCGACGTATGGAGGCATGTATATAATGGGCGATTCATCCTACAGGCCGCTCTTGAGCGACATTCAGAGGGCGAAGCAGCGGATCGGCGGCATCCTGGTGTCAACGCCGCTCGCGAAAAATTTTCCGCTCTGCGAGAGATTCAAGGCCGAAATCTGGCTCAAACGCGAGGACTTGCAGCACGTCCGTTCTTACAAGATACGCGGGGCGTACAACAAGATCGCGAGCCTTTCGCGTGATGAACTTGAGCGCGGCGTCGTGTGCGCGAGCGCGGGAAACCACGCGCAGGGCGTGGCGTTCGCCTCTTTCAGCCTCAAAGCGCATGCCGTCATCTTCATGCCTAAGCCGACTCCTCAGCAAAAAATCAATCAGGTGAGAATGTTCGGGCATGAATCAGCCGAGATAATCCTCAC
>Ga0099364_10012922_pt1 | contig 11230 bp, 6 predicted proteins | sample TergutTh196P3_FD_73070 | JGI IMG/M metagenome (GOLD analysis project Ga0099364, IMG submission 73070) | Microcerotermes parvus P3 segment gut microbial communities from Pointe-Noire, Republic of the Congo - Th196 P3 | ecosystem: Host-associated > Arthropoda: Insects > Digestive system > Gut ... | reverse complement strand
AGGCCCAGCGAGGCGGATTCGTGGAGGTTGGGTACTTTTTTATCTGCCTCGAGCCCGATTTGCTCGCTCTCGATATGGCTGTGGATTAAAGTAGCATCCTGATGGCACTTATACATATGGAAGACATGATAGGTCGGGGTCAGCAGCATCCTCGGCCCGTCCGTCAGGATGACGGCTTGCAGGACATTGACCAGTTGGGCAATATTCGCCATCTTTACCCGCTCGCAATGCTTATTGAAAATATTCAGGCTGATGCCGGCGACGAGGGCGTCGCGCATTGTGTTCTGCTGATAGAGGAAGCCCGGATTGGTACCCGGCTCGACATTGAACCATGTCCCCCACTCATCGACGATCATGCCGATTTTCTTGTCGGGGTCGAACTCATCCATGATCGCCCCATGCCCGGCTATCAGGGTCTCCATGTAGAGGGCCTGTTTCAGCGTCTCATAGTAGATTTGCTCATCGAAGTCCGTGGCGCTGCCCTTGTTATTCCAGCCGCCGGGGAAGGTGTAATGGTGCAAGGATAAGCCGTCGATAAACTTTTCGCCCCACATATTATTGCTGATGACCGTCTCCAGGACCACCCGCGTCCAATTATAGTCATCGACATTGGCACCGCAGCAGATTTTTTGAATTTTTTTATCAGGATTATAGTTGCGGATATAGGTCTGGTAGTGGCGGTAGAGCTTGCCATAGTAATCCGGGGGCATATTGCCGCCGCAGCCCCAGTTTTCGTTACCGACGCCAAAATAATCCACCGTCCAGGGCTCGGGATGGCCGTTCGCGGCGCGCAGCTCGGCCATCGGCGACGTGCCATCCAGGGTCAGGTACTCGACCCACTCGCTCATTTCCCGGACGGAACCGGAGCCGAGATTGCCGCTTATGTAGGCTTTGCAACCTAGTTGCTGGCATAGCTCCATGAATTCATGGGTACCGAAGCTATTGTCCTCGACCACCCCGCCCCAATGGGTGTTGATCATTTTCTTGCGTTTGTCTTTCGGGCCAATCCCGTCCATCCAATGGTATTCATCGGCAAAGCAGCCGCCCGGCCAGCGCAGGACGGGAATTTTCATTTCTTTTAAGGCCGCGACGACGTCGTTTCGCATCCCGTTGGTGTGAGGGATGGCTGAATCCTCGCCGACATAGAGGCCCTCGTAGATGCAGCGGCCCAGATGCTCGGAAAAATGTCCCTGGATTTCGGCATTGATTGTGCCTTTTTTCTGCTGGGGGTCTAGATAGAGTTTTGCCATGTTTTTCTCCTTGTATTCAATCATTGAATCCAGACGAGTTTGTTTTCAACTCACTCGATTATAGCACGCTTTATTCCTTAACACTACCAATATTCACGGTCACAAAATACTTTTGCAGGAAGGGATACACGCACAGAATGGGCACAGTGGCGACTATGGTCATGGCCGCCCGGATGGAGTTGGGCGTCACCATCTGGCGCATTTCCTGGCCGGGCATCATGTATTCGGGGGCCTGGCTGGCCCCAAACTGCATCGAGGCCGAAAGCATCTTCATCAGCTCATATTGCAAGGTGCTAAGCTCCTGACGGGGCGCGAAGATAAAAGAGTCAAACCACGAGTTCCACGAGCCGACGCCGACCCACAGGGCGACGGTGGCCAAAACCGGCAGGCATAAGGGGAAAATGATATTGAAAAATATCCTCATCTCACCCGCGCCGTCAATCTTGGCCGATTCCACCAGGGATTCCGGCAATGACTTGATGTAGGTCCGGGCAACGATGACATTAAAGGGCCCGACCATCGTTGGTATGATATATACCCAGAAGCTGTTATAAAGGCCCAGGTCGCGGTAGAGAAAAAATTGCGGGATGAGGCCGGCGTTTATATACATGGTCAGTACCATGAACACCGTCAAAAACCTGCGCAGGACAAAGTCCTTGCGGCTGATTATGTATGCGAGCAAGCCGGCCGACACGACATTGACCGCGATGGATATGAGGGTGCGCAAAACGGACACGATCAGGGCGCTTAGCAGAAACTCGTTGCGGAACACACTCTGGTAGTTAAACAGGGACCACACCCTGGGCCAGACGGTGATGCCGCCCCGGATTGTGTCGCGGGAATCATTGAAGGAAATGACCAAGGTGTTCCAAATGGGATAAATCATGACGATGACTATCAACAGCATGAAAAAGACATTCACAGCGTCGAATACCTTTTCGGTCTTGGATTTTTTTATACGCATATTTTTACCTATATCAATCCTTCTTCGCCCACCCACTTGGCGACATAGTTGCACAACGATATGACCACCAGGCTGACCACGGTCTTAAACATTCCGGCGGCCGTGCCGTAGGAATAGCCGATGACAGAGCGCGAACCGAAGCCCCGGCGCAGCACAAAAATGTCTATCGTCTCCGAGACATCCATGACCAGACCGCTGTTGCCCAGCAGGTATTGCACCTCGAAACCGGCGTTTAGTATCCAGCCGGCATTGAGTATTAATAAGATGATGATGGTGGACTTGATGCCCGGCAAGGTGATGTGCCACATCCGGCCAAAACGCCCGCAACCGTCGATGGCCGCCGCCTCATAAAGCTCCGGGTTTATCGCGGTCATGGCGGCCAAGTAGATGATGCTGTTCCAGCCCATCGATTTCCAGACGTTGGAAACCCCGACTATCCCCCAGAAATATCCGGGCGTACCCAGCCAATGTATGGGCTGGTCGATGAAACCGGCCCACATCAGTAAATTGTTTATTATCCCATCGTCCATGGACAGCATATTGGCCATCAGGCCGCAGACGATGATCCATGACAGGAAATGGGGCATATATGAAACCGTCTGGACGAACTTCTTGAAACGACCCACGCCCATCCGCAATTCATTGAGAAACAAGGCGAAAGCGATGGCCGTGAAGAAGTGTAGGATCAGGTTTATCAGGCTCATGGCGATGGTGTTACGCATGGCCTGGGCAAAATATTTATCCGTGAAGAGGTTGATGAAATGCGTAAAGCCGACCCACTCTTGTTCCCAGAAAGGCAACTGGGGTCTGTAGGTCTGAAAGGCCATCGTAAGCCCCCATAGAGGGAAATACGAGAAAATGAGGAAATACATGATAAAGGGGATGGACAAAAGGAGCAATTCTTTTTGCGAACGCGCCCGTTGGATAAATCCCCTTTTTTCGCTTTTTGCAAGCGGAGTCCGCGTGGTTTTCATGCCGTCTTCGCCTCCTTTCCCCCTGCCGCCGGGCGCTTGTCCAAGAGCAGGCGGCATAAAAAGACGGAAGCGGCATAGGAACCCCCGCATGTGGCGGCCATGAACAAGGCGCCATTGAGACTGAGAAGATCGTCGATTCCATCTATTTTGAACAGTTGCTTAAAGCCAAAAAACAAAATCGCATAGACTAAAAGCCATACCGCCCTCTCGCTTTTAGTGAATGTATGGCCGTCGTCGCTGACCCAATAAGAGCTGAGGGCGTGGGCTGCGGCATATGCGCCGCCTAAGGTGATGAGCAGGGTCAGGGTGGAGATTATCCAGCGGACACTCCCATAACCGCCGCCAAATAGGCGGGCCGACACATCGTTAAAGGGCATGGTCAGGGTGCTTACCACCGTCTCCCCGTACACTTCCCGTTCGACATCGACCTCCACCATTATTCCGGCGCTCAAGTTGGCCGTCAGCTTGAATATACCGACAAACATCAGCATATAGGCAAAAAACACGCATATCCAGATGATGTATTTCATAAATAATCTCCAGTTACAATCTTCGTTGGTACAAAGCCGCAATAAGGGCGGTTAAGGAGTCTTAACCGCCCTTTCCCGGCAAATACATTACTGATCTGTCATAATCACACCCGGCAGATAACGGTTTTGGATGTCCGTGATCTTGTCGAATGTCAGCCGCTCCGGTGCTTCGGAATCCATGGTCGAGAGCAGGCTCCAGACCTCGGAATAACCGGGATGCTCGAACAGGGGCAAAAAGTCCGCCCGTTGCGTAAAGGTCTCGCCGTTCGGCAGGCGATAGTTCGCATAGAAGCCCTTGTCGTAGTCGTACATATTGTCGATGCGTTCCTCGGGCTGGTTGCCGGGGCCGGCACCGTTGCCGTCGGGCAGGCGGCCTTCGATCTTCACGAAGGACTCGTTGATTGTCCAGCCCAGGTTATCGCGGCGGTAATCGGGATCGTCGTGGTTGGCTTTCTGCTCGGCAGTGCGCCGGAAGCGCCCGCTATCATCGACGTAGAAATCCACACCCTCTATGCCCCACTGGAGCAGGATTTGCACTTCGGGAATCAGCAATTGGTCGAAGAATTTGAGTGCCCGATCGACATCTGAGCAAGAGACGCTGATACCGCCACCATTACCGCCCTGGATGCCGCCGTGGGTCTGCCTGTTGTACGGATATGGCTCATCACGGTCGAAAGTCAGGCCCAGCGGTACATAGGTGCGTTCTATCCTGTTATCGGCCAGCAGGACATTTTCGCCTTCGCCGAAAGCCCATTGCTGCGAGAATACGGCCAGGACGCGGCCCTGGGCGATGACGGACATGAACTGGTCATGATTGCGGGTGAAGGTCTCGGGATTGATTAGGCCCATGTGATAGGCTTCGTTCAATTTTCCATAATAGGCCTTGGCGTATTCCTTGTCCTGGTAGATTTCCACATCCAAGGTGCCGGGACGGACCACCACATCGCCTTCGTTACGTCCGCCGATGAGATGCTGGGGCGGGTTCTTCAAAGAGAAAGAACGCCAGTCGGTCGAGAAGATTTCAAAAGGCAGGGTCGGCTGGCCGTCTATCGTCGGATGGGCCTCGTAGTAGCGGGCCAGGAGGTCGAAGAACTGATCCAGGGTGGTCGGGTTTGAGTAACCATCCCAGGCCAGGACGTCTTTTTGGACATAAAAGGCCGGGCCGTTGTAATCCGGCTCATAATTTAAGTCCGCGCCATCGCCCAATGTATATCTGCGGCCCCAGATGTCCAGCAAACGGATGGAGTTATCCAGGGTGGCATTCCTAAGCCGGGTCTCATAGAGTTCGAAGTGACGCCAGAGATTAGGATAGCTTTGGATCAGGCCGTCCAGGTTGGCGAAGGCCCCGGCATTCAAAAACTCGCCGCGATGCTGGCCAGGGGCAATCAAATCGGCATATTCGCCGCCGGCAATCAGGACGCCGACCTTTTGGTCAATGTCGCCGGGGGTGAATTCCCACTCCAGCGTGACGCCTGTGATCCGGGCCAGTTCCAGTAAGACCGGGTTGGAGCGCGACGGGGCCTGTCCGGAGCCGGCCGTAAATACCGTGAAGGTGATCGGGGCATCGGTGCTGTCAGGCAGATGGGCGGTGCCGACGGTATTGACGGGAACATTGCCCCAGTCGGTACTGCCGGCGGTGGCATATGCCCCGGTCGCTAATTCAGCCTGGATGCCGTCATAAATCCATTGCTCCAGGGCGGGAATTTCAGCACCCAGTTCCTCGTAGTTTTGCAGATACACGTCCCAGGCATCCGAAAAAGCGTCGGAGACATCCGCGGGCGGTGCCACAACATCGTCCGTGCTGTTGCTGTCGCCGCCATCGTCACTGGTGTCGGCGGGAGCTGCCGGGGGCGGCTCGGGGGTGGGAGCCGGGTCAGAGCTACTGCCACATGCCGCTAAAGTCGAAAGCAGCATCAGGCCGGCGATGAGTAATGCGATGAGTCGAACTCGTTTCATAAATAATCCTCCTTTTTTTAAGATTCTTCACTCGCGTCTCACGCTCTGCGTGAGGACTGCTTCGTTCAGAATGACACAACATTTTTTACATGTCATTCTGAGGGAGCGCAGTGACCGAAGAATCTTTACACTAATGCATTATGCACATTCCTACCTCTCCATTGTATAACGAAAAAAACAACACATTGCCCAGATATTGCCCTATTTCCCTCATTATTTGCCCTGTTTGGGAAATGGGTATGCTTCACTCAAACATCCAGGCATCAAAATGGAATAAAGCACCGTCGAAGTCGCCGTGAAAGAAAAAGAACAGGGTCCGTACACCGCAGATTGGCGAAAGCTCGCACGAACGGATGGCCCATACATCCTCGCCGCCCGTCACCCCCACTCCGAGGATGCCGATGGCTTCTTTTTGTGGGTCGTCCACCCGTATTTCAATCTCGCCGCCCACTAAGGACGCCACCCGTACATTGAAACAAGTCGCGCCCCTGTCGCCAAAATCGACATTCGCCACGGCCAGCCAGTCGCCGTTGTGGATATGACTGACAAAGTGACTGTGCACGGATACGCCCTTGCACCAAGCAAAGGTCGTCGCCTGTGTCCATGCGTAGGGGTTTATCGCTCCCTCCCCTGGTAGCGCTACGCCTTTCATGTCTGCTAAGACCGGCTGGATTTGCCCGTCTTCATGATAGTACAGGCGATTTATGTGCGGTGAGCGATAACCCTTGAGGCGCCCCAGCGCCTTTGAGAGCGTCTGCGCCTGATATGCGAGATACCATTCATCCTTAAACCGAAAGACGCAGTGGTGACTGCCTTCTCCGGCGCCGAAAAAGCTGGAGGGGTTATTTAGGATGCTGCCCGTGTATGTGAAGGGTCCGAGCGGATGCGCGGCCGTCATATAAGCGATTTCTCCCCGGCCGGGATAGTCCACCGGATGTGTGCCGATGAAGTTGGAACAATATGAATAATAATAACACCCGTTATGCTTATGTATGCCCGAATCCACATAAAAAGCCGGGGCATCTATAGTGATGGCCGGACCCACCGTGCTTATCATGTCATCGCCCAGTCTGATCACGCGGGCCGTACCCGGATGCAAGACATCCTTTGGCGCGTGTGACGGCAGACCACCGCCGAAATACAGATAGGCGCTGCCGTCATCATCTATTAAAACTGCCGGATCAAAGCACCATATCACATCCTGGATCCCTGCCATGCCCCGATGGATGAGCGGTGCTCCAAGGGGATCGCTAAAGGGGCCGGTCGGGGAAGGCGCCACCAGCACGCCGATATTATATGAGTTATTGGCAAAATATAAGAAGAAGCGGTCAGCCCCATCGACATTTTTATATGCCACGGACGGCGCCCAGGCGTATTCTGCCCACGCGGCCGCCCCCTTTGCCCCTGCCACGGATATGGCCCCATGATCTGTCCAATTAAGGAGATCGGCGGAGGATATTAGGTTAATCGTGTTTATCTTATTATAGGTATTTTCGCTAAGCCGCCCAAAATCATCGTATTCCGAGGTGTCACCGGTTAGATACAGATACAGCCGGCCATCGTATTCCAAGGCCCATGGGTCGGCACCGAACTTATGGCTAATCAGCGGATTGGCAAAACCGAGCAGCTTGGCGTTGGCACCGCTGTCAATGGCCCTTATATTGATCTCACTTTGCATATCATGGATAAGATATGCGGCGTGGCCTGCGTCCACATAAATATAGTCCGGCCGCAAACAGAGCGTTTCATCCAGCGGCACATAATCATCCAGTTGAAAAAGCAGGGTCGCAAAACGCCCCGATGTATGATGACTAAAGGCCAGTGCTTTACCCGTGACACTGATAAAAAGGTGCCCATCCACCACGTTAAAATGGGTCTGCCCTTTTATGTTATCGTGACTAAACAGCACATCCACCGCAATAAGCGGCGCCGGTATCGGCATGGACAGATATATGCCCCGATAATCGCCCGCCGGCAGCGCGTCCATATGAATGGATAGTTCAAATTTCTCGCCCTTCACCCCTCGGACGACCCTGTCGCCATCGAAGGCGGCGTTCAAAATATGCAGGCTTTCATCGTTTACAAGCGGTGTATCGCAAAGACGGAAATAATCAAAATCCGCATGGCCGCCGAAAGCTTGCATCGAATAATAAAACAAGGTAAAGCGATAGTCCATATGGCGCGCCGACTTGGCTTGCATGGCAACGGGTGGCCCCAGCACATACCAGCCAAGCTCATCCAAACTATAATAAAAGCGGACTGCCTCCGCGTCTTCAAATTCATAATCCAGCCGCAGATATACGCGCTCCTGCGAAAGAGGGATGCTCTCATATTCCTTCTCAGTGCCGGATGTATGCGCGGCCATGACAATGTACTTTGTGCCGCGGCGCATTGTCACACCCGCATATGCATAATCCGCCTGCCAGGCCGAAAGCCCCGCCACATCCCCGTTCCGTAAATCACCCACGTCCAGGGCAATCATCCCCGCCTGCGCCGGGCCGGATGCCCGCTGCGAAAAGCAGTTTTGCGCATCCATCAGACCCAGGCAAAGATTTGCCGTCCTAAGCCTCAGATAACCGGGGCGCTCCGTGAGCGACCATAGCTCATGCCCGGGATGATTCCAATGCCAAAAACCCTCGCCCGCACCAGGCACGTAAAATTCATCTGAACGGGCTGTGTTCGGCGCTGTATCCGCTGCGCCGGGTAGCTTCATCCACTGCTCCATACCCTCCGGCGCCGCAGTTTTTATGTTGTAAATCGCTTTGCATATGTCATCCCCATCCACGGCAGCGCAATCTTCCATGCTCTGTGTATCCGGTTTATGTCTGTTGCGGTATTCCTTCGGAGTGCAGTGATTTTGTTGTTTGAAAACCCGATTAAAGGTGGATGTACATTGAAAACCGGCTTCCAGGGCGATGGCAGTTATCGACAATGCAGTGGACAACAGCAGGGAGGCGGCCTTATCTATGCGGGTCTTCGTGAGATAATCGTGGAAGGGCATGCCCGTGATGTCACGAAACCAGCGGGAAAAATAGAATTTGCTGAAGCCGGCGGCCTGGGCGGCCATTTCCAAGGTCAGGTTTTCAGAAGAATGTTGGTAGATATAGTCAAAACACTCATTCAGCCTATCCATGTGTTCCTTGCGTTTGACCGGATGGGTATAGGAGGAGGTGGCCTCGTTTTGACATGAGCGCGCCAGATGCAGGGCAATATCTATTATTCTATTTCTTATCGCTATTTCATAATACGCATTATGGCGCGTATGCTCCTCCAGCATTTGCAACAGCAACTGTTTTATGCTGCGATGCGTTTCTGAATCGCCATCGGCGCTAAACAGCCGGGAATTTTCAAACAGGAGGGCGGCATCCGTGAAACCGCGTATCGTTATAAAGACTTCGGGGGTAAATTGCAAGATGATTCTGCGTCCTTTTGCCTCCGCAGCGTACAAGCTGTGGGAGCTGCCGGCAGGGATGACCAGAATGTCGTATTCATTCAAATAAAAGGACTGTCTGCCTATATCCACGCGATAGGCATTTTTTATAGGCATGACAATCTCCACCGCGTCATGCCAGTGCTTGGGATAGGAGCTTTCGCTTTTATTATGGTGGAATAAAAACGACTGCCCCATTACGTAATGGACGGTTTCTTTGGTGTTGCTGCTTTTCATGTTCTACGTCACCAATTCAAAGTACATAAAGGCAATATTCCCGCTGCCCTTGAAGCTAAAATAGAGGGCATTCATGCCGTCGGGGATGTCCGCGTGGTTTTCAAACTCCGTCCAGATATTTGAATATGTCAGGGGGATTTCGGTAATACTTTCCCCGTCATGGCGCGTTTTCACTGCCATGATGCCATGCCCATAACCACGGACACATATCTTTACGCTTTTTACGCCCCGGCAATGGAAATACTTAAAACCGGCGGTGGCGCCGTCGGTCATATTGAGGATATGTCCCACTTCCTCATCGCCGTCGCGTCCGTCCTGGGTGATCTTGGGATATATGGCATCCATCCACAGGCCATTTCCGCCCATGCCACCGGTGTAGGCGTTGTCCGTGTCGCAAAACAGATTGCAAGCCGTATAGGCGAAGTGGCGGCCCACTCCCGGCAGCGGCCAGCCATTCAGCCCGCAGGATGTCATTTCCACCTGGGGGATGGAGCCATCAGCGGCCATCTTAATCCGCTCGGCGCATGCCTGGCGGGAGTAGTTCGTCCCGTTTGTGTGGCGGTGGTAGAAAATATACCATTCATCCTTTATTTCCACGATACTACCGTGGTTGTTGCCGCCGTAAAACATCGGCTTGTCGGCCGGCTTGTATGTCGATATGCCAATGTCGTTATTGCTGATGATCACCCCGCCATACCGAAAGCCGCCGGTGGGTTCCGTGCTTGTGGCATAACAGAGTTCATACATCAGGACGGAGGAATAGATGAGGTAATAAATATCGCCCTTTTTGCGGATTGAGGGGGCCTCAAAAAACTCATGCCCCGCAAAATCTGTACCGGCGCCGCGTGGCTCGTTCGGCAGCACAAAGACCGGATCGGCCACGACGCTGAGCATATCCGGACCCAAAACGGTGGCCATCGCCCCACTCCTGCTTTTATCGCCAATCATGCAAAAGCCAGTATAAAGATATACTTTGTCACCTTCCACGAGGACACCGGGGTCAAACTGCGGTTCGTCGCCCGCTCGCTCACCCAGGCGCGTGCCGTCCGCATAATGGACATAGCCGTAAAATTCATACGTGCCTGCCGGGGCATCGCAGACTGCGACCGAGACGAAGCCGCGGTTACTGAGGACATAATAAAGGTAGTAGCGCCCGTCCGGTCCCCGGGCGACATCCGGGGCAAAGAGATTACCCTGCGCGTCTTTATTTTCCGGGTCGTCCGTCGTCTTGTATATCACGCCTTCGTAACGCCAGTTTCCCAAATCGTCCACCGGGGCCGACCAGCAGACATAGTCATTCAGGCAGTACATATAGCCGCCGAAGCGGTCATGCGAGCCGTAGACATAGACGCGGCCATCGAAGACGTAAGGTTCGCCGTCCGGGATGTATTCCCAGGAGGGCAGATAGGGGTTCAGGGCGGGTTTTTTCATGGTTTTATCATCCTTTCTATAGTACATTCACCGACCCGCGTTCGATCATCGTACAGGGAACATTGATGACCATCGAGGTCTCTTCCGTTTTTTCCTTGCCTGCCAAGGCGTTTATCATTACCTCGGCGGCTGTTCGGCCAATTTCGCTTAGCTCAATCCGGTTCGTGGTCAGGGCCGGGCGCAGGCAATCGGCAAATTCCATGTCGTCATATCCAATGACGGAGATATCAGCGCCTATGGCCAACCCCCTTTCGTGGCAATAATCATATACGCCTAAGGCCATCGCGTCATTCATGCAAAATATCGCGCTGCTGCCCGCGCCAATCATCTGCCCGGCCCCGAGATAACCCGAGCCCCTAAGCCAGTCGCCATAATAGACCCGGGCCGGATCAAACAACATGCCCGCTTTGAACAACGCCTTCTGGTGGCCCAGCAAGCGGCTTTTCGTATGCTGGTTA
>Ga0099364_10012921_pt1 | contig 11231 bp, 14 predicted proteins | sample TergutTh196P3_FD_73070 | JGI IMG/M metagenome (GOLD analysis project Ga0099364, IMG submission 73070) | Microcerotermes parvus P3 segment gut microbial communities from Pointe-Noire, Republic of the Congo - Th196 P3 | ecosystem: Host-associated > Arthropoda: Insects > Digestive system > Gut ... | reverse complement strand
TTACGCTCATATTTTGGACTTCGACTTGTTCAGTAGCCTTATCCTCTCAAACAGCCTTATTATCGGGTTCGTGTCCCTCGGGCTAAGAGTTTGCTATCCCCTTCCTTCAGCTCATACCTCACGGTATGCACCTTGGGGTTTCGCTATGCGGTTGGCTATGAGTACCCCCGCTCCGGACTTTCACCGGTTAGACTTGCACCATGCTCGGCACACTGAGTAAAGCCTCCCATTGACGGGAGGCTTTTTTGTATGGTTGTATTTGACGCTTACATAAACTCCCTGCTTATGGCGTTGACAAGAGCCATCTCCGTGCCCGACAGTTCTATGCTCGACGGAATCACGTCTACTTCTTCCGCGTGGTGCAGGATGGCGCCGCTGATGTCGAAGTCTTCATCGTGTATTGTCTTTTCCATGATGTCCGCCAGGGTCATGGGCAAGGAATCTTGGTTCGGCCAGCCCAGCGCAGTAGTCAGGTCGGCCTGCGGATCAGCGTCAACAAGTAATACCTTTTTGCCGTGTAAGGCTAAACCGATACCGAGATTGACCGTAGTGGTGGTCTTGGTTACGCCGCCCTTCTGATTACATAGTGCGATTATTCTGCAATTATTCATGTGATTTCAACCTCTCAAACAATAAAATTATCCCACTACCAATGACGGCAGTGGGATTGCTATTCTGCTATATCAAGAGAATATGTCATTGTTGAAAGACTATATATGACTGCGCCACTTGCGCCTATGCTTTTTTGATTGTATACTGATATTTAGATTTTGTATTGGTGGTTCGGAGGGTTGTTCTGATGATTGACAGCTTTAAAACAGCTTGTAATAGAATGGTCGAGCAGCAGCTAAAACCGAGAAATATTATTTCGGATGCTGTCTTGGATGCCATGCTGAATGTACCGCGGCACCTCTTTATTCCTGAACGCCTGCATAGCCACGCACACGATGATTCGCCTCTGCCAATCGGATTAGGCCAAACAATTTCACAGCCATACATCGTAGCGTATATGACAGAAGAATCGTGCGGTATAGTCTGAAGATAATCTGTATCTCGGCAGCAGATTGAAACATGATTCCCTGAAACATAATCTGGAGTTTGAAAATGAACAAAAAGAACAATATACATAGGTCTGTCCGCTCGGCTTTGCTGGCGATTCTCTTGATTATGGCGTTGATTTTGGGACTTTTATATGCGGCGCAGGACGGAATGATTTTCCATCACGTCAACGATGTCCAAAGCCGTGAATTCCTGCGAGACAGGCCGGGGTTCCATGAAATTTTGTTTGACGCAGAAAACGGCAAAACCTATCACGGTATGATGTATCAGGCAACGAATGAAAAAGCACCACTGGTTATTTATTTTGGTGGGAACGCCGAATCTTCCCATCGGCATATGCGTGGCCTGGAAGAGCAGGAACAATGGCCATATTTTACCGGATTCCATTACTTGTTCGTTGATTATGAGGGTTACGGGCTCAACGGCGGCCGTACAAGTTTTTTGAATATGTATGAGGGTGCGCTGGCGGTATACGACTATGCCGCGACGCTCCCGAATGTTGATGAGGACCTCATTGTCGTTATGGGCTTCAGCTTGGGGACAGGAAGCGCCACATATCTCGCGGCAAACCGCCCGGTTGCGGGATTGATTCTTGCAGCCCCCTACGCAAACGGATATGACCTTTACAATAACGTGTTTCCGGTATTCTTTGGGCCAATGAGATTACTGGTGAGGCAGAAGCTGCCGTCTGACGAATACGCCCCGAAAGTAATGTACCCGGTTCTGATTATTGCGTCACGCGGCGATAGTGTCGTTCCGTTTTCATCGTCGGAGCGGTTGTCGAAATTGTTTCCCGGCGATGTAGATTTTATAGCCCTCGATAATGTGGACCACAACGGTATTTTCAGAGCGGAGGGCGTTTTTAACAGAATACAGGGTTTTCTTGGGCAGGCTACGTCAAATGTGAGGGTATCATATGATAATCTATAAAAACCCAAATTGCAAAAAAATCAGGGGCAGCCATGTTCTGGAGGTCAGTTGTGCCCATTGCAAGTATTTCATCGCGAATTATCAGAAAGTGGGCGAGAGCAATTTTGTGAAGATGTACAACGACAGAATCATAGGCGGCACGCTTGACTTTTCACTTTATCATGGCGCATTATTCTGCCCGAATTGCGGAGAGCGGATTGCTACGAGGTATGTCACGAAATCGGATAAAAAGGAAGCGTACAGATTTGTGCCTTCCTCATTTAACAAAAAGAAAGTTCACAGTCACCGAAAACAACTTGGACATGTTTAAAGAAGTGCGATAGAAATTTAGGAAGAAGGAATCCATCATGTTTATCAACTCGCAAAAAGCAGAAGAACAAGCGATTCTCAATCTGGCATATGCGATTTGTGCAGCGGCGCGGACAGCCCCGAAAGCTTGTGGTATCGACCATATGGACACAGCTATTCTCACCGGTGATGACAAGAAAAAGGTTGCCGATGAAATGCGACGCCTGGGCGAAACCCTGCCTGCGCCCTTCTTTATCCGAGATGCTGGTAACGTAGATGCCAGCGGCGCTATCGTCTTGGTCGGGGTAAAATATGAGCCTCGCGGGTTAAACAAAATCTGTGGAATTTGTGGGTTTGCAGATTGTGCCGCTTGTATTGGCGCGGGCGCAACGTGCGTATTTACCGGCGTGGATTTAGGGATTGCTCTTGGCTCGGCTGTAGCGTTAGCCGCCGACAGCCGCATTGATAACCGCATCATGTTTACTATAGGCAAGGCAGCCGTTTCTTTAGGGCTGATGAGCGAGTATAAAATGATAATGGGAATTCCGTTGTCTGCTTCGGGCAAATCGCCTTTCTTTGACAGGAAGTAGACTGAAAGAGGGTACAGAATTGGCTATTGAAAAGGTAAAAGAGTATCTCCGAAAGCTCGGACGCGAGCAGGATATCCTTGAATTTGAAAAATCCAGCGCGACAGTTGACCTTGCGGCACAGGCGGCGGGAGTCGTACCGGCGCGGATAGCAAAGACGATTTCATTAAAGCAAGGAGACGGCTGTATTCTTGCCGTCACCGCAGGCGACGCGAAGATTGATACCCAAAAGTTCCGGGCACGATTTGATATGAAAGCCAAGATGCTCGCCCAGAATGAGGTTGCTCCACTGACAGGGCATGACGTTGGCGGTGTCTGTCCGTTTGCTGTAAACGACGGCGTACCCGTATTCCTTGACGTCTCATTGAAACGGTTTGGTACCGTCTTTCCCGCTTGCGGGAGCAGCAACAGCGCCATTGAGCTTACATGCGACGAGCTGTACGAATACGCGCAGGCACAGTCTTGGGTTGATGTTTGTAAAGATTGGGATGAACATTGAATTTGCGGAAAGCATGTTTGAGGGTGCGCTGGGACAAAAAACCTTGTCGCGCTCTTATGGCCTTAGGTCGGCCGCGAAGTCTAAACCTCAAAGCTACTAAGAAATCCCCTCTGCCTAAATAGCAGAGGGGATTTTCTCATGGTTTGGAACTCGAATATTGGGTGGTTTTTTAGACGATAACTATTTGCTATTCATTCATTTCGATGAGCGGATTTCTTCATATAGGATATTCATTACCCTACAGAAATCGCTCCACTCTTCGACAGCCATTTTCATTAATGGCAAAGGGTCATAGGCATTGTCAATAAGTTCGTTAGAAATGTTGGGAATTGCAATATAGTTCCGGTTAATTCTTCTTCGATTTGAATCAGGTTTCTTAATCCGATGCGGTTTTGTTTTTTTTCGCAGCTTCATTTTAGAGATATCAGCCGGTTCTTTCATGTTAATTGAAGCTGTTTTATCGCTGGAGTCAAAATTTCTGTTCAGACATGCTACTATACCTGTCGTTTGTAAATAAAGCTTTTCTGAAAAACTCTTGATGCTTGTGTAAAGGATTGCATCATCATGTTTTAGATTATTTAGAACAGGAACTGGAAAAATTTTCTCCGAACAAATATCGAGTTTTGTTGCATCCATTCTATATAAAATAGCAGATTCTCTGTTGATTATCTCCATAATCTCATAATGTTCGACAATTCTGATGAAATCTTCTCGAATTTGCTTGATGCTGTGGTTATGTGATGTTTCACGTTCAGGTAAGTCCTCAGCCGTTGCTCCATCAGGTGTGCTGTCAACAGATTTGGGTTGTGTTTTTTCAATTGGTACGTGCATATTAGTTCGCATCAGAACTTCGCAGATTATTTTTTTATACCCTAAATTATTCTTAATTCCTAAATCGATAAATTTCGCTTCATTAATACACCCAATGCTCTCAAGGTAATCTTTGAATGCACGCAGGAGGATTGACCCGTTCTCCTTAAATTCCATAGCTGCGCTCATCACCTCGGGTGTTGATGAAGCCTTTTCTGGTTTCGACTCTACTTTGAATAATCCATTATAATATATCGCCGGTTCAACAGTAGGGGGTTTAGGTCTGCATAAATCATTATAACAGCAAAACAGGTATTTTGTTGCTAGAGCTTTTTTCGTCAGTCCCTTCTCATTGCCCTGTGTTTTCTTGCCCCATCTGCCTAATGCGAATTGGATTATGTGATTCCCGTCTAGGTTCGTATACATGATCGCCTCCAAAGTTGTGTAGATATTGTTGCTATGTTGTGCAACTGTTGTGCAAATGCATGTAAACTATAGAATTTTGGCATTATCACGTGTATAGTGGCACCTGTGAGAGATTTCACACGGTGCCTTTTGTTATAGCAAATTGACACCTTTAGAGTAACACAAAGCGCAGGTTGTTTTCAAGAATTATTTAAAAATGACAGCACCAATGATATGTAGATACATTGAATATTCTTGATGACAAAAGCGTTTGTGATACTTGTGATACATCAAAAATATAATTTAAACCATCATTGAAGCGACAAAACGCAAATTGGCGGGTTCAAAATCCCGCGCACCTTGAAAATTGAACAAAGAAATATTTATGTTTTGCTCGCAGCCTGTCGTTTTTCGATAGGTTGCCGGCAAGATATAAATCGAGACTTATAGAAAGAGGCGAGAACTTTATGGACAGATCAAGACTTATTTTTGGTGATGAACCAGAAAAAAAGAGGAAACTCATCAATCCTTTAGACGACCCAATCCGCTACCCTCTCGACAGCAAAGGAATTGGGAACGCTTTCGCGGATTCCTTTAAGCGCGAGCTGCGATTTGTAGCGGACGAGAATTGCTGGCGACACTTCGACGGCATTAGGTGGAAGAAAGACCACGTTGGTTTGCGCTCCCGCGAGTTGGCAAAGGATTATCTAGATTTTTTGATCGAGATTCTTTTAGTCATTGACAAAGAAGACGAAAATTTTGTGGCACTTTCGGAAGTAGTAATTTCTCTAACAAAATACGGTGGAAGAAAGACAATGCTCGATGAGTCTATGAGCGTCCACCCTCTCACCAAATCAGATTTTGATTCAAAAAAGAACCTCCTCAACTGCCAGAACTACACCATCGACTTGAGCACCGGCAAACCTCGGAAACATGACCCCGATGATTTTATCACAAAAGTCGCTCCTGTTTTGTACGACAAAGATGCAAAATCCCTGCGTTGGTCTGATTTCACACTTGAAATCATGAACGATGATATTGAAGCCACGAGATTTTTGCAGAAGTCATGCGGCTATGGGACAACTGGTGAGACAAATCAAGAATGCCTGTTTGTTTTCTTTGGACCGACAACCCGAAACGGCAAGGGTACTCTTGTGGAAAGCATAGTAAACGTGTTGGGGGATTATTCGCTCAATATGCAGCCCGACTCCCTGGCGAAGCGAAAACGATACAGCGGGAGCAGCCCCTCGCCAGACATTGCCCGTAATGTGGGCGTGCGGTTTGTATGCGTCAACGAGCCGGCGGAAGATATGGTTCTTGACGCTGCCATTGTTAAGCAATTAACCGGCAGCGACACTATTACCGCCCGTATGTTGTACGCTAACTCGTTTGATTATATCCCGCAGTTTAAATTGTACATTTCGACCAATCACCTGCCTATGGTCACCGACGACACTCTTTTTTCCAGTGGCAGAATCAAAGTAATCCCTTTTAACAGGCACTTCGGGGACAACGAGCAGGATCGGAGCCTCAAGAGTTTGTTCAGAACCGACGAGAGTAAAAGCGCCATTTTGAATTGGCTGCTTGAAGGTCTGATGCTGTATAGATGCGAGGGCTTGGAAGCCCCGCAGTCAATTCTTGAGGCCACTTCAGCGTACAGAAAGAATACCGACACCGTTGGTCTCTTCATCAAAGACGCAACATCAAAAAATCCTAAGGCAAAAATCTTGAAAACATCTGATGTTTTTGGGATTTATACCGATTGGTGCGATGATAACGACGTAACATCGGTCAATCTCAAAAATTTTATTTACACTTTTCGAAAATCGGGTTTCGTAAAACGTGATGGCAAGCTTGGTAATGTAGTTTACGGCGTTGAGATAAATTACCGGTAATCAAAACATCTATGCATTTTTATAAGGGAGGTAACACAAATGCTACAGACGATTCGGGCACCCCCTGTCTATGCAGGGAATACCTGCATAGACGACCGGACACTTGTGACGATGACAAAGCAGTCAAAAAATTGGAGGTTAAAAATATGGAAAATTTGTATCCTAATGGCTCCATTGACCATGAGCCTGAATCTGTAGATCTTGACGTGGTTTTGTTGAGGGTAGACAGACTTGACAAAGCAGTCCGCAAAATGTCCGGGAAACGGAAGAACGGCAAAAAATTCGGTAAAAAGGAGCTCAAGCGACGTATTGAAGCGTTGGAAAAAGAGAATGCGTTGTTGCGGTACTATCTGTTTTCCCTTTCAACGCAGGAAAAAGCAACCACACAAGAGAAACCAATGTGGTGGCAGGATGCTCTTGTGAGGTCTGCGCCGAATCTTGTCGATATGGCAGCTAGCAACTTTCGGAACAAAAAGTAGTGCGAATCCAGATTTCTGTATAGATATCGGAATCTTTTACTTTTGTAAAACCGATCAGTACAAAACAACAAGGCAAGAGGGTGCGGTTTGCAGCCGCACCCTCCTACACGACAGAATTCGCATTTTTTTGTTAAACATTCATTCGTTTAGACGGAAATATCATATATATGAAACTCCAAATTCTTGGAAAATGATATATACAAGTTCAAGAAATGAATGAACAAACGATACATGATGGAGGTAATCATGAAAACTCATAAGCTCGTACATATAGTCACCAAGCATTTTTTGTGTCATGGGGTGGCGCTCAAGTTAGTGCTTGTCAAAACCATCAGCAACAGCGATCGAATAATCTTCAAGATTAAGTTGAAACCGGGCGCGAAGGAGAGTATGGTTTTTGAGCGGGCGCGTGATATTCAAACCGCGTTGCAATTACCATTGTTCCAGCCATTCAGAGAGGGACTATCACTCTTTTTGGCGGTTTCGGAGAATCCGGTTGCAGAAAACAGTCTGATGAGAATTCTGGATAGCCACGCATTCCGAAGCAGTAAGATGTGGATTCCGGTCGCTTTAGGATTCGACATGCGGGGAGGGGCACGCATTGCCGATTTAGGCAAGATGCCCCATGCAATGTACGCGGGGTCAACCGGCTCAGGTAAAAGCATTGGCCTTCTGTGCCTGTTGCTGAGTATTCTGTACAAACAACCCGTAAATCAGGCAAATCTGATTCTCTTTGATGTGGGGGCTAACACGATGGAACCGCTCAGCGACGTCCCTCATCTATCACACCCGATTGTGAAGGACACCGAAACCGGAATCTACGTTATATATGCGCTTGTCGATGAAATGGAGCGACGTATTGGACTTGAACGTGACGAATTGCGAAATCTGCCAGCATTAGTTCTTGCGATGGATGAATATGTTTCGTTTATCGCTAATATCGGAAACAAAAAACTGGCTCAAAGCGTAGCAAATTCCATTTCAAATCTTCTGCGCCGTGGGCGACATGCGAAAATTCACGTCGTACTTGCCACACAGGATCCGACGCTGAGGAATATGAAGGTTGACCTGGGTAATATAACGGCGCGGATGGCGTTCACATGCGCTAAGTACCATAACTCCATTACCATACTTGGCGAAGGTGGCGCCGAAAAACTGCCCGGTAAGGGCGCGCTGCTCTACAAATCCAGCGAGCACCCAAAACCCGTTCATCTACAAGGCGCCTATGTGTCTTCCGAAGAAATAAAGCGACTCGTAGGCCATGTAATCTCAAAGTCGCATGATTCAAACAATAAATTCGAAATTCCAATGTTGGATCCAACTCAGATGCGGATTGCGGATGAAGCATTAACCGAAAACCAATCACCATTAGTCGATGACGGGAAAGAGTTGGCAGACATCGTTCTCTGGGCGCTAGGCCGCGAGAATATCTCCGTGAATCAGATTCAGCAGCAATTCAGGATGGGTAATCGTGCCAATGACATTGTTGACAAACTCTTCAAAATGAATGTTGTAACCGATAGGTTCGCGAAACAACCAAGGGAAGTCATGCCGCTGTCAGTTGAAGAGATTCCAGGCGATGTTTTGGAACTTCTGGCTCAGAATGGCATTACGACAGACGATATAGCAGATGCCATGAGCAATCGCTATTGACAATCCGCCTTACGATAGGGAGGGCGGCAACCCTCCCCGAAACGCCCGCTTTGGGCGCACAGATATGCCGTAAATAATATAATGGAGGCCATATTAAATGAAAATGACTAGATACGAGAATGAATGTCATAAGAGGTACATGCGCAGACGGTGCGCACAGTTGGGAATCACTATCCCAGAGAACGCAAACAAGAGGCAACTCGAAGTTGCGCTAGACGCATACAACAAAGACGCAGTTGTAGTCCACACTGAAAATGGGGTCGATTTTAGGCAGACCGATAAACCCACCGCAGTCTACATCGTTGAATTTGAGATTAGAGGCTCTCAAAGTGTCAGGGCGGAGTCAGAGGCAGCGGTGAGGGACTGGGTCGAAAGAAACGACTTTGGTTGCTTCATTACTGGTCTTCATGTGAACGCAGACGTAGACGATTGGGAAATCATCGACATTTTTGAGGAGGGCGAGGAGGTCTGACCTCTTGCCCTCCTCCCGCCTGACGAACTGCTTTAGTCGCAGCTAAGCACCTGCTCAGGGCTAAGGGTGCTCATATGCCCTGCTTTCGGAACGGCATTCAATTGATACTCTACAACTGTAATGGGCAGCAAGTATTGAGTAATGTTTTCCTCCTGCAATGGGGTTAATAGGTGGAAAGTAAGTATTAATTCAACCCTGTTATTATCGAAACCACCCGGAAAACCCGGTAAATGAAGCCGGTCGGTTAGCGCATTTTCTGCAAAGATGGAAAAGGGCGTGTGGAATACCATAGTATTCTGGGAGGCGCATTTCAATGACAAGAGAGCAAAAAGATTTAGCAGAAATCATCACAAAAACAAATGGCGGTTGTGTGCGATTCAATCTCACAAAGGCGGCAAAAATAGTCGGACGCAGCCGCACCGGGCTTCCGGCGTGGCTTCACAGTAAGGGCGTTATAGTCGAAAAAAGCGGCAAAGATAAGTATGTTACCGTGAACGACTTAGCCGTCGCGATGACGACAAACAGGACATCTCCACTATAAGTAAAAGGGCGCGGGGGTGAGGGAATACCAAACCCCCGCATAACATTGACAATCTGCATATAGATACGGTATACTGTCGCTAGGATAAAATGGCGATATACCGTAGGAAGGAGGCAATATGTCACGGTTATATCGTTCTTATTTTACTTTTCAAGGCCAAAAATACGAGCGCACAAGCACCAAGTCCCAAAGGGAAGCTGACCGAAAAGCTGACAAATACAAAAAAGATTTGGAAGATGGCGTTGTTGGTATCTCAAAGAATATGCGTGTAAAAGATTGGGCACAGGAGTGGCTTAACACATACAAAAGGCCAAAGGTATCCCAAAAGGTCTACAAAAACTACGAGCGTCTTGTAAACAGTCATATTATTCCACATATCGGCGGCCTGCGACTACATGAGGTTACTGATGTGCATTTACAAAAACTTCTCAACACAAGAACGGACTACAGCTTTTCTGAAGTAAAGCGCTTAAGAGATACTATAAAGGCTGTGTTTAAAAAGGCAAGGAAGTCAAGACTTATCAATTACGACCCCGCTGAAGATTTGGAGTTGCCGAAATATGCAAAGAGTACAGCCCGTAGCATCACAGACTTTGAACGCCAACACTTTTTGAAGGTGGCTGACACCCACCCCGCAGGACTTAGATTTAAGGCAATGCTGTATTGCGGTCTGCGTCCCGGCGAGCTTGATGCGTTGGACTGGATTAACTTTGACGCAGAGAAACACGAATGGGATATAGTAGCAGCAAAAGAAAGCGGTACGAATGAAATAAAAGACCCCAAAACAGAGGCAGGTAAGCGCAGAGTGCCAATTCCTGATGAAATTTATTTCGACTTACTTAAATGTCGTGGCGAGCCTTTCAGCCCTGTATTTACACAAGCAACGACTGGGCGCCGGCACACAGAGAGTAGCCGCCAAAAAGCGTGGAAATCCTTAAAAAGCGCGATGGATAACAGCATGGGTGCGGTGTGGGATAAGGTTGAAGCCAAAGACGGCAAAATGCGCCGTAAAAAGGTATTATCTGTTATTGCTCCCGATTTAGTCCCATACTGTTTACGGCACACATATTGCACAGATTTACAGGACAAAGGTGTGAGACTTAAAACAGCCTCGTATCTTATGGGACACTCAAATATTTCTGTAACAGCAGATATTTACACGCACATAACGGACGACGCATTAGACGAAGCTGCAAAGCTGGTCGGCGTAACCAATGTCGTAACCAAGGGGAAAGAACACGAGAAATCCGCATGATAACCCTATATAATAGCGATGGATTCTCATGCTTCTAAGCAGTAGGCCCCGTGTTCGAATCACGGCGGGCGTGCCAAGCTTATGTGAAGTAAGAACATTGAAAAATGTGGCAACTACGACACTTCATTAAAAAGAGCGCTCCTTTGTTTTAAAGCAAAGGGGCGCTCAGCCTGTCAAAAAAGCTCGCCTATGGCGGGCTTTTTTGGTATAATAGAGTAGGGTGATAAACGCATGTTGGAGCGAAAAACAGACGAGCGTTATGAATCAAAAATAGTATGTTTAGAAGATTTAGTGCCATCGAATCATTTATTGCGGAAGATTGAAAAAGCGGTAGATTTTACTGAGATTTATCCGATGG
>Ga0099364_10012920_pt1 | contig 11232 bp, 10 predicted proteins | sample TergutTh196P3_FD_73070 | JGI IMG/M metagenome (GOLD analysis project Ga0099364, IMG submission 73070) | Microcerotermes parvus P3 segment gut microbial communities from Pointe-Noire, Republic of the Congo - Th196 P3 | ecosystem: Host-associated > Arthropoda: Insects > Digestive system > Gut ... | reverse complement strand
TTTTTAAAATTAAAATTTTTTTTAAAAAAAAAAATGCTAAAAAAAAATTTTTATGGGTTTTTGGATTTATTTAAATTTTTTTTTTTTTTTTTTTTTTTTAATTTAGTTTATTTTAATTTATGTAATATGTCTTGATTATTTTTACTAAAATTTTGAATCTTAAAGTTTATTGTATGTTATTAAATTTTTTAAACTTTTATAAAAGATATTTTTTAATAATAATCTTTTATATTATTTTAAATTTAATTTAAAAGATTTTTAACATTATTTATAAAAATTTTATCTTTTATAAATATTAAGTAAAATACTTGAAAATTGAATATTTTTTAAATTAAAATAAACACATATTTCTTATAAAAATTATTATAAAAAACTAATTTAAAGTCATTCTAGAAAAATAAAGCTAAAATAAGTCATTAAAGATAAATTGGGATAAAATAAGTCATTTAGGATAAATAAGGATAAAATATTATTTATATTAAATTAAAGTAATATTTATTATAAAATTTTTAATAATTTTATTAAAAAATCATGGTTTTTTTACATATTAAGCTACATTTTATTAAGATGGAAAATGTCAGCTCCTAATTTTTAAAAAAAAATTTATTTTTAAAATTAGAAAAGTGAAACTTTTCTTTAATTGAAAAAATAGCAATTATGAAAACCTGTTGCAATAGGTATTATACTAAAACAAATTATTATATAAAAAGACACAGTAAATATTTCTTAAAAAAGTATTACTTTCCAATGATTTTTCAATTAAATTAACTATTGAAATTTCATTATTAAGTATGTAAAAATAAGAGTAGTTATTTAATTCATAATACAAAAAGAAAGAAAAATAGTTATTTTACAGAATAAGTTCAATCCTCTAGGTTTTTACCAATGTGGAGTTTTTTATGAGTGTGAAATTACCTAGAGGATATGATGCGAACTTTTTCTAAATTGCATTAGCAATTATAATATTTACCTTATAGTATAAAAATCTTTCTTTAGTAATACTTTTTTACAGTTTTTGTCCAATTTTTTTTATTAAGAAATGTTCTTTAAAAACTTAATAGCTATTGGTATTTACTAGTAATTTCAATCGTATTTTTTTTATACAAGACTTTACTATTTAAAATTTTTAAATGATTTATACTTGTCAAAATAGCTATGAACTAAATTTATTATTTTATAATAAACATTTAAAATTATTAACTAGTATTTATCTTGGTCTTTAAATTTAAAACTCACAATAAAGATTATATTCTCTTTTATAAAGATTATATGTATTTATTTTTTCTTATTATCTTTTAATTTCAGGTATTGCTGTTTTATTTGAATTTTTCCTCAACTAAAAGACATATGTGATCTTTTTCATAAGGTTCAAGCTTTACTTTTTCAATCACTCCAAGTCCTTTAGCTATTAACTTCTTTTCTTCTTGTTTGAAAACTTTTTGTGGTTTTTGATTAACATCAATACTTCTTGATTTAATCATTATCATAGCTAAAGAATCTTCTTTTAAAAATAGCTTGATATTTTCTATAAAAGCATCAGTTTGATTTGGCTGAGCTACATCACAATATATGAAGTCTACTTTTTCAACTAAATTAAGATATTTTTTTGGTTTTGTCACATCAGCTAGTAAAGGAGCTATGTTTGGTCTATTTTCAGATAATCTATTTAGTTTTCGCATGCTCACTGGTGAAAATTCAACTGCATATATTAAACCATCTTTAGCTATATCTGAAATATGAGAGACAGTTGTCCCAGCAGATGCTCCTAAATATAAAATTTTTGAGTCATTAGCTATTTTTAATTTGCTTAAACCATTTAAAAAAGCAGCAGCTAATTTAGATCTGCGAGGGTTCCAAATCCTGTATTCTATTTCTTTAGTTTCAATTTCACTGATGGTTTTGTTTGAATTATCCGTAGTTACTACTTTTTCTTCAAATAGCTGCTCACCATAGACTCTCTTTCCAGGAATTAAATTTTCAGTAGCTATTTGATCTTCTTTTAAATAAATATTCATGTTAATCATTATTGTTAATATTTTAAACTTTAATTATAATAATTTAATTTTAAATTTTAAGGAATATAGTTTAAGGAAATAAAGTTTTTAGGCATGTTTCCTAAATTGATTATTAAAAATTAATATTTAATAAAAAAATAATAATAAAAAAAATTTATAAAATAAAAATGTTTTATTAGGTTAATAATAGTTATTTAAAAGTTCATTTATTTTTTTCTTCTTTTCTTTTTAACCTTTTTTTTCTTATATTTCTTTGATTTTTTCAAATAGCTATTTTTTCTCTCTTCTTCTCTTCTTTTTTTTGTTTTTTTTGGAAAAGGATTATCTTTTTTTATTTTTTCAACTTTTTCTAAGAAATCCTTGCTTATGTTCGAATCAAAGTTTCCTGAAAAAACATCTTTTCTAACTGATAGGGAAATTTTTAAAGCTAATGTTCTAGCTATTTTCCCTCTAACCCACCATGGTGAAGTTCTAACTTCTGGGTGCTGGAAAATTAAACCATGTTTAGGAGGTCTTTCTCCAGTTTTTAAGTGTCTAAATAAAGCTTTTTCAGCTCCGATAATTTGAACAGTTCCAGAGGGATAAGTAGCTAATTTTTTTATACTTCCAACATGTGCAATAAGCTTAGCTCCTAATGATGCTCCAACTAAATTCTTTAAATTTGGAGCTATTTTATCCATTTTTGAATCTATATACTTTTCTATATTTTTTCTCGATTTTTGTAAATGTTGAATAGATTTAGCAAAATCAATGATTATTTCTAAGTCTTCATTTTCAATATCTGCTCCATCACTAATATCTATGCCTAATTTAAATGAATCATTAGTACTAGCTATAATTTCTTCTCTTGATCCTATTTCAGCTATTAAATTTATGTAATTCTCATTATTTTGAATTATATCTAACTCTGGAAAATATATTGTATACCATTCCCGAATTCTTTCTATTAACTTACTGACTGATTCATCAAGTTCATCAATAGAGTTTATAGCTTGAATAAGAAGTTTATCTTCTTCTTCAGAAGATTCTTTCATTTTTAATCTAGCTATTTTTGTGTAATTTTTTATCAATTCGTTTTTAAGCTCCAAAGAGGAAGAAAATTCTATTTTAGCTAATATATCTTCAAAATTTTCCCTTAGATACTCTCCTCCAGAGTTCGGAATTTTAAGATGAATCTTTTCATGATTTTTAAGTTCTTTGTATTTTGAAATCATATTAGTTGATTCAATAGCTATTGTATCATAATCATCAGCTATAGTTTCTATTAAGTCTTTTTCTTCTGAAACTAATTTTCCTTGATTTATTTCAATTATTTTTTGAGGTATTTCCTCTTCTTTAAATAGTTTGTAGCTAATTATATTGTAATTTTCATCAAATGCAATGAATCCAGCTATACAATGAGTAATATAAGATTCCATAATATTATTTTATTTTACTCAATAATAAATTTTCTTTTCAAATAGATTTTCACATTTTAACTTATTAAAAAATTTAGGGATAATAGTTTTCTCAAGCTCTATCTAAATTCATATTAAACATTATCAACTAAATATATATTGTGAGTCAAGAGATCATAATTATTCACTTCTATTTTTCTCTATAATCTCTTGACTCAATTATTATCCTTTTACAAACATTTAATTCATTTAATAAATTAACTAATTATAAATAAATTTTTTTAATAAATTAAGAAATATATTCATGGAAAAAAGAAAAAAAGAACAATAAAAACTAAAAAAGTATTACATATGAAACCTTAATAAATAATATTAAAATTTAAAAAATTAATACAATAAACTAATAAGTTTAAATAGTATATTTAAACAAATTTTTAATTGTATATTTTTATAAAATATTATTAATAATTTATTTAATATGAATAGTATATTCTAAAATAAAGTTGGTTTTATAATGGATGATAGTCTTATTCTTGAAATTAAAAAAGTTGGTTTAGTAAACCATGCTCTAATTGAACTTGGAGTATTAGACTTAAAAAAAGGGAATAATGGACATATTAATATAATTGCTGGTAAAAATTCAACTGGTAAAACTACAATTAGTAAAATATTATACACAGTAATATCAACCATTTCAAATGAAGGAGATAGATTATACAAAAAAGAATTTTCGAATAACATCTCTTCTTTAATCACAGCACTTGAAAGGTTTGATAATAAATTCATGGTGTTGGATGCAATATTGACATTAGATGATTCAGTTGTGAGAAATTCACATTCTGATAAAAGTAATGAATCAGATTCTAAAAATATATTTTCCAATGATAATTTAAGAGAATTAATTAAAAAACTAAAAAATTACCGTGCACTATTATTTGATAAAGCTGGAATTAATCAAAATATTTTGAATATAATTGAAGAAATCACACGTTTACTTGAATTTGAAGATAAACAACCTAGTTCTGTTTTAATAAAATTAGAAAGTGTTAAAAATGCTTATTTAAAGTATCATGATTTAGAAGAAAGGCTTTTAGAGATTTTGACTATTATTTTAAAAACAGAATTTACAGGGAGTAGTTTAGGAATCTTTAAGACACTGAATGATGAAGAAAATGGCGAAGATGTTTTTAATGTAAATTTTTATAATTCTCAATATGGATCCATTATAAATATTAAACGAAATGAGGTTAGTCTATTTGGAAAAATTAATGAATCATCTTTAGTGCAAATGGGGGAAGTTTATTATTTAGAAACCCCATTTATATTAGATTTTTATGATAATGATTTTAAAGAAATATATTTCAAGGATCAATTTCCTCTTCATCATCAAAATTCCTTAGCTACTGAGATATCACAGAAATCGGAAATAGAATGGGATTTTACCAATGGGAATGGAAGAGATGATTTGTCACCTGGAGCCATGATTCGTAACATCATTAATGGATACCTTTATTTCGATGATGAAAATGGAAATTTTAAATTTCAATCCGATAATCAAACCTTCGATATGGATAACACATCCTCTGGAATTAAAAATTTGGGGATTCTTCAATTATTATTAGATAAAGAATTAGAGGATAATAGTTTTTTTATCATTGATGAACCGGAAGTGCATTTACATCCTAACTGGATAGTGGAATTTGCTAAAGCAATTGTTATGATAGCTAAAACATATAAGATTCATTTTTATATTAATTCTCATAGTCCTCAATTTATTGAAGCAATTGAAGTTTTTTCCCAAAAGCATAAAATTGAGAATTATACTAATTTTTATCTATTGAAAGAACATGAAAACAATATGTTCAATATGGAAAAAGTTGACAGATTTAATATTGAAAAAATTCATGATGAGCTAGGTAAGCCTTATGATATAATAGACGACCTTAGAGTAGACAATTTATTATGAATTATATGTGGTATTATGAATTTAACTTTTGAGCAAATTTTAGAATATTTTTTTTATAAGCTAAAGGATGATTATCATAAAACTGTTGCTGAAATATCCATCAGCACAAATAATATTCCTTTTATAGAAAATTATAGTAAAATATTTTCCATGGATGATATGTGTGAATATGTCTGTGAAAAAAAGACTAAATCCAATTATTCTAGTACAGATGGGATAGATTGTAAAAAAAGGTATAATGGTGGATTTAAAATTTATATAATCGAGTTTAAAAGGTTTGATTTGGCAAAAAAATCTGAAAAAGAGATTTTCGATAATTTTCTAGAAAAACTTAAAAAAGAAAATGAAAAATTGTACAATGAATATAACAAAAAACTTAATTACATTAAATCTCATTTCAATATAGAAAAATCTCATGATTTAAGATTAAAACCACTAGAAACCATATTTTGCATCATCCCTCATTTATTAGAACTTCACAATCATGGATATAATGTTGATGAAGTAATGAATTTTTTATTATATGATTGTGAATTAATATATATTATAGTATCTAACATTTATGATACTATTCCAAAACGTAGCAGGACCAGTAGACACAGAAGTTTATCTTCCTCATTTAAATCAGTGGAAAATCTTGTACCTCATGTTTTCAATAAAATAGAAAGATTTAATGAAATACAATTTGAAAAATTTGTAGAAAACACATATTATTCCAAATATTTAAATTATTTCATAAAAAAGGAAACAAGAAAGTTTGTAGAAGATATTAGTGAATGTGAAGATTTATCTATTTTACCAATACTACTATAAATAGGAATAATCTCTGAAATTGTAATTACAATTACCTTATTTTCTTTTTTTAAGCTTATAATTTAATTATTATTCATGATTTTTCTGACATTTATGAAAATCAGCATATAAAGGATGTATTATTATGTTAAAAACAGAATTATGTGGGATTGAATTTGAAAATCCTCTTATATTAGCTGCAGGAATCATGGGGAGCACTGCATCCTCAATGAATTGGATTTTAGATTCTGGAGCAGGAGGGGTGGTTACAAAATCATTTTCTAAAGAAGCCAATTATGGTTATAAAAATCCTACTATGGCTGAAGTTGAAGGAGGAGTAATTAACGCAATAGGGCTTTCAAGTCCTGGACTTGATTTATTTAAAGAAGAACTTAAATTGGTTAAAAGAGAACATGAAAATAACCCTAGAATAGCTATTGCCTCAATTTATGGCTCAACTCCAGAAGAGTTTTCATATATTAGTAAAGAAATACAAGGATTAGTTGATATGATTGAGCTTAATGTATCTTGTCCTCATGCTATGAGTGGCTGTGGAGCAGCTATTGGTCAAGATCCAAATTTAACAGAAAAAATTGTTAAAATTGTTAAAAAATCTTCTTCAATTCCCATAATAGCTAAACTAACTCCTAATGTTACAAATATTAATGAAATAGCTATTGCTGCAGAAACTGGTGGAGCAGATGCAATAACATTAATCAATTCTCTTGGACCTGGAATGAAAATAAATATAGAAACTGGAGTTCCAATTCTTTCAAACAAATTTGGTGGAATGAGTGGACCAGCTATTAAACCAATAGCTTTAAAATGTGTTTGGGATGTTTATGAAACTTGTAATATTCCAATAATTGGTGTTGGTGGAATTAGGAATTATAAAGATGTTGTAGAATTTTTATATGCTGGAGCATCAGCTATTCAAATTGGCACTGGAATTATGTATGAAGGAGTGGAAATATTCTCTAAAATAGCTACTGGTTTGAAGAAATTTATGATTCAAAATGATTTTAACTCTACCTGTGAAATGACAGGATATTCCCATAATGATTAACTTGAATAAAATCTTTTGATAATGTATATTATCTTTGATTAATGTTTTTAAGGATATTTTATATTTTATAGTTGTATAAATGATTATTAATTTGATATTAATTTAATAAGTAACTCTTAAACCTAGGAGAGTTAATATGGATGAAAAAATAAAAACTAAATTGTTAGCTATATTTTGTATCTTAACAATAGTGGCGTCATTTGTTGGAATGGAGTATATAAGATCAATATATAGTCAACAAACAATTGAACTTGGAGATATAAGTTTTAAAACTCCTAACGGCTATAGCTATGTGAATGGATCTTATAAAGAAATAGCTAATGTAATTATAGCTAATGATTTAAATAATGGAACTAATGGAACAATTTCCTATTTGATAATTTTACAAGATCAAGATAATAGAACAATTAGATTTATGCAATATAATAATACATTAGAGCTAAGTGGTGAGAGTCTTTTTAATCTAAATGGGGTATCTGTCTATAAAGATATTATTGAATCTGTTAGTCCCTATTATTTTAACTTTAATGGAAAAGGATATGCTATCACAACACCTCATGGATATGATAATCATCTTATTGAAGAAATTGTGAATAGTATGAAAGTGAAACAATGAGATTAAAAACAGTTTTATCACATTAAAAACAATTAAACTCAATGATAAAATAATCTACTAATTATTATAGCTGTGATTAAATGAATAAAATAGATATAAACAATTACAAAATTTTAGAAATTAAAGAAATAATTTCTGAAACTGATTCTATAAAAACATTTATATTTGATTGGAACATGAAAGAGCTAAAAATACCAAAACCTGGTCAATTTGTAATGATTTGGAGTTTTTCTAAAGTAGTTGATGAAAAACCTATGTCTATCTCTTTCATTGATAAAGTAAATAATCAAATTGGAGTTACAGTTAAAAATGTTGGAGAATTTACAAATAACTTGCATAATCTTAATATTGGGGATAGATTAGGGATTAGAGGACCTTATGGGAATGGTTTTAAATTAAAAGAAAGTGACAAAGATAAAACTATTTTAGCTATTGGTGGAGGAGTTGGAATGGCACCTATAGCTTGTTTTGTTGAATATGCAAGAGAAAAAGCAGCTAAAGTCCATGTTATAAGTGCTTCAGTAACAAAAAGTGAATTATTATTTGAAGAAAGATTATCAAAATTAGGGGCAAATATTTTTACATGTACTGATGATGGTACTTGTGGTTATGAGGGATTTGCAACTCATCGAACTATTGATTTGCTTGAAAGTAACCATTATGATATGGCAGTAGTTTGTGGACCTGAGCTAATGATGGAAGGAACTTTTAATTTGCTTGAAGATCATGAGATATCTGCACAGTTTTCCATGGAGAGGTATATGAAATGTGCCATGGGACTCTGTGGACAATGTTGTCTTGATGATGCTGGGTGGAGAGTATGTGTTGAAGGTCCAGTTTTTTCATCTGAGGATTTAAAAAAGATTAAAGAATTTGGAAAGTACCATAGAGATTCTTCTGGCAGTAAAAAGAATTTTTAAGTTTTGATTTATTATTATGTTTGAAATAAAATAGAAAAAATTAAATTATCTTAACAATAGCTATGGAAAAAGCAAAGTAGAATATTTTAAACTTTCATTAAAGAAATGAAAAATAAACAAAACACTATTTTTTAAATAATGTATTTTTTTACAATATATTTATATGTTATAAGTAATATATTACTATATATGGGCAAGGAACAAACAACATTACACATTCAAGGAAAAAGCATATACATAGTAAAAGCTACTGGAGGATGGAGCTTAATTATAATGGGAGATAACATAGTATTAGATGATTATCATGGTAAAGGAGGACATATACACCCAGACCCTAAAGAACATGGAAAAGAAATAAAAATAAAACACGATACACAAAAATAAAACCTAAATATACTTATATCTCACATTAATAAAAACAAAGGATTAAAATTAGATAAAATAATAGAAGAGTTGAAATAATGATGTTAACATTAATTAAAGAACAAACTACTGATGAATACGACCAAATAATGAAAGCTAAATATGGAAGTATGGAAAGACTAGAAAAACAATTAGAAAAAACACATGAAAATATATTATATGCTGAATTGAATAATTGGAAACTACTATTACAAGATCCTGAAGAACCTATAAAAGTGAAAGAAATTATAATTACTGATAATTTAAATATTGGTGAAAATGAACTAGAGATATTAAACTTTATTAAAAATGGAAAACCTAGAAGTATTAGAGAAATAGCTTTGAAAATAAAAAAAGATCCAGCTAATACCACAAATAAAATTAATCATTTAGCTAAAGAGGGTTTAATTAGTTTTGAAAAAGGAGTTAAAAATAGTAAAATCCCTGTTTTAAATTATGATAAAATAGAAATTGCAATCTAATCAATCATAGTTGTCTTAAAAAATATTCATAACTCTTTATTTTCCTATAATTCTCTTTTTTTCACTGGTTCCTCCCTGTAAACTAATGCTATATCAATATTAATTAATTTATAGACTATTTACTTAATAAAAAAATAGTTAATTAAAAATAGCTAGGACTTAAACTATAGCTATATTCTTAAATGAGTTGTGTTTTTTATGGATTTTTTGAGGAAGTAAAGTTTTTGGCTCTTGAAAATTATTATTTATATAATATGTTTTAAAATAGCTATTTGTGTAAAAATGAAGAATAAACTTAAAAAAACAATCGAATCACCTTTATTTATATTAGCTATTCTATTAATCATTTCATTAATTGTATTAATGCCAGTTTTAAATATGTTAGTACTGGGAATTGTTATTGCCTACGGAATTAGACCATTAGCTAATAAAATTCAATCAAAAATAAAATTTTCTTCTATTTCGACTATAATAAGTATAATTCTTGTAGTAATTCCTTTGATTTTGATTTTCACCTATACAGTTTTGGTTATAATGGATTTTTCCTATTCTTTTCTGACTATTAATCAGATTTCTCTTGATTTTAATCAGGATGAAAATATAATCAATAGCTACTTACCATCTGAAATACAGTCCTTTGCAGCAGCTATTTCAACAACGATTAATCAAATAATAAATGATCTAGTGAAAATGGTGTTTAGCTATTTTCTTCTCTTTATAAAATCTTTACCTATTATTATGCTTGAAATATTTGTTTTATTATTCTCTATTTTCTATTTTGTAAGAGATGGGCATAAAATTAAAGAGGTTTTGTTTTCTTTTATTCCAGAAGAAAGAGAAGAATTTTTTTTTAACATGATAATTGAGATTAAAACTGTTTTAAAAAGCATATTTTATGGTCATTTTTTAACAGGACTTATTATTGGAATTATGGGTGCTGTTGGGTTCTATCTTTTAGGATATGAATATGCTCTGTTTTTAGGAATTTTAACTGGTATTTGCCAATTAATCCCTATTATAGGACCATGGCCTATTTATACCATACTTTTTGTATCTGATATATTATCTGGAAATTATATTAGGGCAATCATTGTTTTATTCTTTGGATTTGGTCTTAGTTTAAGTGATATGTATATACGACCAGCTCTTTCGAGTAAATATGTGGATATTCATCCTTTAATATTGCTACTTGGATTTTTATCAGGTCCTATTGTTTTTGGATTAACTGGGTTTATTTTAGGACCATTGATCCTTGGAATTACTTATGCTGTTTTTAAAGCGTATAGAAATGAAAAAAACAGAGCATATCAAAAAAACTCAGAGAAAACATAAAAATCTCCTTTTATTAATATATTACTAAATATTTTCAACATTTAAAAAAAATATTTTTTAATAATAATTTCTTAAATCATTTTAAATTTATAGTCATGAATGGAAAAATTGTAATTAATGCTTTGTTAAAATATCAATTTATTTCTAATAAATATATTAATAATAATTTTAATTTTAAAAATAAATATTAATAATTTTATTATAAGAAAAATATAAAATATTTTAAATTAAAATTAAAAATGAA
>Ga0099364_10012919_pt1 | contig 11232 bp, 7 predicted proteins | sample TergutTh196P3_FD_73070 | JGI IMG/M metagenome (GOLD analysis project Ga0099364, IMG submission 73070) | Microcerotermes parvus P3 segment gut microbial communities from Pointe-Noire, Republic of the Congo - Th196 P3 | ecosystem: Host-associated > Arthropoda: Insects > Digestive system > Gut ... | reverse complement strand
GTCAGCATACTGTACTGTACCACTTTCAGCGTACTGTACTGTACAACTCGCAGCGTACTGTACTGTACAACTCACAGCGTACTGTACTGTACCACTTTCACCATACTGTACTGTACCACTTTCAGCATACTGTACTGTACTGTACTGTACCGTACTGAACTATACTGTACTGTACCACTGTCAGCATACTGTACTGTACTGTACTGTACCACTTTCAGCAAACTGTACTGTACCACTTTCAGCATACTGTACTGTACCACTCCCAGTGTACTGCACTGTACCACTCTCACCTAACATTATGTGTCAGAAACTTAACTCGTAAAACCCTCAGAATACCTCTGCACTTGCCATACTCTCTGCACAGACATGCAGAAGAGAAATGTTTCAGCCGATATGTCTACCCTGGATGGCAATGTGAGGATCTAGTGTATGCTATAAATAGCCTGTATTATATACCTCATGGACAAACACCACTGTCATTAATGTCAGTTCCATTTGCAAATGCGTGTTAATTCACATTATGATAGAAACCATCCCTGTTTCCTATTTCTGTGGGTGGCAAAAATTTGAAAATTACCGAGAATAACCTTACATTCAGGTACCCAAGCATTTGATAAATGCAGAAAGACTAGTTACCCCCTTACAGATATAAAGAACCAACAGGCATGAAGTCCAGTCACTGCATACAATTGAATGTGGAATATTCACAATCACATGTATATCCTGATCTGACCCGAACATTAGAATTATGTACCTTATTTAAAATCCCCTTGTTAATCACACCTCTGATTGTCCTGAAGTATCTCAGACTGATAAAGGTGGCAAAAGATATGCCAGATTTTGTGGACATGACATTTTATTCCTCAGCTACTGCACAAAGTCAGGCCATGTTTACAGTTGGCACATTACATGACAGATGGCACTGTACAATGTTCTGCTGCATTTTCAAAAATTACAATTTTATATCTGTTCAATTCAGTTCAGTTCAGTTTATTCAGTTCCATCAAATCCATTACAAGTCCAAGGGCCCTATTGGATATAGGATTAGTCTTAGTACAATATGTACAGATACTTATGCATGAAGATTCAATTCACAAAGTTACAATTACAATTCAAGCTGGTAATAAAATGTCCTTAATGTACGGTTATTTGAGTGACTGATTTAATTGATATGATTGGTCGATCCATATCCACAATTGCATTTGATACGGACCTCGTAATAAAAATATACACATCATTCTGTATTGTATATACATAGCTTCTTGTGGAGACAATTCTCCATTGCTGTGCATCAAAAATACTGGACAGTATTATATGCATAATAGTAATACATATGCAAATACTAGAATATAACAGCATGTGTACAATAATTTAAATGCACTGTAGTAATAGTGTGAGTTACAAATTTAAAATGAGTAAGAGTGAAAAACAGTATAACAAACAATTTTACAAATTGCATAGTACACACCAAACAATCTGAAGTTACCTATATTGAATTATCTCTAAAACAATCATATATCCCAATGCTAGGAAGGGAGGTGTGCTGTCTATTACAGTAATAGTGGCGTTTAATGGGAACACGTTACAGTGGTTTAGTCAAAATGAGTAAAATGATGTATAATTGGAGTCCAAAACAAAATGTTTGATAGAATATGATATAATGATATGGAATTAGCGTGATTACAGAACACAGAAATACTTGGTAATGTATCTGTCTATTGTATCTCTCTTTGAAATGTTGATAATTACCAGATTAGAAGTTTATTTAATATTGGAAATACTCCTCCAATTAACAGATGGAGTGTAGGTACAAAAACTTTTTCAACTGTAATTCAAAATTCTTAGGGTCATCTGACAGCTGTTTAATGTGTGGGGGGCAATTATTGTAAACTCTTACTGCTGAGTTTTAGATTCCCTGTTGATATCCTGTCAGGTTCGATGTAGGTTGATGAAGGTTTGTATGTTGTCTAGTGTTCTTCTTCTTCTTCTTCTCGGCGCTGCAGGCCTGGGTGGGCCTTCGCCTCCTCAACGATCCGCCTCCACTGATCCCCATTTCTCGCCTTCTCGATCCATCCACTAATTCCCATTGTTGTCTAGTATTAATGCTATGAATCTCTGAGTTTACTGTAAATTGGTTTTTGTTTTTTGTGATAGACATCATAAGTGAAAGTATGTATTGTGACATCTGAGGTAATATTTTCAATTTTCTAAACAAATTCCTGCTTGAGGCCTCCTTCCTATGGCCCATCATGATTCTGACTATCTTCTTTTGCATCCTGAAGATTTTTTTACCATGGGGTGAGGTACCCCAAAATGGTAGACCATAATTTATAGTTGAATTAAAATTAGAGTAGTGTACTATTTTCAGCATCTCAAGAGACACGTATGGTTTAATAATTCTCATTGCATAACAAATTGCACTTAATGTTGGAAGAACGAATTCAATATGGTATTTCCAATTTATTGTATCATTAATATAGGTTCCAAGAAATTTAATTTTGGATATTTTTAATATTTGTTTATTATAATAAGTAATTTTAATGTGGGTTTTGGGCTTATTTTTTGTCTTAAATTGAATGTAGTGGGTTTTTTTTAGCAAACAATATTGGTATAGATTTGTCGTTTATAGATTTGGGTAAGTCACTGATATAAAAAAGGAACAACAATGGGCCCACAATTGATCCCTGCAGAATTCCATGTCTTATTTCTTCCCACGTGTAAAAGTAATTTCAATTGAGGACATTGTTTTTGATTGAAACCCTATGATACCTGTTACTGAAATATGATTCAAACCATAACTTTGCCTTTCTTTTTACACCACAAAATTCCAGTTTAGATAATAGAATTTTGTGGTTGACACAGTGGAAGGCCTTTTCCAAGTCGCAAAAAATTCCTTCTACCGTGAGCTTATTATTTAAGGCTGTTAGAATTTCATTGATTAGTTTATACATGACTTTGTTGGCTGCAGATTTAGTTCTAAAGCCAAATTGCTTGTCTTATTTTTAATACTGTGTTCATAGAGTTGTACATGCACAACTTTTCCCAGGACCTTAGAGAAGGAAGTTAAGATTGGTACAGGTCTATAATTTGAAATATTTTGTTTATCTCCTTTCTTAAAAAAATGTTTTGTTTCCAAATATTTTAAATGGTCTGGAAAAATTCCTGATGACAATGATTTGTTACATATGTGGGTTAAAGGTGAGATGATAAAGGGGGGACTAATTTTTAGTATTTTGGTATATATTTCATCATAACCATGGAAGTTTTTTGTTGTGAGGAATTTATATTCTGAATTTCCGTAGTTGATAATAGCTTAAATTTAAAGCTTGAGAATGTAAACTTACAGCATTGTAACAAATAGTGAATAGGCGAAGTGTTGTCCAGATTGTTAATACTAGAGTCATTATGGTTGTTTTTGTGATAATGTTTTCAGCTACTGATATGAAGTGTTTGTTGAAAGTATCTGCAGTTCCTTTGTGATCATTTGTCAATTTACCTTCAAATTTCAATCTACCTATATTATCTTTTTTTTTTTTTGGTGTTTATTTTGCCAGATTCCATTTTTACTATATCCCATATAGTTTTATTTTGATTGTTGGATTTTTGAAGTTTACTATCATATTTAAGCCTTTTGTTCAATTCCCGATTGTGTCATTGGAATTTTTCAAGTGACACAATCCTGTCGGTTGCACTATGGCCCTGGGATTGACTCAGCCTCTAACAAAAATGAGTTCCAGGTGTATTTCCTGGGGGTAAAGGTGGTCGGTGCATAAGACTGACAACCTTACCACCATCCTAAGCCATTTTCATGAAATCTAACCTTAACTTCCTGGAACCCTCAGGGCCAGTCCAGACCTGTAACGGGACTGCTTTTTTTTATTTAAGGTTTTTACCTTCTTGAATAACAGTAGATAAAATTTTACAGTATTTTTTATAATAATTTCTTAATTCTGGCTTATTTCTACATGCTATGTAAAGCTCTCGTTTATGTTTGCAAGAGGTCCTTATTCCTGTTGTGATCCATTCACTTCTTTTAGTAACAGTATGAATTTTTGGGAAGCTGGAATAAAAAGATCTTTAGGTAGGTATCTAGAAAGGTATTAAACATTATAGTTACATTTTTGCTTGAAAAGGTAATGTCCCATGTTTCCTAACTTAATTTGGTTAAAAAGTCATTTATTGAATTTTCATCAAATTTCCTTATTTCCATAATTTGTTTAATGGGTGGTTTCAAGCTTATTGTGTTTAATGTTATTAACTGAGTGTCATGATCAGTTAATCCATTAATTATTGGACATATAGAGTAATTATTGTTTCTATCAATGTCAGTGAAAATATTATCAATAGCTGTAGCTGAATTTTTCTGACACCTGATTGGGAAATTTGTAAGATTGTAAGTTAGTAACAATACTTGTAATTGTTTTTTTTTTTTTTTTCATTTTTGCGTGGTACTCTATGCTTATATCTCTACAGATAATGTATTCTAGTGTTGGGATATCGAATTTTCTGAGTATCTTATCTAATTCATTTAAGAATGAGTTAAAATTTCCAGATATAGCTCTATATATTATTATTATACAGGCTCGAATAGAATTTAGTTTAAGTTTTAAAGCACAGACATCAAAGTCTTTCTCTCTGTCTTACACGTCACATGCCAATAAAGTACAATGTGCTGCACGCTCCCATGCTACCTGCAGATGTGTCTAAGGATGCTGCATATTTATAGTGTATATTATTAGACATCACTTCCAACAAGTACAACTGATCGCAATCCTAACATTAGTGAAAGTGAAGTGGAGGGTATTTTTATGTCCAGCAGTACTGTCTGTGTCAGGGACTAATTATGACAGTTTAGATACTGTAATGTCAGTTGACACATTAGGAACTTTCCAATGGACGGTAGTGGACGTGTCCTTAGCCCAGCCCACACCACCACATACACCACACACACACATTTTTTACTATCTGCTGCAGTGTTACCAAATGATCAGTATGACAGTGCAACAACAGACGCTGAACGTTGATGGCATCCATCAACAAATGAAGTAACTACACTCTTTGCTTTCATACTTGTACAGCATATTGCAAATTTCTAGAGTAGCAGCTTTAGTGATCATGATATCGAATGGTTTCCTTCACCTTTTCACACAATGCCGCTGTGCACATCTGTCCAACCAAAACATACATTCATTTTTCTTTCAATAAAATATACTGCACATGAAACTACCTCAAGTCAAACATAAATAAAAGCCTGGAAAAGAAATTAGTGCAAGGATACACTCCAGCAGGAAGATCACTTAGAAGTCTGCTGTTCTCTGGGGACAGATCTCATTTAGGATGAAGACACAGAGCTTGGATAAGTCTAAAACATGCACTGGGACGGGCACCAAACTGGATCAGCAATACAAATCTGTCTCACTGACCTAACAAGTTGCTATGTTGGTCCTAAAAACTGCATCTTGTGCAAATCCCAATATGTTTTTACACGCCCCAAAGTTAGCAGACACTAGAAATGTATGTAGTTTTTCTGAGGATGATCAGGAAATGATGTGCCTCCAGCTATACCAAGAACTGCAAAAAAATCTAGAAGTAGATGCATTCCAAACAGGGAAAGTGTGGCCGGCCTTACATCAGGGCAAAAAACCATTCTACTTAGCCAAATAAACAAAGCAGGAATGGTAGACACACAAGCAGAGGAGACCATGATAACAACTCAAGCAGTCATTGTCTACAAATTCATGATGGTGCAGATCTTACTGATCAGCAATGATCACACAACTCCATACCCAGAAATCAGAAAAAAAATATGAGACATTCTTTTATTTTTATAGCTGGCTTCTCAAACCAAAAAACAGGTTGCAAATTTCCTCTACAAGATTAACACCACCAAAGGCAAGACGTCCACAACAATTTCACACTCTGCTTCACCTTTCTGAAAGACATTTTCTGAACAAACACCCCAAAAGAGAAGTGAAGGCAGTGAAGACAAATCACTAGAGGAAGATCCACTGCCGGGGTTGTGGGTGTGCCACACCAATCTCAACATCAAAGTTGGAACTGTATTTTATGAAACGTCACTGGTTCATCGTTGCAAATACTATCAGAATTACTGCGTATAAACATTGTTTCTCTCTTATTAAAAGTTGCAGGTATTTTATGGATTCAATGCAGAAATTCTGTGTTCCAAAGTAGTCTTAACTACATTTTCTTTTATTAACCATTTAGACTGAAACTACTGTGACTAATGTTTCACTGTATCCAGTATAACATTATTAGATAACAAATTTGTTTTAGATTTTTTAGACAACGCATTCCCATTGTGTTCAAATACACATATAAGTGAAAAGGGATACAAAATCACAGTCTAAACACCACTTTATTTATAAGCAACAATAAGCTACATGTTTCGCTATATATAGCCATCATCAGGCTGCACACAGAACGTAAGAAAAAACTACAATATGTAATTGTAATAATAATAATAATAATAATAATTTAGTACACTATATTAGTTTTTCCCTACTTAGAGTTTTGTGTGCTGCCTGGTGATAGCTATATATAGCCAAAACTTGTAGCTAATTGTTGCTTGCAGATTAAGTTGTGTTTAGACGGTGATTTTGCATTCTTCTACATTGCATTCTTCACATTCATGTTACATGTTGTGCTTGTAAAGACAAAATTAAAATACCTGAAGTCAATGATGAACATCATGTAGACATGTACATCTGTATAGTGTAATTAAATTTTTATCTGAAACATGTACAGATCATTCCATTTTATTCAGGTACATTTGAGAAGTGAATCTAAAAACTGACATTCTGAGGCCAGTGGGTTCAAGTTACATAACAGACATTTTCTTATTTATTTAGTTTTGGTCGAAATTTTAGGTACCTCAAATTTAACTCGGAAACCTGTAACTCATTTACTTATGGTGAAGCACTGTTGTACTGATGAAAATGGAAAGTCAGGTTTCACTGTATCCCATCAAGAATGAATGAACGAATGAATGAATGAATAGTCAAAAGATGACAAAACAAAGTCTGGCAACAAGGTAATCAAAACAACCTCAAAAAAAGAGAGAATAAAAGCAATATTCACCCACACAACTGGAAGTATTTTGGAAGTAATGGTAACAAAACCTGCACCTAAGAAGGAAAGAAAGCTTTACATCTATGCAAGAATCACTGGACTTAACAACCTTCAGAAGCTGAAATTATGATTTAAATATATGAGGGGGGTGGGGGTTGACAGACCTTGGGTGATTGTTAAATTTTTTTTTTATAACAAGGTTGTGTAATTGCTACCAGTATTACCCTGACCTGTGTCATATTCAACTATCATTGAGGGGATATTGGATATGTGAAATGTGTATTGATGTGTGTGTGTGTGTGTGTATGTAAAGAGTTACACGACTTCCTAGTGTCCAATACCAGAGGTGATGGTGTCAGATTCTTGCATCTCAAAGTTACGAAGAGCCGATTGATTTACAGATCTATACTATAGATACTATAAAGTTATGTGGAATGTACAGTGACTTCAGCACCAAGAAACTAACTCCACTAAACAGCATCTAGATGGGAAGCTGGTAGTTGCTCAGGTGGTTACAAAATCCCTCTTTGTGCATGGAACATGATGGATCACTATCATGTTTACAACAATTTATGACTGTACCCTATCCTGAACCATTTAAATCCATTCCACACCATTAAATCCCATTTCTCTAACATGCATCTTATGCTATCCTACCATGCCTAGTTGTTTCATTCCCTTCAAACTTGCCAACTAAAATTATGCAGACATTCTCTTGTTCACATGTGGCGTGTGTCTTTGACATTGACCTTAAACTATGGACTTGAAGGAAGGCAGAGTGTGGGCACTTGAGCTGACCAAATCTAACAGCAGTATCTGCAATATTGATACCGCTTAATATGATGTTGTGGGCAAATATCAAGGTCGGGATGATAATATTGTGTACTGAAATGTTTATCAGTATGTCACATGGGCTCTTGAATGTGCATTGATTGAGGACATATCAGGTATTAAAAATAAATTAATTTTGTGTGTTAATCTAATGATTAAATATTTGTCATGTTCAAGTAGTATGGGAAAAACCTGAATACATTAAAAATTGGAAAACAAAAATATTTCATCCAACAGTACACCTGTGATGCAACAGTATAGCTGTCGTATGTGTGAAGTTGCAAAATGTTTCATTCAACCTTTTAATAAAAATTAACAGATGAAGTAAAGGTGCAGTTGTCCCTCTCCTTGCCATGAAGGCATATGGGGAACCAGTCTACATGATTTGGAGGAGATAAAAATCTCTTGCCCCTCCCCTGATTCAAACCCAATATTGACCAGCTTATAGTCTAGTCACTGTGCAAGCATTTTTGTGAAGATACATTTAGTTGTGTTAACTGCTATTTACATAATTATTAAATACAGTTTCAAGTGAATTTTGAGATTACCTGCATCAGCAGCATGTTTCTGTAGTGCGTTCAGTGCCATAAAACTTAAGGTTTTAGTTCCATATGAAACGGGAAAACCTAATAAATTAAGAAGCTGTTTCTGTAGAAGTTTTATTTTTGTGAATATTTGATATTCTGTGACAACTGAAATACATGGATTAGCTTGAAATGCTTTAGTGTTGATGGAGAAGTTCTTCTGCAGATAAAAATGACAAGTTTACAGTTTAGAACTGACTGTGATAACTTTTATATAGTTGTCAGTTGGTAACAGTGAGTGAACAATGAATCTCAGAGACAAGGGCTTATAACTACATGCATAAAAAACTGGAAAATGTTTAATGTTTAATCAACCCTCTGTTGTTTCCATCCTTCTGCTGCAAACCTCTACATCATGCTGATTCCTTGAAAGCCCTAAAGAATTATATGTTTTTCCTAATAATGGATCAACACTTGTAACCACTCTGATCATATGAAATAAAATTGAAGTCCAAGCATTATTTGTTCTGTGGCCTCACTGTTAGTACAGGTGAAACCATGAATTCTTGTATAATCCAATGGTTCATAAAGTAAATGCAGCGATAACATTTTAGACTGTAACGGCTGGAGACAGAATGACCATAAACCATCCAAATAAACCAATCAAAAATGAATTACTCCAATTGATCAATCTGCCACATGATAATGAAAATCACAATTGAGCAAATTCATGGTTTTCAGTAAAATTAAATTCCAAAAATAATAATTTGATTATGTTTGAGTGATTGTTCCCATTTCTACTCATTAACTACTGTAATTAATTTACAAGTCATCAACACAGTGTGACTTACAACTGATGGCGGGACCGCTGTCATCCTGTGACACGTGGTGCCTGGTTCCTACATGTCCAGTACTGTTGGATTTACCAGCAGCTACATACACAGCATCTGGGATAAACTGCATTAAGAATAACATGTCAGTTTACGTCAAAAATTTGTTGTCCAACATGTTTCAGCCAACTTGGCCATCTGTAGGTATTACAAAACATATACACGATATTTGGGAGGTTAATTGCAAAAATAAGTCCTGTAAAAGAAATGAGATCTTATTTGACATAAAGTACAAAAATTCATAACAATACATGTTTTTGATACAGTTTTTAAAGTTGATATATTCTGGGCATGCTTCCAAATTATATAAAAAACATGTATCATTATGAATTTTTGCCCTTTTTGTAAAATTGATATATTTCTTTTTATAGAAATTAATGTTGCCATGAACCTCCCAAGTATTTTGTATATTTTTTGTATTGCCTGAAGATGTCCTAGTTGGCTGAAATGATGTAGTAAATAATAACTACTGACAATAAGATTTAGTTGTGAACTGTCAGGTTGTTATATAGCATAAATATTATCGCAACAGGATGTATAGAATAAAGGTTACATCTGCCATAGTTGCCCCTCTCAGCAGAATGTAATACTCTTCTCCTTTATATGAAGCTGGACAGGATAAGTTATGAATTTTTAGCAGGGTTCAAAATGGGTATTGGCTTGGGCAATGCCATGTGCTTAGTTACAGAAAACTTTTTATAATGAAGCTGTTTCCAGTGCTTTGCTTCATCCACCCATCTCTAATTTGACTAAATTTCAGAAGGGGGCTTATTACCTTGGAATAAAGATTTTCATTTACCTCCCAGCCAACATGAAGTGTTTAAAACGAAGGATTTGGAACGTTGTCATATTGCCCTAAAAAGGTTTCTCAACTCCAATTCATTTTACACCTTGGAGGAATTCTTTACCTACGACAGATAATCACACATGTTTGGCGTTTGTCTTTTACGTTTCGGTAGTCTTATTGATTTGCCTCCACAATTCATAATTACTAAGACAAGGATCAGAAAAAGTCATTCTTGGCTGTTGTTGTATGATTGTTTGATGTATTTAGATAAATAATGACTAATGCTGATTTTGCATTACTTGATATTTAAAAATAAGTACCGGTATATTGTACCTAATTTTAACTATGGTCTGCTTTGCTATGTGACCATTTCCACATCGTCATGATATGTATCTATGATTGGATTTATGGAAAAGAATAAAGACGATGATGGTGATAACTACCATCTGCAACTACAATTTCCTGACTCTGCATTGTAATTACTTCTATTATAATACCTACTTGTCATTCCTTCAAGCTTTCCTATCAATCAAGAGCATCTGCCAAGTTTTTACAAGCCATTTACACCCCTGATTCTTGGCTTTATTGTGTTTTGTAGGTACACTAAAGTATTAAACAAGATAATGATCTTCACTTCATTTATTTCACATTCCATTGATCTTATACAGATGTGTAACTAATCATGAATACATTTAGTATAATAAATAAAGCAAGTGTACATTCAGCACAAGTTGTGCCTTATTGTAGTGTCATAGGATATTTACATTAACAAATATTGTTACTATGAATAGAATAAGCATAAGTAATAATATGAATAAAATTAATATCGTAGTTAGTTATGTATTAAAATATTCCTCCAGACTATAAAAGGAATTATGTAACAGTTATCTTTTTAGAGCTAGTTTGAATTTATTCTAATCACCAGTTAAATCTTTAATGGCTGTTGGTAGATGATTGTAGATCTTAATTCCTGAGTAATAAACACCCTCTTGGTATATTGCCAAGTTTGCTGAAGGTAGGTATAAATTGGAAGTTTGCATTGTGTTGATTTTATGTACTTGTGAGTTAAACAGAAATTGGTCTTTATTTTTAATAACAAATAAAAGTATTG
>Ga0099364_10012918_pt1 | contig 11233 bp, 12 predicted proteins | sample TergutTh196P3_FD_73070 | JGI IMG/M metagenome (GOLD analysis project Ga0099364, IMG submission 73070) | Microcerotermes parvus P3 segment gut microbial communities from Pointe-Noire, Republic of the Congo - Th196 P3 | ecosystem: Host-associated > Arthropoda: Insects > Digestive system > Gut ... | reverse complement strand
TAAAGATATAATTGGGGGTATAACTCGACGTTACGAGCAAAGGAGCGTACATTAGTATCAATAGTTTGCCCGCCAATTATATATTGCAAATCACCGCCTGTCATGATACCTGTGCTACCATACCTCGCACCAACGTTAGAAGGACTAAAAGTTGTTTCCGTCACGATTAAAGGCAAATTTAAGTTTGTGGTTGGCGTTGATATATTGGTTTCAGAAGTCGGCGGTGTAGGTGCTTGCGCGGTTGGTCTATCGCCTACGAATGCTGTGTGTGTTTCTGGGTCGTAATCAACGGATAAGCCCAATAGCTCTGAAATCGCTCTTAATGGTAGAAATGTTCTGCCGTCCATAGTGAATGGTCGCATATCTTCTGGAAATTCTTCTTCAATACTATTAATGGCAACCTTAATCCCATAATGAATTTCTTTCATGATACCGCTTGCATTGGGTAAAATTATAGTTGATGATAGAAATGTACATAAAATAAATCCTATGACTATGCCTTTGAATTTTTCTTTGTTCATAAATAAATCCCCTTTATATTTTTGACTTTTCCGAATAAGTACACTATTTTAGAAAAGTATTTTTTCACTATGATTTATAAATATTCTGTTAATTTTCGACATTTTAACAATCAAACACTTGTATTCCTGACTATTTTATGCTAAAATAATTACCATAAAAAGTGTCCGAAATAGTGTACTATCTCGGACACTTTATTTTCCAGTTTTACGCAATAACTTGTATTCTTTCAGCTTGGCATAGAAAGTTGAACGGCTCATATTATCGCACAATTTCAGTACTTCGGCGGTGTTAATCTCGCTACGTTCCCACGCTTGCACCAGTTGCCCGAAGTTGTTCGGCGGTTCTTTTGGCGGTCTGCCGAACCGAACGCCTCGAAGTTTCGCCGCTTTTATGCCCTCTGCTTGGCGTTGGCGTATGTTGTCGCGCTCCTTGTGCGCCACGAACGAGAGCAACTGCAAGACTACATCAGCAATTACCATGCCCATTAAATCCCCGCCGTGCCTTGCCCGCGTGTCCAAAATCGGCATATCGAGTACCACAATATCCGCTTTAATCTTTTTCGTAATTACCCGCCATTGCTCCAGAATTTCCGCATAATTACGCCCTAAACGGTCAATGCTCTGTATGTACAGCAAATCTCCCGCTTTTAGTTTCCGCATTAGCTCCGTGTATTTTGGGCGGTCAAAATCTTTGCCAGATTGCTTATCTGTGAATAAATTCATAGTCAGTACGCCTAATTCTTGCATTTTTAATAATTGTCTGTCCTCGTTTTGGTCTGCGCTTGATACTCTGATATAGCCGTATTCAGCCATAAAAACAGCCCCCTTTTTGTAGTTTTTACTTTAATTCTACAAAAAAGAGGTTAAGGATATTACAACATTGCCTACTTAAAACTTCGCTATATCGTAAAATTTAAAGACCTAACTCGCCTAATTCTTTCATTCTTTCTAATTCTTCTTGGGTTACATGCTGATTATCATTTCCAAAAAACTCTTGGTAAAGTTCATCAATAATTTTATAAGACATTGACTGAAATAATTCATCGCCTATAATTTCCTCTTGCTTTTCAATTGGTTCTTTGTACTGTGCTTTTTCTATTAGTTCTCTGTATGCAGAATTTAGGTAGTATGGGTCTTTGCTTACTCTAAAAAAGCCGTCCGGCGTGGTTACTACTACATCATCAAGCGTTGCAAATTCTTCCGGCTTTATAATGCGCTTTTCTTCGGTTGTTACACTAATATTTCTACCTGTGGGTAGGCTGGTTATTATTTCATACTGTCTACCGCTTATCTTTTTATATTTATCGTATGTGCCTATAATTCTGCTGAAATATTCTTGTGTATCTGCGTCAGTGGCATTAAATATTACCTTGTGATTACAATTCTCTGCGATTACTTGTCTTGATTTTTCCCCGTATATTTCGTCAAGTTGTGCCAAGCTCTGGATAATTAGGGCTATTGTTATATTTTTATCCCGCAACGTGGCTAAAGCGTTGTTTATACCCTCTAATTTTCCAATTCTGGCGAACTCGTCAATCAGAAACAAAATTCGATTATCCCCCATTTCTGGTAACTTTTGAAAGTATCTCAAAAATTGTGTTATCATAAGGCTTAATAAGTTTTTCCACTCGTCTAAAAGATTTTGGGGAATACAAATATAAATCGTTCCCTCGTTTTGCAAATCTTCGGGGTTCAGTTTTTTATCACTATTTAGACAAGTTTTAACATCTTCGTCTGTGGCGAATAATATGATATGCCTGTGTAACTCGGCATAAACGCTTGATAGCGTTTTCTCTGACATGCCTATAAAGCTACTGATATAAAGTTTGGCGTTTTCGTCTTTGCTATTATCATAAATATCAATTATTAGTTCGTCAACAGGCTTGTCTATTGATTTTTTCATGGTTTGGCTAAAAGAATAGCCTAAATTGTGATAGTGTATGATTGAGCCTGTCAAGAGGTTCTGTGCGCTCGTTATCCAAAAAGGATTATCATGACTAGGTGATAAGGGAATGAGGGCGGTTGCGATTGCATGAGCTTCTTGGGCTTTGTTACGCGCTTGATTTAGGAAATAGAACGGGTCATAGCCATAACGCACATCAGCTCCAGAAATATCGCAGGGGTCAAACACTTTTACTCGCTCTTTATTTGCGTGGGTATATCCCGCTTTTCTATATAGCTCCCCTTTTATATCAAGGCAAAATAAGGAGCTATTTTTCCAGTTTAAAATTGACGGTATAGCGAAACAAGAGGACTTTCCGCTACCAGAACCGCCCACTACTAAAATATGCCCGTCCCTTTCCGCTGATTTCCCAAAATTTGCCCCGTTTAGCTTGCCAAAAACACAACCGCCATAATTTAGGGACAATTTGCCTGCATTTTTCATTCTTTCAGACATTCCTTTTAATTCCGCAGTTGATTTTGGCGGGGGCGCATTTTCCGTTTTTTCTTCCTCTTTGCTTTCGCTTGCTTCAATAGCGTATTTTATGAGAGCTGCACTTCCTTTTGTAACTGCTTTTACTGATGTACGCAGATACCACTTAAAAAATTCTTCCGCGTTAATAAAAAACATTATACCGCCTACCTTTCGTATTCAATTTCTCTTTCTCTGTTTCTCTCCAATATTTCTCGTGCCGTTAGCTTTATATTCCCTCTGCTTTGCTCTGATTTTTTGCGTTCTTCTACACGTTGGCGTATTGCTTCAATGCCTTTTAAATTCTCTCTAATGCTCGGCTTGCGGTCTTGGGGTTTTAATTGCTCTCTTGCGCCTTGACGTTCTTTAGCCGTTTTCCTTGCCTCGATATTGCTATAATTCCGACCTCTATATTTTTGTGGTTCTCGGTCAATCCCTTGTGCCTCAAGCGTTCGGTGGTCTATGCGTTCTGAAAATCCGTTTCTCTCAAGGTGTTTATTTGCGACGTCTGCCCATGATTTGCGCCACTCTATGAGGCGTTTTTTGGCTTGGAAATATCCGTTGCCCTGTTCTTCGGCTCGGCGTTTGCCAAAACCGTTTTCATCAACATAGCGCATAGTCAACATCACATGGAAGTGCGGGTTTCCGCTCCCGTCATCGTGGATATTGAAGTCAGCAATAATCCCTTTACTCACAAAATTTTCGTCAAGATATTCTTTTATTGCCTCGATGTGTTGCTCGGTGGACATTTCTATTGGTAAAGAAATATCAGCTTCGCGTGCAAGTTGTGCGTCATGGCGTTTGTCTTTCTTCTCGATTGCGTTCCAGAGTGTGGCGCGGTTTTTAAATTCTTGCGGTGCGTTTTCGGGGAGCATGATTTCACTGTGAACAATTTCGCTCCGACCGCTATAATCAAATGTATTTCCTTGCTCGGTTGTTAGCGTTGCCCCACTACGATATGCCGCAGAATTTACGGTGTTTCGATTGCTATAATCATGCGTAACACCGTCATATTCGTTAGTGATTTTTTCGCCCGCACGATATGACGCGCCCGCAACGGCTGAACGCCCCTCGCCACGTTTGAGTATTTGGAAGTGACAGTGATATTGTGCCATTGATTAAACCTCGCTTGGCTGTTATTTTTTTTGCTGTCCCGCAGTTTAATATATGCAGTGATAGCTTGTCGGTTGAACGTGTTGCGAATGCAACACATAAGTGAACCCTTTGTGATTTTGGATTGCCTATGATTTATTGAAATTGCCATGTCAATTTTGATAAATCATTTCCATGCTGTGCATGGAACGCAAGACGAAATCACCGCCTTTGAAATGAGGGCAGTATAAAAATAATTGTGATTTATCACGATTATTTTTTTGCGCCCGATTGGAAAAGGCGTAGGACGTAACAAATTTAATGTCTGTTAAAAAATTCATGGAATTTTTCTCACTTTTATATGCTATATTTTTGTAAAAGGGGGTGGATGTATGCCTACAAAATCAAGCGAAACTATAAAGAAACTTGATGAACAAATTGCACAGTTACAAGCTCGTAAAAAATCTATTGAGAATAAGGAAAAAGCGAGAGCGAAAAAAGAGCGCACGCGGATTTTAATTAAGTATGGCGAACTGGTTGAGAAGTATTTGGATTGTAAATCGCCTGAAGATTTGGAGAGGCTTTTTAAAAATGAAAGTTGAAAAAACGGCGTTGGTTAATTACGCCGTTTATGCGCCTTGATATATAATGTTGCCGGTTCTTAAAACATAGTCCGTGAAACCGCTTTTATCGTCGGTCGTATCTAATAAATGCGGTTCAATATCATAACTTATCTTTGATGATATGCGCCAGAGGTTGGTGGTTTCTTTTAGCCAATCGCCTTTAAAATCATCGAAAATCACTGCAACATCAATATCACTATCTTCATGAGGGTTGCCATTGACATATGAACCAAAAATTACAATCGCAAGGGGGTTGTATTCTTTTTTTACTTCGTCTGCGTATCTGTTGACGGTGTTGATAACTGTTGCCTTATCCAACATAACAATTCCTCCGTTTCTTTAATTAGTGTTGCACAGCGTTGTTTTGTTAGTGATTTTGCGATTTTTTCTTTATATTCAGAATAACGAGCCTCAATATTTAGGGGGTTGAGTGTCAACAATAGCAACTTTTGCTCGTCACTCATTTTATCGTTAATCTTTGCCCTTTCTGCCAATTCTATTAAGTGGTGGCTTTTAGGTGGTACTTCATTTGTTACTTCTGCGATAACTGCTTTCAACGCTTTTTCTATAACTAAATGACACATAAAGCCCACATATAAATAGTGTTTGCTCTTTAACAAAGACTTACTCACATCTAAATCATAATCAGCCATATTTAGCCAATGTTGGGCTTTTTCGTTAATTTCCAATTCGTTCACCTCTTGCAATTATTATATACTATTTTCGGCATTTAGTCAAGTTATTTTAAAACATTTTCCCTTTCTCAATCAGCCTATTTATCGGCTTGCTCGTGCGCCACGCCGTGAGTTGCTCGTTCCAGTCCTTGAACTGCTCGGTGGGAACGCTGACGAGGTGCGGAATGTTCAATTTGCTTTTGAATGTTTGCCCTGCGTGGTCGTTGTCTACGCATATAACGGGCGTTAAATTGCCGTTATATGCTTTTAATGTGTGTGTTAGCACGTTCGTCTTTAGTCCAGCCATTGAGATTAGAATACACTTATTTAGGCTCTTTTTATCGTGGTTGCGTTTCCAGTCTATAAAGCTAATTAAATCTATGGCACTTTCAAAGAAAAGCGCGTAATCAAAGGCGTTATTGGCTGAAAATCTGATGTTATAACCATAGCCGTATTTGCTACCCGCCTTAATTCCGTGAAAAGGTTTGGCGGGAATTATGCCCCGAAGCTCTGCGCCGACAAGGTTTGCACTCTCGTCATACATTGGGAAAATTGCGTTGTTGGTCTGCTTTTCTTGGAATAATAGCTTGTTCTCTACGAGAAAATCAATAACACTATTCGAAATGTGGCGGGTGTGGTTTAGATAGGCTCTTACCTTTGAAATGTCCTTGTTTAGTGATAAAACGCCCCTCGTGGCTTCTGCAGTCGCCCCTTGCCCTCGCTCATTGGGCGGGGCTTGAGTTAATGCGCGCACGGCTTCCGTGAAATTTAGTTTCATGTGGCGGGTTAAATAGTCAACGGCGTTGCCGTGTTCCTGTCGGCTATTCCAATAATAGGCGTTTTCCGTGAATGTTAGGCTGTTGTGTTCTGCGTGTTTGTAGCGGTTGCCGGCTCGGACTAACGGAACGCCCACGTTTAATAGATACTCTGCTAAATTCGCCTGCCGTGCTTTTTGAATTAATTCTTGTTTCATTGCTTACCACTCCTTGAAAATCTGCTGAAAAATCCCTGTTTTTTCTCGGCGGTAAGTTGAGGTTTGACATTATCTAAAGCGTGTAAGGTCTGGGCGTTTTCCGCTAATTTCTGCCCCTGTTGTGCTAACTGCAAAATCTCGTCTGCTTGCTTTCGGCTGTGTGTTCGCTCGTCATTTAATTGTTGGCGCAAGTCCTCATTTTGTGCCGTTAATTCGGTGATTTGAGCTTTTAACACTTCGACAAGCTCGCTTGTCATTTCATCAATCATGATTGACGAACTATCAACGACATTTGTATTAAATGCCGATTTTATCAGCCGTTCACCGTCAATATCTATATGCAAGGCGTTATCAATAGTTTCCACTTTGTCATGCAACGCCGATTTTAACGGCTCTTTTTTTATCCTATGGTGTACCGCTTGTTTTGATACGCCTATTTCACGGGCTATTTGTGCTATCGTTTTCATTCGTTCCATTCCTCAAATTTTACTATCTTCTGGTTATCTTTAATGTTTTCACGTTCTCGCAACGTCTTGAAACGGTCAAATTGCTTGCGGTATGTATAGTCTTTGTTCTCCTTTTTGCTGACTAAAATATTGCCCTCAAAAATGGCGTATTCCTTTTGGTTGTTCCACGATGACCACGCGACCGCCGCATTTACAACGTAAACATTTGACGTACCTAATTTCAAAACATCAATAAATCCGTTATCACGGAGCAATTTTAAACATCGTGTCACCGTTGCAGGGCTGACTTCGAAGTAATCTTCAAAGACTGCATACGAGCAAGCAAGGGCATTTTTGCCGTCCATGTGTTCGATTATGAAAAATAGAATACCTGCTGCCGTCCCGTTCTTATTCATCAACCAACGAATTTCCGGCATATTCTCTCGGTAGATTTGAACGAAGTTTCTATTTTTCTTTGCCCTTTCTCGCTGTTCTTGCTCTTGCTCTTGCTCTCTTTCAATTTCATTTTGCCTTATCCTATGTTCGTGCGGTGTGCTTACAAGCATAAATTCTCCCCCTCATTTTTGATTAATATATTGCTCAATTATGATTATAGTTTAATCATTTTGGGCGCAAATTTAAAGATAAAATTTATTAACAAATTGTAAATATTGTGAGTATACCGCAATCAAATATGATTATACTATACGCAATACTAATCATCAGCTGTGATTACAATACTAATCACAGCTGATGATTAGTATCAACCCCCATAAGCCCCATTTTATCGGCTTTTTTTGTTTTTATCTTCTGTAATCTGTTACGTTGCCTTTAGCACCTACTTTTTATTAACAATTTAGCCATATTTAAAAACTGCGGGACAGCAAAAAAACTAAGCGGGACAGGTTGCCCGCTCATTCAAAAATATGCTGTTTTTTTGAGTTTGCTTTTTGTGAATTGCGATTTTTTCTTTATCAATCCGTTTTGTTTGTGAAACTTTTCGAGTGGACTAAATTCATCAAAATCCTGTTTTAAATCGTCGCTAAACATATTGACGTATTCCCGCACAATATTCATATTTGAATGTCCCAACAATTTTTGTAGTCGAAATACGTCACCGCCGTTTAATATCCATTGTTTGGCGAAAGTGTGGCGGAATAGGTGGACGCTCGTTTTCATCACGCCACGTTCGCGGTTATATCTATATATTGCTATTCTTATGGTGTTTTCCGTTATCTGTTCGCCGGAAACACCGCAGAATAAATAATCGTCTGCCTCGCCTTTACGATAGCAGAGATATTCTTGCAAAATCTGCTTTAAACTGCTTGAAAGCGGTATAATTTGCTCTCGTCTATTCTTCGTTTTGCACAATCGAATTACATCGTTCTCAAAATCAACATCGTCTATCTTTATATTGCAGACCGTGCCTATTCGGTTGCCCGTGCCGAGAAAGTAATTTAGAAGTACCCAGTTTCTATATTCCGCAAATGATGTTTTGTTGATGTCGGGCTTTTTTAGTAAGAGTGTAAGCTCGTGTTCGGTATATGTTTCTTTGATTTTCTTGACCGCTTTGAGTTCTGATATTTGAAATGGTCGCATATACCCTTGTTTCATGAAGTAATAAAGCATTGTCCGAATAACTCGCAATTTCGAATTTATCGTTATATCATTGACATTTCGGGTAGTTTTTAAATGTCTGATATACTCGAAAATTGTATCTTCCGTAACGGAATAACAAGATTTTGACGTATCGTAAAAACCTTGAAAACACTTGAAACATTTTGCATAGTGTTCAATAGATTTTTCGGACAAGTTCTTTGCAACATTGTAATTTTGAAACACTTTGTACCCTTGATTGATTGTGATGTCTTTGTTTGGTTCGTCAAAGTTTTGTCGCATTTTGCCGTAAAATTGCATAAAAATCAGCTCCTTTTTTTATACAATATGACACGCAAACTAACCTAAATTACCTTAAAAGATTTGTTTGTCTTGTCCGACTTCACAAAAACGACTATAACTGCCCGTTTAATCGAACTAATTGGCTTTGTCATAGGCTTGTTTGTAATAAAAATTGTACAAAGTTATGTTACAAAACTATTAAGTTTTCATTATAAACGGACAAGCCATAAACCCGCTAATAATGCGAAGATATAAAAAATCTCTTGAAAAATGATACAGAAATTATGCGTTGTCAAATTGTATTTTTATTTAAGTTAAAACTATCATAATTTTAAGGGCTTGTCAAGTTTTTTTGTGTTAGCTTTGCAAGATTAATGCATTACCCCTGTTAGTGCAAGTCCGGGAGCAACTAAAAAGCCATTACCAAGCAATAATGCTAATATGGCACCAATATAATCAGAAAAAGTAGTCTCCCCCATTCTCAAAAGAACGACGATTGCATAAACAACTACCATTATTAGAATTAAAAAAAATCCTAAATAATCTTCATCAAACTCGTCCCTAACCCGACCTATGATACCTATAGAAAGAGGTAACCCTGAAAGTGTCCCCAAATATTTAAGGGCAGACCCATTATAGAACAATATATCTGTACCGAATAACAAGTAATGCCCGAAAATTATATATAAGTAAACGGCTAATATGCAAAATTGTAAAATTGAACATACTGTTTCCTTTGCTATGTTGAATTTTCTTGCCATTTGAAATAATATGTAAATTGTTAATATCACTAAAAATATAGGAATAAGATTCTCAGATATAAATGATATAGTTATTCCAAGCAAAGCCAAACACCCAAGAATAATCGTCAATATTGCCATAATGAAAATTCCGAGCATAAAGACGCCTCCTTTCAATTTTCTTCAGTATTTATTTTTATCGAACCCCAAAAGACTCGTGTACTGGGTACATGAGCCTTAAATTTTAGTTAGTGATTAAGTTAGTGTCAATACACTCTAAATATTTTACCTGTAATCTTTTGTAAATTCTTTCCACAAATCTTTATATAAATTTGCATAATCCTTGCAGATTTCGCCAAGATGTACTGTTTCAGTTCGCACTATTTCAATAGCGCAATTAAACATCTCTGTCCGTAATTCTTTCAATAGTTTACGACGACTTATACCAACATTCATTTTTTTTATTTTGCGCTCTCTGAATCTAAATGAGTAGATATGGGCTAAACCATTACACATCCTTTTAGCCGTTTCTATTCTTTCATTTATTGGGTATTTAACTAAATTCAGAATAGCCTTTTTTTTAGACATGGAGTTCACCCCCTCTCGAAAAGTCAAATTTAGCAGTTACTAACAAAAGATGCTTTTTGCCAACTTATCAGTTAATATTATTTTAACATAAAATTTCATTTTTGTCAATACATTAACGCGAATTTAACATAACTTTTGCAAAATTTGTAGTCTTTAGTAGGTTTATGTAAAGAAAAAACGCCCGTTCCCCTACTTGCAAACAAGGGGATAACTGGGCGTTTTTTAAGTATTCACTATTCAAAAGTAATAGTGCGTGGAATTTTTACGTTATCATACTCTTTGAAATAAGGCAGGGAGCGACTCTCTAAATTTCGAAGTAATTCTGAACGTCCTCTATATGCGCTTATTTCTATTAATTTTCCATCATGAAAATGTATTGCTTGACCCGTATAATGACCAGTCACAAACGCAACATTTTCTAACACCTGTTTAGGTGTAGGATTATTTCCGTCCCAGAACCAAAGAGTGCCATTTTGCTTTAAGAAAACATAGGTATCAGCATACGTAACATCATCTGCAATTTTGACAAGCTCATCACGTGGAACTTTTGTTCCGTCTCCGAGTTCGCCGTTAGCGTTTTGACCAATTCCCCAAAGAGTACCGTCAAGTTTTAAAATGAATGTATTAAGCTCCCTCTGGAATATACTCTTGACACCAGTTGTAATTCTTTCCTCGTAGTCAAGCACAGTATTCCAACCCGATGTTGTGTAATGCCGTTTTATTAAGGTGTGTTCTGCGTTGATATAATAATTTGGGAAGTAAGTGCTTGACACCCCCAACACCGCCATTGGCAATACTTGTGTTAATATTGGTTCAGATAATAAATCTGAACTCAACATTTCTCGATGTTGTACAGCGTATATAATCCCTGTCTTCGCTTGAATGATTATTTCTCTGCCAACAGCAGAGATGACGTTTACAACATCATTTGCTATCTGGACGGGGGAGAAAACGCCTCCGCCCCATGTCCATAATGTCCCGTCAATTTTTAAGGCACAAGAGAAGTCACCATTTGAATACACAGCTGCTACATCGTCTAATATATGCACGGGTTTATCACGATTAACGCCTGTGCCATCCCCAAGAACGCCATTTGAATTACTGCCGACCCCCCATAGAGTATTATCAGTCTTTATATAAAGATATAATTGGGGGTATAACTCGACGTTACGAGCAAAGGAGCGTACATTAGTATCAATAGTTTGCCCGCCAATTATATATTGCAAATCACCGCCTGTCATGATACCTGTGCTACCATACCTCG
>Ga0099364_10012917_pt1 | contig 11233 bp, 4 predicted proteins | sample TergutTh196P3_FD_73070 | JGI IMG/M metagenome (GOLD analysis project Ga0099364, IMG submission 73070) | Microcerotermes parvus P3 segment gut microbial communities from Pointe-Noire, Republic of the Congo - Th196 P3 | ecosystem: Host-associated > Arthropoda: Insects > Digestive system > Gut ... | reverse complement strand
TTAAACCCAAAAAAAAAAAAAAAAAAAAGAAAAAAAAAAATTTTTACATTTTTTTTCATCTCCCCCCCCCCCCCCCCATGTTAGTTATAACCATAAACCAACCTCCGAAAATGTTGAGCTGACTTCAATAAAAACATCTGCAATTTTTGGATCAAAGTGCGTATCTTTGCTCTCTGTGATAATGCTCACCGCTTTCTTGTGTGAGAAGGCATTTTTGTAAGGCCGCTCTGACACAAGCGCGTCATAAACATCAACAATTGCCATGATACGTCCCTGCAGCGGAATATTCATGCCTTTAAGCCCGCGCGGATAACCCGTTCCGTCCCAGCGTTCATGATGGCAGCCCGCAAACAGTCTGGCATGGTATAAAAAATTGTCTTCGCCCGATTCGGCGATAATACTATCAATAATTTTTTCGCCCTCGGCAGCATGGGTTTTCATTATTTCAAATTCATCCGGAGTCAGTTTCTCTCGGCTGTTCAAAAGCACATCAGAAATTGAAATTTTACCCACATCATGCAGGCGCGCCGATGAAATGACTTCTTCCAAATCCCATTCGTTTATTTCATCAATATATATACCGTTTTTAAGCATCATAATTAAAAGTATTCTAAGATATTTTGTCGTACGTTCTATGTGCCCGCCCGTCAGCTGATCCCGGCTTTCCATCAGATGGGCTAAAACGTTTATTATACTGGTCTTTAGTTTTTGAAGTTTTTCTGTCCGCTCACGAATAAGGCTTTCTATATTTAAATGTGTCCTGATATGGTTGAGCAAAACGGCGCTCGAAAAAGGTTTGGAAATAAAATCCACGGCGCCTATTTCCAACCCATGGGCTTCCGAAATGTCATCATCGCGGCCTGTCAGGAATATTACAGGGATGTCGGCGTGCTTTTTACTGGATTTCAACAGTTTCAGCGCCTCAAACCCGTCCATTTTGGGCATTTCAATGTCTAAAAGAATAAGATCCGGGGTGATTTTCTCCAAAAACTCAAACATATCCAAGGCGGAGGGCAAAGTATATACATTGTATTGTTCAGACAACGCATCCCTTGCCAATAAGAGGTTTACATCGTAGTCATCTACTACAAAAACAGTTTTTAGTTCTTGCGCATTCTTTATCTGTGTCATTGTCAGCCGCTTTTTAAAACTCCTTTAGAATATTAAATATTATAGCAGTATTTTACAATGATCAATAGACCTTACCAAGTGGTCAGACTTCAGTATAAGGTATATATTTATGTATTATGGCTTATGAAAACTCGCTGGTTGTGTATAAAAATAAACCAGCGCTTGTAAAAGAATTAACGGATGGAAAAATTTCCATTTTTCTTCAGACCGGCGAACAGGTTAAGGTTCGGGAAAAGGATATTGAGTTAATCCATCCCGGCCCGGTAAAAAAATTTGAAGGGATTGAAAGCGCCGCTGCCGCGCCGGAGGCAGTCCGTGAAACATGGGAACTGCTGCTGGATGACGGCGGCGAGCCTGTTTCCATTAAGGAACTCGCGGAACTTATTCTTGGCGAATACACCCCCGCCGCCGCGTGGTCTGCCTTTTGTCTTCTGCTGGATGGTCTTTACTTTTCCGGCAGCGCCGCTGCTATATCGCCCCGTAACAGGGACGAAGTAGCCGCGCATGAGGCAAAGCGCGGCGAAAAACAACGTGAAACGGGTGAACGTTCTTCTTTTCTGGAACGGTTAAAGCTCTGCCTGAAAAAGCCGGCGGAAAACTCTATGCCCGACAGTGACGCGCGTTTTATGCAGGATGTGGAAGCGCTGGCATACGGCAAATCGATTAAAAGCCGTACTATGAGGGAATTAGGGCTTGGCGAAACTCCAGAAGACGCTCATGCTCTGCTTCTTAATACCGGTTTTTGGACAGGCTGGATTAATCCCTATCCCAGCCGTTTTGGTCTTTCGCTGACACAGCCGGTCAGTGTGATTGCCGCCCCGCCGCCAGAAGATCGCCGCGATCTGACTCACCTGCCAGCCTTTGCCATTGACAGTCCCTGGAGCGATGACCCCGATGACGCTGTTTCGGTTGATCCGGCGGACAAAAATGGCTTGTATGTACACATTGCCGATCCCGCCGCTTCCATCGCGCCGGACAGCCCTGCCGAGAAAGAAGCCCGTGATCGCGGCGCTACTCTTTACCTGCCCGAAACCATTGTCAGGATGCTGCCGGATGAGGCTCTGCCTTTGTTCGCTCTTGGGCTTGATGAAAAATCACCGGCGCTGACTTTTAAAATAACACTGAATGAAGGCGGCGAAATAATCGCGTCAGAAATTTTTCCTTCGATAGTGAAGGTGCGGCGCATAACTTATGAAGAAGCGGACTTGCTTATTAAAGCAGGCGGGGAAACGGATGCCGCCGATGATCTGGACGCTGTTATGTTACGCGCTCTTTTTGATCTGGCGCAGAGTAGTTACAAACGCCGCGTTGCCATGGGTGCGGTAAGCATTGAACTGCCGGAAACCCACATTTCCGTAAGGAACGGAATTATTAACATAAAACCTGTCAGCGCGTACCGCTCGTCCTTTCTTGTAAGGGAATGTATGATTATGGCGGGTGAGGGCGCTGGGACTTGGGCTGCGGGAAAAGGCATTGCGTTTCCTTATATAAGCCAGGAAGTTGAACTACAGGGAAAGATCCCTTCCGGCATGGCTGGGTCATACCAGTTGCGCCGCTGCATGAGACCGCGTTCGATCATGACAAGGCCGGGGCGGCATCAAGGGCTTGGGCTTGATACTTATACCCAGGTTACAAGCCCGCTGCGCCGCTACACTGATCTTCTGGCGCATACGCAAATACGCGCCTTTATACGCGGCGGCAAGCCCCTTTCTGCGGACGAAGTTTCCGCGCGTCTCGGCTTTTGCGAAGCGGCCTCGGCTGCCACTGCCCAGGCGGAACGCGCTTCCAATAATCACTGGACAATGGTTTACCTTTCCGATAAAAAAGATTCCGTGTGGGATGCAGTTGCCCTTGAAAAAAAGGGAAACCGCTGGGCGGTTATGATACCCGCTCTCGCTCTGGAAACACAGGTTTCCCTGCAGAAGGATGTTTCACCTAACGAAAACGTTAAATTGACATTGAAGTCCGTAAACATCCCCCGCGGCGAAGCTGTGTTTGTTTCTAGCTAAAGTCTGTTTATAAATAGTGTCTGTCCATAAAGTCGGTTACTTTATGGACAGCCTTTCATTTTCTCGCCTAAAGGCTGCGAAAATGCAGTTTTAAAGGGAAGTTTTAGCTTTTACTGGCTGCCAGCCTTCTTACCCTTTCCAGCAATTCGGTCTTTTTGACCGGTTTCTTGATAAAGTCAACAGCGCCCATCTGCTGCGCTTGTACCCTGTCCTTTGGATCTTCCGATGAAGTAAAAAACGCTATCGGCACATGGTGTATATTGCTTATCGCTTTTATCCGTTCGCAGGTTTTCCAGCCGTCCATGTCAGGCATTACAATATCCAGCAATACCAGATTAGGCACAAGCCCCTGGTAGAAAAGGACCAGCGCTTCCTGACCGGATTTTACGGTAACTACTTCATAGTCCTGCTCCAGTATGCCCCTGGTTGCTACAAGATGGGTATTATCATCGTCCACCACAAGAATTATTTTCTTTTCATCGCCGGTAGATACTTTGAACTTTTCTGTCTCACTTTTAAGGTCATTAAAGTTCTTGTCGTTCTCCGCGCTCATTTCGTCTACAAGCCCTACAGCGGATTTTATCTCCGTCATAGCGCCGCTGATTATCTGATTCATTCCTTCCATTACATGGTCGCTGATATTGATAAACTCATGGGTTTCCTTGATCAAACCCCTGCCGGATTCTGCCATGCCTTCAGCGCCCTTCTTTACAGACAGAGTTAGTTCCTTCAACTGTCCAACGGATTCCAGTATCTGCTTCCCCCCAGCCTCCTGTTCTTCCATGGCGTTACGGATATTAAGCTCATGTTCGGAAACGGTTTTTACACCATTGTCTATGGCTTCAAAACGGGAAAGAACTTCGTTAGATGATTTTGTTATACTGTCTATTGACGCCTTTATTTTTTTAAGCATTGTAGCTGTAGTCTTCGACTGCTTCCCTGATGATTCGGCAAGCTTGCGAATTTCATCAGCCACGACAGCGAAACCCTTGCCGGCTTCACCCGCGTGGGCTGCCTCAATAGCGGCGTTCATGGAAAGCAGGTTCGTCTGGCTGGCTATGCTGTTCATTACAGAGTTGATTTCCAGCAACCCTTCGGATTCCCGTGCAATTTCCTGTATTGCCTGCGCCACCGTTTGTAGGCCGACTCTGCCGTTCTCCGACGCTTCCATAAGGGAGTCAACATTCTTGCTGTTTTCTACAAGAGTTCTTGTTACCGAATGGATATTAGCAGTCATTTCTTCAATGGCAGATGACGATGTATTTATACTACTGGCCTGATCTTCAATCAATTTGCTCATGGTTTCGATACTATTTCTGATAGCTTCTACCGCTTTTTCCGCTTCGATAGCTTTTTGTTCCTGAGAATCTACCATACCTTTAATGTTCTCAAATTTAGTTGAAATCTGGTCTATCGATTCGGACGTTTTTGTCATATTAGCGGAAAGCTCAAAACTGGTATTGGTCAGTGCGTTAACCTTGTACTTTATCGCCAATACAAGGGTTTTGATTTTATCAATGGTCAGATTAAAGTGGCGGGCAAGATCTCCGGTTTCGTCCTTGGAAGAAACGCTAATGTTTTTTGTCAAATCACCTTCGCCCTGAGAAATATCCTCCAGTGTATTGGCTACCCGGCGTATCGGATTGGAAATCGATCTTCCTACAAATATAGCTATTACAATACCCGCCGCAAGACAGATTAACCCAATGGAAAGAAGAAGTATAAATGTAGCCGTTAATTCTGCTCTTAACACATTTTCTTCCTCGACAACAAAAAGCAGCCAAGGGTAACCGGGGACTTCCTTAAAAGCGGCCATATACCTTATGCCGTTACTGACATAGTAGCCATAACCAGATCTTTCACGGATAGCCGTAGCTGCAAAATCCGCCATGGATTTATGGGAAGAATCACTTTCGGCCTCGCGCAATATATTAAATTGGTTAAGCACCATATGACTGTTAGGATGCGCTATGAAAGTCCCGTCGTTGTTTATCATAAATGCAAAGCCGCCCGGGTAGCGGGTTTCTATCGTGTGCACAATGTTTGACAGGGTGCTGCCTTGTTCCCTGGCCATTAATACGCCAAGCACAGGCGCCCCTGGGTTATCGTTGGCAAAGATCGGCGCGGTTAGCATAACCACCGGGCTGTTAATGGCCTGACTGATGATTACATCGGAAGTTGCTGCCTTCCCGTCAAAAGCCGACTGGGTATAAGGCGCCACATTCAAATTGAGTATAGAACCGTCAGTAACATAATGGGTGGCGCCGCCGGGGTATACAACCATCAATTCAAGAACGCCGAGGCGGGGAATGTCAGGTACCAAGTTAGCGCGGACTACATTTTCCCAGTCCATAGTTCTGGTTCTGGCCCGGTTGGCAATTTCAGATAGCTGGGTTAGCCTGCTTTCCAGCTTAACCTGAATAAGTCCGGCATTTGCATCAGCTCTGACACCCATTTCTTCAAAATGGGTTGTCTTGACTTTCCCGTTCATGATTTTTTCGATGGGAATAATAATACTGGTTGTAGTTATTAGTACAACAATTCCAATTAATAGCGGTATTTTTACGCTTAACTTCATAAAACCTCTATGTCAATTTTACTCTATGTCAATTTTACTTGTTAAGAAAAAAGTTGTCAACGCCAAAAATGCGTACAAAAATGCGTACAGCCTATTTACAAATAATCCGACAACCTGCGGTAACATTGGTTCACAATATGCTTTTGCTCAATAGCAATTTCCTTACCAAGTCGTCCATCGGGCGCCAGTTCGCCAATTAATGTTTCCAGGCTGGATAAACTTTCGTTAAGGCTTGTGTGAAAGCCCCGTGAAGCTCTGAACCAGTAATTCCCCGAGCCGTCTGTAAAAAGGCCAAGGAACCCCAAATCTTTTGAGTCTTTTTTCCATATTACAGGTCTTACAAGATCATCCAGATGATCAAGCAATGCGGCAAGGTCTTCCTGCGAATTAAAGTTTTTCTTCCGGGGCCAGACGCGGCTTAACGCGTTTTCTACACCAAGTACCGGCGCAAGCGAGAGGATAAGCTCCAGTTTTTCTCCTGTTAGCAAATTGAATTTATTCTTTATGATTATTTTTCCCTTTAATCCCGGTATTGTTTCTTTTGGAATTTCTTCCGAGAAAAGCCGTGTCAGCCTTTCCCATGGAAGCAAAACAGTCTTTTTCCCTTTAACAGTAATAATCTCGAACACTTCTCCCCCGATCTTGATATTATTGGTAAAGTCCCTGGCTATCTGTTTGACGCCAGGCTCGCCACTCAGGCTCTCTCGCTTTTTCATGTCTTTTTTGCTTTTTCTTCGCGCCACGCCATTTTGATTTTCTTCATCAGCGCGGATAAACGCCGCATTTTTTCTGGCGTGCGTAAGATAAAATTCAGGACTAATTCTTTCCAAGACCTGTTTTGAAAGCGGAGAAACCGACATAGCGTACATTCTGGAAGTACGCACAACTTCCCCGGCTACAATAAATTGAGGATCGACACGGAACATTACAGAGCCTGGGTGAATAATAATTTTATCCGCTGTCAAACTGCGGTACGAACTGTTTCTTCCTCCGTTCCGCAGATTTGATCCTTCACGTACGCAGACAAACTGAATCATTCCACGGCCAATACAGCACAGATAGTCATCAATTTCATGTCCTGTAAGCAGCTGCGATCTTTGGTGTACGGGAATCTTCATCGCCGCGAGAATTTCTTCTAGCTGCGTTGTTACATTTACAATTTCCGCCATTGCCCGTTCATCAAGATAACTTTTCTCGCAGAATTTTAACTTATTGGTTGAATCGTTATAGGCTTTGAATAATTTAAGATATGAGATAAAGTCGCCGTTATCATCGCGGAAACGGTGATGCGCCTGCCGTGCGTCTGTTTCTTCTCCCGGGGGCAGAATATACGGGCTTTGTGTCGAAAGAAAGGCAGCAGCAATAATAGTTTCGCGGATAACATCAGGATAACGCAGTATTGCTTCTACAATAATCCGTGACTGACGCGGCGCGAGAGGAAATTCTGTCATTAATTTGCCGGTATTTGATAAACTGTGATCTTTTTCCAATGCGTCAAGCAGATTCAATGTTTCAATCCCGCCTATAATGCCTTCTTTTTCAGGCGCGGCGATAAAATCAAAATCTTCAAAGTTTGTAATACCCAAGTCCGCCATGCGTAAAATTACTTCTGATAAATCGGTGCGGAAAATTTCTTCTACTGTGTAAAGCGAGCGGTTTTCAAAATCCTTGCGTGTGTAAAGGCGGTAACATGTTCCTTCACGGGTGCGTCCGGCTCGTCCCTTGCGCTGGTTTGCCGAAGCTTTTGATATTGGCGCTTCGATCAAGCTGGAAGTAAATGTGCGTGGATTGTACCAGTTAAGTTTTGCGAGTCCCGAATCTATAACAGCGGTGATTCCGTCAATTGTTACCGATGTTTCGGCTATGTTAGTAGAAATAACGACCTTGGTTTTACCCTTAGGAGCTTTTTCAAAAACCCGTTCCTGTTCTTCTTTCCCAAGCCTGCCGTATAACGGAATAAGATGTAAAAATTTTCCCACAGAACTAAAGGCAAGGCGGTTCATACAATCCTTTATCATTTTTTCGCCGGAAAGAAATACAAGTATATCGCCTTCACGCTTTTCACTTATAAAACGTGTAGTAATACCCTCGATTTTCATTAAAATAGCTTCTTCTGCGCTTTCTGATTGTATAATTGGCGGGTCGTAGACTAATGTTACCGGAAAACGCTGCGCGTCTATCTTTACAATGGGACATTTGCCGTCAGGGAGATGGCTTCCGAAATATTCGGAAAAAACTTCGGCGTTAATTGTTGCGGAAGAAATTATTACTTTAAAATCACGGCGGCTTTCCAGTACTCTTTTAAGCAAACCAAGGATAAAATCTATGTTCAAACTCCGTTCATGGGCTTCGTCTATTACAAGAAGACTGTATTTTGAGAGCCAAGGATCAAGTTTCATCTCCTGTAAAAGGATTCCATCGGTCATTATTTTTATTTTGGTTTCATGATTGGTACAATCGGCAAAACGCATCTTATAACCAATAAGTCCGGGAATTTTGTTTTCCGTTTGACGGGCTATAAATTCACTCACCGACACTGCGGCAATGCGTCTTGGCTGAGTTACTCCGATGATTCCGTTCCGGGCGTAACCGGCTTCGTAAAGTATTACGGGAAGTTGTGTAGTTTTGCCAGAACCTGTGGGGCTTTCTACGACTAATGCCTGATTGTTTTCAAGCGCCGATAAAATAAGTTGTTGATTTCTATAGACAGGAAGATCAAGATAGTTCATAATATTTATCATAACGACTTGATAAAAAAAAACCAAGTTGTTATATTTATCTGAACCAAGATAAACTTTGTTTATATGGTCAAATTGTGTATGAGAAACCATGGAGGTAATTTAATGGCTAAACAAAAAAATGTATACTTTTTCGGCAAGGGTAGGACCGAAGGAGATGCAAAAATGAAAGAGGTACTGGGGGGTAAAGGAGCCAATCTTGCGGAGATGTGTAATCTTGGAATTCCTGTTCCGCCCGGTTTTACAATTTCTACAGGCGTGTGCGCCACTTATTATGAAAATAAAGGAAAGTACCCGCAGGGTATAAAGGACGAAGTAGAGGAAACTCTTAAAAAACTTGAATCTGTAATGAAAAAGAAGCTGGGCGATCCTGACGATCCTCTTTTGGTAGCGGTACGTTCAGGCGCGGCTGCATCCATGCCGGGTATGATGGATACGATTCTTAATCTGGGTATGAATGACAAGGCCGTTAAAGGACTTGCCGAAAAAACCGGTAATCCCCGCTTTGCATGGGATTCTTACAGGCGTTTTATTCAGATGTACGCTGATGTTGTAATGGGTGTTGAAAGGCACATTTTTGAAGAAGCCCTTTCTGTAGTTAAAAAAGAAAAAAAGATAGAGCTTGATACCGATGTTTCGGCTGCCGACCTTGAGATACTTTGTAATGAATTCAAGAAAATCGTTAAAAAAGAATCTGGCAGGGAATTGCCTCAGTCGCCGCTTGAGCAGCTTTGGGGCGCGATTAACGCTGTTTTCGGGTCATGGATGAACGAAAGAGCTGTTACATACCGTAAACATTACAATCTTCAGAGTTTAACTGGTACTGCTGTGAATGTTCAGGCTATGGTATTTGGCAATTTTGGAGATGATTCGGGAACCGGCGTATGTTTCAGCCGTGATCCGAGTACAGGTATTAATGAATTCTACGGCGAATATTTGTTGAATGCCCAGGGAGAAGATGTTGTTGCCGGTATAAGAACACCGGACAGAATTTCCACATTGGAAAAAAAGAAACCCGACATCTATAAACAGCTTGTTGGATACAAAAACAAGCTTGAAAATTATTTTAAAGATATGCAGGATATGGAATTTACCGTCCAGAAGGGCGAACTTTTCATTCTGCAGACCCGCAATGGCAAGCGCGCCGGAACTGCGGCTGTAAAATGCGCAGTAGACATGGTAGCCGAAGGTTTAATCGACAAAAATACTGCTATTATGCGTGTAACAGCGGAACATCTTGATCAACTTCTTCATCCAATGATAGATACAAAGGCAAAAAAAGAAGCAAAAGCCCTCACCAAGGGATTGAACGCTTCCCCCGGCGCCGCTTCCGGCAGGATTGTTTATACAGCGAAAGATGCGGAAGCTTGGCACGCGAGAGGCGAAAAAGTTATGCTGGTACGCAAGGAAACCTCGCCGGAAGATATCGGCGGAATGGTTGTTGCGCAGGGGATTCTTACTTCTACGGGTGGTATGACTAGTCACGCGGCGGTTGTCGCCCGCGGTATGGGAACACCTTGTATAGCCGGCGCCAAAGGAGTTGTTCTTCAGGGCAATGATGTAGTTATTGGCGGTAAAACATTCAAAGAAGGCGACTGGATTACAATCGACGGTACTTCGGGCGAAGTATACGAAGGCAAAATGCCGCTGGTTGCTCCTGAATTTTCCAAGGATATGAATAAATTCCTTAAATGGTGTGATGAAGTACGCTCCAAAGCAGTCCGCGGTAAGGTAAAAGGATTCCATGTCAGAACCAATGCCGACCAGCCGGAAGATGCAAAACGTGCCTTTGATTTTGGCGCCGAAGGTATCGGCCTTTGCCGCACGGAGCATATGTTCTTTGATAAAGAAAAACTTGTTTACTTCCGTGCGATGATTGTTGCTGACACAGAAGAAGACCGAAAAGCTCAGTTAAAGAAGATTCTTCCGCTGCAACAAAAAGATTTTTACGGTATTTTCAAGGCAATGGAAGGCCGCCCGGTTACTATCAGGCTCTTGGATCCGCCCCTGCATGAATTTGTTCCCCATACACAGGAAGAAATCAAGGAACTTGCGGATCAGTTAAAGGTTGATCGTGTAAAGCTGGCAGCCAAGATCGGAACGCTTGTCGAAAGCAACCCAATGCTTGGGCATCGCGGCTGCCGTTTGGCAATAACATATCCTGAAATCTACGATATGCAGGTAGAAGCAATCGCTCTTGCTGCGGCTGAATGTGTAAAACAAAAAATTCCTGTTAATCCCGAGATTATGATACCTCTTATTGTTACCGCGAGAGAACTTAGGATGCTGCGTCCCAACGCGGAAAAAATTCTAGAGAGAGTATTCAAAGCGGCGGGTGTAAAGATTCCTGTAAGCATAGGAACAATGATCGAAGTGCCCCGCGCCGCGATTCGTTCCGCGAATATTGCTAGATCTGCGGACTTCTTTAGCTTTGGAACAAATGATCTTACGCAGATGACCTTTGGTTTCAGTCGCGATGATATTGCTTCCTTCCTGCCCGTCTATCTGGAGAAAAATATTCTTGATGTTGATCCTTTCCATTCGATAGACGAAGAAGGCGTTGGAAGTTTAATTGAATATGCGATTGGCGAAGGACGATCTGTAAAGCCGGATCTCAAAATTGGGATCTGTGGAGAACACGGCGGCGATCCTGAGACTATTGACTTTTGTTATAGAGCAGGGTTAAGCTATGTATCATGTTCACCATTCCGGGTGCCGTTAGCGCGTCTTGCCGGAGCGCAAGCCGTTATCAGAAATACCGGAAAGAAGATAACGAG
>Ga0099364_10012916_pt1 | contig 11233 bp, 7 predicted proteins | sample TergutTh196P3_FD_73070 | JGI IMG/M metagenome (GOLD analysis project Ga0099364, IMG submission 73070) | Microcerotermes parvus P3 segment gut microbial communities from Pointe-Noire, Republic of the Congo - Th196 P3 | ecosystem: Host-associated > Arthropoda: Insects > Digestive system > Gut ... | reverse complement strand
CGATTATTCTCACGGGATTAAGATATGCACCCTTGTCCCGTATTTCAAGCAAAACTGTCACTTCCGGGTCATGTACATCGACTTTCAAGTGAGGAAACGCCTCCAAAATCGCGCCGCCCAACTCTCTTTGAATTTCGGGAGTTTTCATCGGGAACGCTTTATCCGAACGCTTTGCCTCCACTTTAAAAGTCTTCGCATATTTGAGAGAGTCTTCCAAATACGTCATTCCGCTACGGGTAATTACGTCAAAATCTTTAGGGAACACCGCACACCTTTGAATCGCCGCTACCCCGAATACTTTTGACAATCGCTGTACCGCTTGCTCCGTTACTATGCTTTCGGCTTCAGTCGATTCAAGCAAATCAAGCGGCTCAAGCATCTCAATATACAGAGTTGACTGAATACTTTCGTACTTAAATTGCCCTAAGTCAAACAAAGCTTTTTTTACATTTTTAATAAGAATATTCTCAAAAGTCCGCTTGTTTAATCCCTTGAGTGCAATTTCGCCGTATTTTGCCATTATTATTTCCTTTATTTTGCCCATCTCTTTATCCCCTTTTCTAATACTTCTAAAAAAACGTCAACCTCATCGATTGTATTATGCCAACCGAAACTGACTCGGATTGCTGTGTCAATGTCCTTTGCATTAATGCCGTATGCGGGCAGTATTCGGCTTTTCTTCCCCCTTGCGCAGGCTGAACCGCTCGAAACATATATCCCGTGTTCGGCAAGGAAATGCAACATAATTTCGCTTTTTACGCCACAGGAAAAGTTTACAATATCGGGTATGCTGTTACGGCTGTTAATTTGCAGGTTTAGTCGGCTTAGCCCGTCTGTTAATTTTTTGTGCAATTCCCCGCTGTCTGTCGAACTCCCTTTTAAAGGGCGAGGGACAACCGCTGCCTCCGCAAATGCGGCTATAAGTGCGGCAGGCTCTGTCCCGGGGCGGATTCCTTTTTGCTGCCCCCCGCCGAACATCATGGGATTAAGCCTTATTTTTTCTTTTACGTAAAGCCCGCCTACTCCCGGAAGTCCGCCCGTTTTATGCGCCGAAAGGCTTATCATGTCGGCATTCATCCGCACTTTTTTGAACCCCTGCACCCCGTCAACATGGACAATACAGTCGGGAAATCTGCCTTTTATTTCAGAGTAAATCCGCGCAGTGTCTATTGTAAATCCCGTTTCGCCGCAAACTGCCGTCATGCTGACTAATGCGGTATTTTCGCAAACGGCACTTGCAATGTCCTCAAGCGGCGATACTCTTACCGATTTGTATTCACCGTTTTGGCAAAGTCTGTCAATAACATTGCTCACGCTCGGGTGTTCAATCGCGGTGGTTACTATTTTAGTTTTTCCGCGCGACTTGATTGAATTTATAATGGCAAGGTTGTTGCTTTCGGTTGCCCCCGATGTGAATATAAGGGTACTTCCGCCGTTGTTTTCGGGCAATTGCCGAAGTATCGTATCACGCGCGGCGGTTATAGCCTTCTCGGCTTCTATTCCGCCCTTATGGAGAGCCGCCGGGTTGCAAAAATTTTCCGTTACAACCGCACTAAAGGCGGCTATTGCACTTTTGTGCGGCTTTGCCGAAGCTGCGTTATCAAAATAAATCATGTGTTACAGTATACCATTGATAATATAAAAAGTAAAGGGATTTGCAAACTAAAAATTTTTATCTGCCGATTCCGCTTCTGTAAACTCCCTTTACTTTCAAACGGAAATGTGATACAATACGACAGGGAATGTAAGGTAACACCGCAGGGCAAGCCCTGCACCCCTCGCCTGCGGGCGAGAGAGCCGCCCCAAGGGGCGGGGTATTACACCCTTACTTCCAATAAAAATTGAAAGGATATAATAGTTTGAAAATAAATCAAGAAAGGAACGTGGTAAACCGTGCCGGGGAGCCTAAAGAACCCGTGATACCAACACTTAATACCGATGAAAAGCGTGAACTCGCAAAAGGTGACTTTCCTGTCGGGGAATGCGGGGAATTCCTAAACTATAACGTCAAGAGCCTTTTTGACGAACTGTTCCAGAAGACGAAGCTCAAGAAAGGGGAGGTGTTTGAGAGAGCCAATATTGCGGCTTCATACGGATACGAAATAACCGGAGGGAAGAAAATCGCAACCCGCGATTATTATCTCAGCCTCGCTATTGCCATGTCGCTTGACCTCTCAACGACCATGAAAGTGTTGGAAGTCGCATTCGGGGGCGGATTATATGCGGGGGAAGAGCGTAATTTCATCATAAGAAGAGCAATTGAGCGAGGATACAGTGTCCAAAGAACCAACGACTACTTGGAAGAATTAGGGTGGCTTCCGTTAGATACCGGAAACATCTGAAAAATTTTTTCATTTTTACGCTATCAGCGTAAGACTTATTAACTTTGTTGTGTTATCCTTGCATAAGAAGCCGTTTCGGCTATGAACACAACAGGGGAGGGAATTATTTTGGATAGAGTTGAGTTTCAGCGGGATTATCACGAAATACTCAAGAAGGAAGTATTAAAAGCGGGGATTCCGCATGAATTGACCGAAAGGTTTTTTGTTGACAGTTGTGTCAAGGAAGGCAGAGTCTACTTTGTTGCCCGAAAATCGGATGAAGTTCGCGGTGTCTTGCGAGTGACCGCGACAGAGGGGGGCGAGAATGCCGCTAAAGAAGCCGCGATTTTATCAAGGCTTGACCATCCGGCAATCCCAAAGGTCTTGTACTCTACAGAACATAACGGGCGCGCTTTTCTCGTGCGGGAGCATTTTAAGGGAGACGACCTTAACAAATACATTTTTAAACGCGGAACGCTTTATCGCGAGCATTTACTCGATATTATCCTGCAATTATGCGATTTGTTGAGCTATCTGCACAAACAAAGTCCCGCCGTAATCCATCGGGATATTAAGCCGGAAAATATCATCGTTTACGGCAAAAATAATGTAAAGCTGATTGATTTCGGCATTTCACGGAAGTTTCGTGAAAAGGCAAGCGAATCCGAACGTGACACATATGTAGCGGGGACAGAGTTTTATATATCTCCGGAACAGCGCGGCAATGAGCAAACCGATAATCGGGCGGATATATATTCCCTCGGCATTACAATGATTTTTATGGCTACGGGTAAGACAGACAAGGAAAATTTACGTAAGAGCTACCCTTATAAGGAACTCATTCCCGTTATAAAAAAGTGCATTCAAAGAGACCGTGAGCGACGTTTTAAAACAGCGGCACACCTTAAACGCAGGCTCAAATGGATTCGCAACCGAATGACGCTGAAAATCCTGTTGAGCGTGTCAGCCGGGATTATCATAGCGGGCACTTTCTTTTTCGGGCTCAACACAGGTCACGATGAGGTTGGCTATGAACGCGGGCTTGAAGACGGATTCCAAAACGGCATAGATTTTATTATGGATGCCCCTGCAAGGAAAAACGAGATTTTTTCCGAAGAAGAACTATATGAACCCATTACTTTCGACAGTTGGTATCTTGATATGGCGGTGCGGAATATATTGGGCGTGGCTCAGGATTATGTGATTTATCGTACTCTTTTAGTGTCAAGAGTAAGAGAACTGAGCGTCTACGGAAGAAGCATTGTCCACCCCGACCAAAACGAAAACGGCTTAGTCAAGGAGCATATCGGGCGCGGTGCGGTTAATTATCATGCGGACAATGCATGGTTTGTCGGTGACAGAGGCGACATTGCCTCGCTTGATGAGATTCCGAATATGTACTATATGTTCAGGATTGAACTGTCATCACAGTCAATTGCCGATTTAACGCCGCTTACGGGAATGAAGCTCGAAACAATTGTTCTTGCCGACAATTACATCGGGAATTTAGTCCCATTGAAAGATATGGTGACGTTGCGGAAATTAGATGTCTGCCAAAATCCGCTAAGGGATTTAACGCCGATTTCACGGTTGCTGTCGCTTGAATACCTTGACATAAGCCAAACACAAGTAACTGATTTAAGTCCGATTGTTGAGCTCACAAAGCTCGAAACGCTGAGTTTAGTCTACACGGATGTAAGCGACATCGGCGTGTTGTCGTCTCTGACAAATCTGCGGGAAGTCGATGTAAGCCATACCTCGGTAACGGATTTAACACCGCTTATTCGTGCGGGAGAGCCTATTACAGTGCGGTGTGCCGGGCTTCCCGACGCGGTGATTGACATGGTTAGAGGGGTTGACGGGATTGTTCTTGTTGAGGGGTAGGGGGTTGTTGGACTATATCCAATATCATCATTATGACCATACCTTTCTGAGGCACAAAGCCTCCATGAATAAACCTGTCAAGCGGACTGCTCACCAGCGAAGCCGGTGACACCTCCGCTATTATTCAAACTTATTCCTTTCAACAAAAACATTCCCCATTACCCTCAAACAACCAAACAGGGTTATTCGCCGCAACCTCAAACCCCACCCGATACCGTTTCAAAACCTTAGTAACATCATCGCTCTCACTCGCAAACAACACATCCTCGCCGGCACGAACAACCACACTCGGCATCTGCCATAAAAACGGCTCGCTGTAGTCATTCGACAAGAACAAACCCTTAGTACTGATTACTCTGTCGGTAGGGTTGTGGATTTCGATAACATCATAATCGCCAACCGTAATAATCCTGATTATAAGATTATCAGGTATCGGCTCATTCCACGGTCGATGCGAAAGAAGGCCAATATCACGGTTTGGGTCAATGGACGGGTGACTGTCTATAACGGTAAGAACTCCGGGTGAAAAGTTGTGTACTATATTAAAAGTAGTCTGCCCGGTAAACGGCTCTATGAGCGTGTTTTCACCGACATGAACGTCACCGTTATACATCGATGCGGAATCAGTCCACGCACCTACGGCAAATACAGGACGTGCCGGACTAAACGGTTCATGGTGCTGATTTTCGGGGAGACTCCACCTGTTTTCGGGAGGAGCAAGCCATGTTCCGACAGGTCTGTAAGCGGCTTCGTTGTCCAAATGAAAGGTGTTACCATAGACTTGATTTCGCTGACCCGACTCCATTGTTTTGTATAACGCCCAGTTCTCGACAATTGCTCGGAGGACTTTGTTTCCGTCACGATAAAAAGAGTTAAAACGAATTATTGTATCATTGCCGCCGTTTTTAATCAGGCAGGTAGAGGAGTTCGCGCCTGTAACTCCCTCACCGTACATGATGTTGTATTCAACGATTGTTCCGTATGTCCCGCCCTTGATGTCAACAGGCTCGGCGGCGATTCCGGGACCTAAAACATTGTGGGAAATGACGTTGTTGTTACACGCCAATGAGTACGCTGTCACATCTTCAAAACTGCCAACGTAAATCCCCTCACCGTATCTTGCATCATGTAATCCCGTATTGGTAATCTTGTTGCTCACCACGATATTATCGGAGCTTCCGTCTCTGAAATGAACGGCTTCTTGCCCAATCCCGAAAACATGACAGCCACGCATAATCGAGTAGTTGGAATTATCAAAAATCACGCCTTTTTGACCGCCCTCAATTTCCAAGTCTTGTATAATCCAATAATCACTTTCCCAAATATGCAGCACCGTCCCGACTGTTATGTCGGCACTACGAAAATGTGCCGGCTCGTGTGGATTTTCGCTTCGCAAGACAATTGGGTTTTGTGCAGTTCCCGAACGATTATGAGTACGGATTGCCGCCGCACGCTGATTCCAATAGACATTTTCAACCTCATACTCGCCGCCTGTAACAACGATTTCATCTCCCGGAAGAGCATTTTCCACAGCCGCTCTTATATCGGCGACAGTGGATACTTTTATGGTACGTAAAATGCCTTTAACAGGCTCTGTTCCGGGAATTGGCGTTGTTGCTTGCGATGTTGTTTGCGATTGAAAGCCCGCGGACTCTTCATAGCTTCCACCTGTTATGACTGCCGACAACAGGGCAATCGCCGTGAAAATTGCGAAAAGTTTATTCATGATAGGGACTACTCCTTATAAATTTCTTTGTTTAATTATGCCATATATTTGCATACTTGTCAAGTCCTTTCTTATAAAATTTTACTTTTTCATAAAAGGCAAATATTTTCACCATGACAATTTAGTTAATGACTTGACAAGTCACGTCAATGGTGGTACAATGTGAACACAGCATAAATGAGAGCCGGAAAGGAATGGGATAAAAGTTTGAAAATAAATCTGAGGTTGTGCGGGGAAACGCACTTTCATGGCTTGTTGGATCTGGAAAGGAATGGGGTAAAAGTTTGAAAATAAATCTGAGGTTGTGCGGAAAACGAAGCTTTCAACGGCACATTTGTGCAGAAAGGGCATGGGTAAAAAGATGAAAAATAAAATTTTAGCCTTACTTATTACAGTGGCGGTTTTGCTCACGGCGGCATTGTCGCCAATCCCATCGACCGCCAATGAAAAGACAGAAGCAGACTGTATTTCGGGTGAAGTAATCGCACCTGCGCGTTCATTGACGGAGGCGATTGAAATTTCAAAAGCATACGGGCTTGAGTTGAAGTCCTACGCTTACGAAATTGCGGTTTTCATTGCCGATAATCCCGAGCAATCAATCAAACAAAGTAAAACAATAACAACAGCGGCGGCAACTGCAAGAGTGGTACAGAGTAACGGCAAACTCCCGACACTACATCGTAACTTTACATACGAAACATCGGAATACAAGAGCGTTCCTGTCTATTGGCAGGCTTCAAATTCACAGTGGCATCATAGTGAAATGGACAATGCGCGAGCATGGGAGCGTTCAACAGGCGCAGGCGTAACAGTGGCAGTTATTGATACAGGTATTGATGTTGAACACCCGATGTTAAAAGAACAAATTTTGCTCAACTCTTATAATTCGCAAACAGACGAAATCGGAATACAGTACGTAAACGACGACCACGGTCACGGAACTCATGTCGGCGGCATTATCGCGGCCTCAAACAAAACCGGTACGAGTTTCAGCGGGGTTGCACCCGATTCAAAACTATTGGTAATAAAAGCAAATGAACCTGGAACAGGTGCATTTGAGTTGGTCTCGCTTTTGCGCGGAATAAACTACGCGGTTGAAAACGGCGCGGACATTATTAATTTAAGCCTCGGTCGAAGCTTTGACGGTGGCGAAGACGAACTTGAACACGCGACTATACAAAATGCCGTCAACAAAGGCGTAACGGTAATTTGCTCTGCGGGGAATGACAAAAACGACAATGCCTCCTATCCCGCCGCTTACCCTGAATCAATAGCCGTTTCGGCGACAATGCAAGGGCGAAAATTTGATAACAGCTATTCCAACAAAGGCTCGCAAATCGACATTGCCGCACCCGGGACGAACATTCTTTCGGCTGAACCGGGCGGCAACTCTGGAAAAAGAAGCGGAACATCAATGGCCGCGCCTAATGTTGCGGGAAAAGCGGCTTTGATAAAATCAATCAATCCCGATTATAATGCCGGGCAACTGCGGGAAGCTCTCTTGCTGACAGCCGCGGATGCGGGCGATGCGGGGCGCGATGATTATTACGGTTACGGAATTGCTAATTCGTATGCGGGGGTACTCGGGACAGATGCTCTTTGCAAAGTAACCTACAACTTTAATTACGGCGGACGTACTCCTGTAAGCGTTTATGTTATACCGCAAAATACACTGTTTGAGCCATATGAACCTCTCCGCACAGAGTATGTTACTACGGGTTGGTATAATAACGGCAGTTTGTTTGGTTTCAATACCAAAATTACGGATGACATTACTTTATATGCAGAGTGGGTTCAATTATCAGACGGTATGTATGCCGCCGAGTTCCCCGACATAAATTTCCGCCGCGCGGTATTGTGGCAGATAAATGAACTTTACAGCGGCAAAAGAACATCCAAAGACATGGTGAGCCAAGATGAAGCAATGCTTGCGAAAGTTACCGAGTTGAATATCAGAGGCATGGATATCAGTGACGTGGCAGGGATTGAGCATTTTACGGGACTTTTGCGGTTGTCGGCAAATTACAACCGATTGAGCGTGATTGATGTAAGCGCGCTTACGGATTTGGAATTTATGTCGTTAAGCGGCAATCAATTGAGCGAGCTTGACATAGCAGGTTGTGACAAGTTGCATTTTCTTGATGTCTCATTTAACTACTTTGAATCGGAACAAAGTATCATCGGGCTTGAGACAATAAAAGATAGGCTTACACTCATCTTTTATCCTCAAAAAAATATGTTTCCGGTATGCGGCAAATGTGAAATCTGCGAACATTGGGAGCATCCTGCATTAGGTTATGTACGCGGCGAACCGATTACAATTTTTGACGCGCTTGAAATACTGAAAGATATTGTAGGAATGAACGGCGCAATCAGCAAGTGCGGCAATTCTCTGTGGGCATCGCTAATCACTTTGGAATCGCAAAAAGCGGGTAGACCATCGATATTTGACGTGCTTGAAATTTTGAAGTATTTAGTTGGGATGGATACAGATTGGCACTAAGAACTCTAAAAAGCCCGTTTCACATTCGTGAAACGGGCTTTTTCAATAGACCTCTTGCGTAATCAAAAATGAGTGGATTTGCCTATTCAAACGGCTTCTTATATCCTGCCTTTTCAACATTAACATCACTGCTTTCACCGGGTCGGACTTTTCGCGCGAATACAGCGAGCCTTGTATCAACATCAGCACCCAAAGGCCAATAACAGGTCGAAAGAGTTAGGATTTTATCGCCGTGTTCAATATCAACATCGGTAAACAATACGCTTCTGTCAATTACATTTGGTATATAGTTGTTAAATTCGTCTTTTGTGTAAAATTCGTGAATGTTCCACTCAAACACCTCGCCGAATTCTTCTTGAGTGTTAAACAGCACAACGGCGAAAACCTTCCACTCCATTTTCTCATACAGGGTGTCAAATCGGATTACCGGGTTTTCCTTATAAAATTCAAGAGAGCCGTGAACCGTGCTTTTGTAATAGTCGGTCAGAGCGGAAAATTTTTCACCGGTTGTCATGTTATGTCCATATAAAACCGTGTTGTCCGAAATGTCAAGTCCGCTAAACTTATTTCTTGAATCGGCGAATATCCACCCGCTTTTGCTTTCGCTTTTTTCAAAATCACGGTTAAGATAAAACGTATCATCATCGAATTGAAGCACAGGGTAATCAATCCTGTCGTCAATTTTAATATAGCCCACCATGTCGCTGTTTTGCCTATACAGCTCCGCGTACTCGGGGAGAACGGCGAGTGCATCTGTCGTAGCGGGATAATCATCGTTGCCGTCATTGTCTGTAAGACTGCTCGCGTTTGGGTGTTCTGCAATGTCTTGACCAATCATATTAGGTAAAAGCACCACGGTCGCCGCAATCACAACGCAAGCCGCCAACGCACCGGAGAGCAACACCATATTTTTTCTCATATAATCCACCCCTCCGCGCTCTGCCCGGTTAATTACTTCCCGAAAAATTCTTTCTTTTGCCGCGCTGTTCGGCTCAATTTTACTAAACACCTGTGTAATTTTGTTGTTATCATTGTTCATAGTCGTCACCTAACCTTTCTCTTAATATTTTTCGCGCCTCGTGTAAATGATTGCGGACAGTGGACTGTGGCTTTTTCAGCATCTTTGCAATTTGAACGCTTGTATACCCCTCGAAATAATACAGGCAGACTACCGACTTATACTTATTCGGCAGATTCAACACTGCATCGGTTATATCGTCAGCCTCGGAAAGACTGTCCGACTTTTTGTCCCGTAAAGAATTTGAATAGTCCTCCAAGTCTTCGCGTGTCCGCCACCAATGTTTTAAGCCGTCTTTGCAGATGTTAATTGCCGTTCGTATAAGCCATGCCTTTTCATGCTCCTCACTTTGAAAAGTTTTGTCGCGTTTCAGCATTTTTACAAAAGTGTCTGCTGCCGCATCCTCGGCATCGGCGGCATTTTTCATGTAGGTAAAACATACGCGGTATACCATATTAATATGGCGGCAATATATTTCGGCAACCTCCGCGCTTGACTCTATTGGATTTACTATATACATAAGTTTTGAACCCTCCTAACAATAATACGATTTACGAACTCAATCTGTCGGATGAATTTAAAAAATTTTTCATAGCGTTTCCGTGAAAGTTAATTATATAGTCGATTAACTTAAGAATCACTAAATCTTTGCGGAAAATTTTTCGCCATACTGCGTTGAATTTTGCTTAAATATCAGCGGATATTCGCACAAAATTCGCCTTGTCTGACGAAAAATCTTCACGCAAATCTTCAAGCACTTCTTAAATTAAACGACTATATCAGTAATATTACGCCTAATTTTCTCAACCGTCCCAACTTCATTTTTCAAAGCGAAGTATTGAGAATTTAACCGCTGTAAATCAGCGTTCAGCGTTTCTCTTTACGGCTTTCCATTTTGTAATCAGCGGCAGTTTTTTCGGCTCATACAAGAGATTTGCTATACAACATCACCCGATTACATTAGGCATCCCAACCAAATACTTCAATATTTCCAACACGTCAAATATCCCCGGTTCACCACTTGTTTGTGAGTTTTCGGTAATAAGTGCGGCGGCGAGTGCGTCATCGCAGTTATCAATTACGCCGTTAATCCCGACAAGATACTTGAGAATCTCAAGCGCGTCAAAAATGGTGACTTCTCCGTTTCCTGGTGAAACAATTTGACCAAGTGTCGGAGTGTAGAGTATCACGCACCATGGCAATTCCGCTTGCAGGGCTTTTATTTTCGCCATACCTATCGGATTGTTACGCAAATCCAGTACTTCAAGATTTTTTAACGGGAATAAGACTGAAACATTGCCGATTTTATTATCGCCCAAGTGCAATTGTTTCAGATTTACCATTTGGCTTAAAGGGGATATATCGACAATTTCGTTATTGCCGAGGTTCAGCCGCTCTAAATTCGTAAAATCTTCCAAAGGTGTAATGTCGCTTATTAGGTTTTGAAGTAGGTTTAGTCTTGTTAAATAGGTATTAGACAGTTCGCCGTTTTCCGTCATTTCGCGAAGCTGTTCATTTGTTATTCCTTTATTAGGAAGGTTGACTTCAAATTCGCTGTTGCGGAGAGGGTAATCATCTCCGCCTCCGCAAACCTCGCACCCGTCACAGTCATCGAAATACCCGCAACGGCGGCAACAAACCGCTTCATCGCCGCATAATTCGCAAGCGGGAACTTCATAACACTCGTGGATTTCATCGGCGGGAAAGGTCACGTGACACTTTCCGCAGTACAAATAAGGGCTACGCTCTCTCTCGCAAATCTCGCACCCGTCACAGTCATC
>Ga0099364_10012915_pt1 | contig 11233 bp, 6 predicted proteins | sample TergutTh196P3_FD_73070 | JGI IMG/M metagenome (GOLD analysis project Ga0099364, IMG submission 73070) | Microcerotermes parvus P3 segment gut microbial communities from Pointe-Noire, Republic of the Congo - Th196 P3 | ecosystem: Host-associated > Arthropoda: Insects > Digestive system > Gut ... | reverse complement strand
GAAATACGACGAGCCGAAAATTTTTATCACGCAGGTTAAAAAACGGTCGAGCGGGATGCCGTGTCCGAACTGGCTGGTGCGTTACGAAGTGATCGGCGGCCCGAACGCGGGACTCGGCCCGGATCAGTCCAAAGTGGTCGAAGTGCCGACCGGTGCGGACGGTAAGGCAGCCATTGAGCTTTATTTGCTTGAAGGCAATTCGGGCACCAGCACCATCAAGGCGACGATCATCCGGCCGGCCGGCGTTGACGGCGGAACGAAACGGCTTGAACTGCACTCGTCCACTGTGGTGAATTACTGGTCGCCGGATGCCCCGCTGTCGATGGAGACCATTCGGCCGCCTCAAATTCCTTGGGACAAACAGGCGGAATGGACAATCAATGTCACCAACCGTTCCGAGGTCACAAAATTCGGCGTTGTGACACTCCAGTTGCCCGGTTACGCCAAACTGATTTCGAGTACGCCGCAAACGTCGAGCAGGACAGCGCAAAGTGACGGCGGCGAACTGGTCTCCTGGAACCTGGAATTACCCGGCACGACGATCTCGCAAATCAAATTTGTCCTCCAGGCAGTGACCGATGATCCGGTACAGAGATCGCAAGAGCTGGTACTGGAATTGAACCCGCAGTTGAGCATGTTTCCCCGTGAATCGGGCGAGTATGGCCAGGGAAGCACAACCGGTCCAACCGGTCCAAGCGGTTCGACGGGCAACATCTACGGACAGAACCCGCCAGGTGGTCCATCAACCTATGCCCCGGAGAGTAACATTCCAAGTTTTCCGGACTCGCCGGCATCGACCGGCAATCTCCCATTTAACGGGGGTGATTATGCCGGTATCAACACCGGAGCCACAACGCCTTCGGCCACTCAAGGCCATTCCGACCCCACCGTGTTCGCAAATTTGTTGCAGGTTGAGTGTAAACTCGGCACCGCAATGACGGTCAACCGTCCCATTGGAGTGGCCGTTATATTGACAAATACCGCGACCGTTCCGTTTTCCATGGGACAGATTCAAGTCGAGCTTCCCGACGGCCTTGGGTTCATTCAATTCGACAACAATGGTGCCCCCAAGTATGTGGAAGAAAACGACAATCTTATCACCAAACAAACTTATTCCCTCATGGACGAAAACGGAAATGACATCACCGTACAACCGGGACAAACGCTGACGCTTCCTATTAACGTCGCCCCGACCAGAGTCGGAACTTTGAGCATGAAGGCCACGGTTTATGGCCAATCGCCGAATGGTCAATGGTTGCCCATTGATGGTGCAACGCACACAGGCAGGACAACGGCAACGGCGCAATGAAAAATGTGAGGGTTTCGACGATTTATCTTACACCTCCGGCCTGAGTAACGGGAACAGGATCACGTCGCGGATGGATGTCGTGTTGGTCAGCAGCATGACGAGGCGGTCGATGCCAATGCCAAGACCACCGGCAGGTGGCATCCCGTGTCGCAGTGCCTTAATGAAATCGCGGTCCATTTTCGCCATCGAATCCTCTTCCGCCTGGCCTGCGAGCTGCTCGGTAAACAATTGTTCCTGCAAGTCCGGGTCGTTCAATTCGGTATAAGCGTTGGCAAATTCCGTCCCGTTGATAAACAACTCGAAGCGTTCGGCAATGTCCGGGTAATCCTTCTTTCGTTTGGTCAACGGGCAGATGCTCGCCGGGTAATCGGTCACAAAAACCGGACCAATCAGCGCGCCTTCAACCTTTTCCTCGAAAATCTCGTTTCGCACCACGTCCGGGTGCTTTCCCGTGGGTTGCAGGCCGATAGTCCTGGCATAAGCGACAATCGCAGTGTCGTCCGTCGGGTCGATGCCCGTGTGTTCGGCCAGCAGTTCGGCATAAGGCCGCCGCGCAAACGGTGGAGTGAAATCAAACTCCCTGCCTGCCCAGGGAATGATGTTACCCTGACCGATTGCGGCAATCGCGCCGACAATGATTTTTTCCGTAATGTCCATCATTGAACGATAATCCCCGTAAGCCTGGTACAGTTCGAGTAACGTAAACTCAGGGTTGTGTGTCTGATCGATGCCCTCGTTGCGATACACACGGCCAATTTCATAGACACGCTCCATGCCGCCGACCATGAGCCGTTTCAGGTGCAATTCGAGGGCAATTCGCATGTAAAGGTCAATGTCGAGCGCGTTGTGGTGCGTGACGAACGGTCGCGCGGCGGCCCCCCCGGCGATGGCGTGCAATGTCGGCCCTTCGACTTCGACGAAACCTTCGGTAGCCAGCGTCTCGCGGATCGAATGCACGATTTTCGTCCGTTTCAGAAACCGGTCGAGTACACCTTCGGTATGCACGAGGTCCATATATCGCAGGCGCGAACGCAGTTCCGGGTCGGTCAGGCCGTGAAACTTGGCCGGAGGCGTTTCAATCGATTTGCAGAGAAAGTGCAAATCCGACGCAAAAACGGACAATTCGCCGGTTTTTGTGCGGCGCAACTCGCCGTCAACGCCGATCAAATCGCCGAGGTCGAAATTCTGGGCCAGTTCCCAGTCCCGCTCACCGACCTGTGCCATGCCGATCAGCACCTGAATGCGGCCGCTCCAGTCCCACAAGTCAAGAAACATCAGCTTGCCCTTCTTGCGGTGCAGGATCATGCGACCGGCAATACGGACTTTCGGACCTTTTTGAATTTTTTCCTGTTTTTCCGCATCGGCAGGCGGGTCGATCAGTTCAATTTCCGATTCCTGTGCGCGAACCTCGGCAATGGGCGACTTGTCATCGAAACGACATCCCCAGGGATCGACGCCCATTTCTTCTATTTTGCGTAATTTCTCGCGCCGTGACGCTTCCAACGCGGCACCACTGCCCGAAATTTCTTCTTTTGACATCTTAAAACACCTGAATAATCTATTTTTGCTCGCTTACAAAAGACACGTATTTACAGTATAATTTTACGATAGTGAATTGCATTATTGTTACGGGGATTGCCGTTTGGTCAATGCCGGAGGGTTCATTGTACGGGATTAGCATTTTCTGCGAAAAATGCGAAAAATAGGAATGAGGAACATCAAATGAATCGACGCGATTTTTTGAAACACGGGTTGGCCGTATCCACTCTGGCTGGGATGTCGCGGAATTTTCTGTTCGCCGGCGCAAATTCCAGCAGGGATTCGGTTGGAATACCATTAACCATCAATCTTTCTGACGACCACGCGATGATCTGCCAGGGGGAACGCGTCTTGGTCGATTATTTGGCGGATGATGCCACCTGTTCCTCATTGACATCGGGTTTGCAGAAATCGCCCTGTTTTATCGCGATTGCCGGACCTGCCACAGGCCGATCGCTCATTTCGGCGATTCCACAACCGTGGCGGCAGGCGTCCGGCGTGTCGTTTGCCTGTGACCGTGTGTTGCGTGACAAAGATAAAACCGAACTTCATTTTGGTTACGGTCCGGGGGATTCGGGGAGGATATCCTCGATGGGGCTTCAACCGGGGAATTGCACCGCAACGAGTGTCGAATTTCACGACCAATGCTATTGGTATAAACCAGGCTGGTTGCCGTTTATCGGAGACAAACGGCGTTTCCGCTTGAGTTTGATTTCCGAAGCGGCATATATCCTTGACTGCGAATACATCCTGACGCCGCGCATGAATCTGACCGTCCAACCCTCGGGGCAGTCGCTGTTTTCGCTCTGCGCGGCGGACGATCTGGCAGTATCCCGAAGGGAGCAACCCGGCGGCGGGGGACGGTTGCTCAATTCGCACGGGCAACAACACATGCACCCCACATCCGGCAGTCGGCCAAACTGGTACACCTTTTTTGGCCAACGGGCAGTTGCACAGAACCAAGCCGATAACAAACTTGGCCCGGTCGAAGGAATTGCGGTACTCAGTTCGCCCAACGCGGTGACAGGTTGCCGTTGGCTGACGCGCGATTACGGCCTGCTTGTGCCGAACTCGCTGCACTACCTCGATTCGGCATTCCAACTGCACGAGGGGGAAACGTATCGGTTCGCCTACCGCATCGTCGCTTATTCCGGATTGCCTGACCCGGCAATGCTCAACCGGCTTTGTGATGAGTTGAGTTGATAGGAACACATGGAATGGAGGGGAATTTTCGGAATACCACAAGCGAAGTGGAATTGGCGGAATGACCTGGTGCGCAACCTATGGCGGCAGGTTGTCAGTACGGTACGGTTTGTTGAACCTGTTGCTTTTCCCACGCCAAAACGTTATACTTGATGATTGGTTGCTTGACGCATTGACCCCGTCGTTCACACCATTTGACAATCCAGGAGAGAGATGATGATACACAAAAAACACACACTGTTACTGATACTGTTCGGAATGCCGGCGTTGACATGCGCGGCGGCAATGACTCAGGAGAAAACGCCCGGTCAGCGGGGGTACTATCACACGGTCACGCCGGAGGACTCGCTGCCGTTTCCCGAACTGGTGAAGCAATTTGAAAACCCCGGCGTCGAATGGCGCGGCAAGCCGTTTTGGAGCTGGAACGGCAAACTCGAAAAAGACGAGTTGCTCCGGCAGATCGACGTCATCAAGCAAATGGGTTTCGGCGGGTTTTTCATGCACTCGCGCACCGGGCTGGACACCGAATACCTTGGCGATGAATGGTTCGAGCTGACGAACGCCTGTGCCGATTACGCTGAAACGCTCGGACTGGAAGCGTGGCTGTACGACGAAGACCGCTGGCCCAGCGGAACGGCGGGCGGCATGGTTACGGCGAACCCGGAGTTCAGCCTGCATTACATGCGATGCACGATTGTCAAGCCGGACGATTTCGACTGGAACAACCCCGTCAAACTGGAAGGCGTTCGCGACGGCAAACTCGCGGCGGTTTTTGCCGCCGACGCCGACGGGATGAATTTCACCAACGCCGTGCGCATCACGCCCGAAACGCCGCGCAATTCCTACGCCGACAAAACGCTCTATGTTTTCAACACCGAGCGGCAGAACGACAGCAGCTTTTACAACGGCAACACGTATGTTGACACGATGAACCGCGACGCGACGGATTATTACATCCAACTGACGCACGAGCAGTACAAAAAGCGGCTCGGCAACCGGCTTGGGCGCACGGTCAAGGGAATTTTCACCGACGAGCCGCATCGCGGACCGCTCATGTCCGAATTTTCGGCCTACGTGCCCGAACCGCACTGGATTATCCCCTGGACGGCCAAATTGCCGGAGGAATTTCAAAAGCGGTTCGGCTATGACGTCATGGAAAACCTGCCGGAACTGTTCCTGAAAAAGAACGGTGAAAAGGTTTCGCCGGTCAAGTGGGCGTACATGGAATTAACGCAATCGCTGTTTCTCGAAAACTACATGAAGCCGCTGTACGACTGGTGTGACGACAACAATTTCATCTTCACCGGCCATCTGTTGCACGAGGATTCGCTGTCGTGCCAGGCGATCATGCAAGGTTCGCTGATGCGTTCCTACGAGTACATGCACTGCCCCGGCGTCGATCACCTCACCGAAGGCAACCGCAACTACTGGATCGTCAAGCAATTGCAATCGGCCGCCCGGCAGCTTGGACAGAAATTTCTGCTGGACGAACTGTACGGCTGTACGGGCTGGCAGATGACCTTTGAGAATTACAAGGCCGTCGGCGACTGGCAGGCTTTGTTCGGCATCAACCTGCGTTGTCCGCATCTGTCGTGGTACAACATGCTCGGCGAATCGAAACGCGATTACCCGTCGAGCATTTTCTACCAATCCGCCTGGTGGGAGGACTGGAAGCAACTCGAAACCTACTACGCAAGGCTCGGCCTGTTGCTGACGCAGGGACAACCGGTCTGCAATGTACTGGTCATCAACCCGGCCGAAAGTCTCTGGTGCCAGTTTTACCCCGGTTGGTGCAGTCACCTCAGTGCCGTTGACCCGGACATTGTCAAACTCGAAAAAGCCTACCAGGACATTTTTCATTGGCTTGCCGGTAGTCAAATTGATTTTGATTACGGTGATGAGGATATGCTTGCGCGGTTGGGGAGCGTGAATGAGGACAACTGGTGGGTGGAAGTCGGAAACATGAAATATAAGCAAATCGTGGTTCCGCCAATGATCACAATTCGTGGCACAACGATGGACTTGCTGGAAAAATTTGCTCAACAAGAATATGGCCAAATCATTTTTGTCGGCGATGTTCCAAAATATGTTGACGGCAAACCTTCGGACAGACCCGCTAAGCTGATCGAAACTATTGAGGACGAAAATACAATGCAAGTTCCAATGGAACAGGAAGCATTGATTTCGCAGTTACAAGACAACCCTTTTATCAATGTCTTGGACAGTAAAACACTTAAACCCATCACAAGTATTTATTCTCAAGCACGTTGGTTTAATTGGTTTAGAGGACACGAAGAAGTTTGTTGTGTTGTCATGAACATGGACTTGCAAAAATCACAAGAAAATGTGGAAATGAACTTTACTCATTACAATGATGTGCAAGAATGGGATGCGTTGACCGGGAAACGTTATGCTGTGGATGTGCAAAAAGTGGAAAAGGTCATAAAAGATGGCGATACTCCTTACCCGGTTTATAAAACCACTTTTTCCCTACCCCCCGCCGGTGAAAAAGTGTTTGTCTTTAAGGTCAAATCAGAGGAGAACAAACCATCCGACTTGCCGAAACGTACCACCTTCACCGCCGGGTCAAGTTTGAAGATCGACGGGCCGTTTGATTATCATTTGAGCGAGCCAAACGTCTGTGTGCTGGATTACGCGGAAGCAACGGCACGCAAGGCAGACGGCAACGAGCAAAAAGCCATTGCGCGTACCGAAGTGCTGAAAGTCGATCAGCAAGCACGCGATTTCTTCGGCCTTCCGCATCGCGGCGGTGAAATGCTACAACCGTGGTATCAAAAGAAGGCCGGCATGAGTGCGCAATTCGTCGGCACCGTCAAACTCAGATACGATTTCACCATCGACACAATGCCGCAAGGCAAGGTCGAGCTGGCCATCGAGGAACCGGATACGTGCAAAGTTTGGGTCAACGGCCAGGAGCTTGATACGCAAGGTCGCCCACCCTGGTGGGTTGACAACGCGTTTCTCACGTTTGACGTATCGGTGTCCATGCTCTTACAGGGCGAAAACCGCATTGAAATCGAAAAATCCTACGATTCCGCGTCGAATCTCGAAGCATTGTACATGCTGGGGCAATTCGGCGTCGAAGCCCTGCCCGGCGGCAAGGCGAAGATCGTGAGTCTGCCGAAGCAACTGGCCGTCGGCGATATTTGCACCCAGGGCTTGCCATTTTACGGCGGGAAGATCGTTTACGACGTGCCGTTGCCGGGCGGTCTCCCAGCGGACAAGGAGGCGATGTTACAATTGCCCGAATTTTTTGCCGCCGTGGTCAATGTGTGGTCAGACGGTTGCGAACGCCGCATGATCGGCTGGCAGCCGTTTGAAACTCGCATCACCAATGACGTGGCGCGGAACAAATCGCTGTCCCTCGAACTGGTGCTGAACCGCCGGAACACCTTCGGACCGCTGCACCAGGTGCCGAAACGCTCCAGCGGGTATGGCCCGCCAAACTGGATCACCGGCGGCAGAGGCTGGTCGGACGATTACCAGCTTTACCCCACCGGCCTGCTTCAGTCCCCGGTGATTGCCATTGGCGAAAGTCAATGAGACGTTTGTCATCACATCGCCATGAAAGCAGGGTGGTCACGGTGATGGCCGCCCTGACTCAATGTGCTATCGTACTCGATAAATTGCCCATTTTTTCCCACAAACACACCTTTTCATGCGACATGAAAATTGTTGACCAAAATCTCAAATGGTGTATAATATGGAGTTTATGGGTGTTTTGAAATATCAATTTCGTTCACGGAGAAAATTCCATGTCATCGCGAATCAATCGCCGTCAAATATTGAAAGCATCGGTTGTTGCTGGTGCGGGAAGCATGTTCTTGCGGAGCGGCCTGTTATCCTACGGGCAGTCGCCGAACGAAAAATTGGGCGTCGCCGTGGTCGGCCTCGGCGGGCAGGGCAAATACAGTCTCGACAATCTCGAAAAACAAGTCCATTTTGTCGGCTTGTGCGATGTGGATGATGTTCGCGCAGGCAACGCTTACGAGCGGTTTCCAAGTGCGAAAAAATACCTTGACTTCCGCAAGATGTACGACGAATTGGACAAGCAAATCGATGCAGTGGTCGTTGCGACGCCTGACCACACGCACTATCATCCGGCGATCATGGCCATCCGCATGAAAAAACACATTTATTGCGAAAAGCCGCTCGCCCACTCGCCGGCGGAATGCCGTATCATCACGACGGAAGCTGAAAAAATGGGCGTCGCCAGCCAGATCGGTGCACAGCGTCACGCCTATCCGAACATGCATCGCGTCACCGAACTGATTCAATCGAACGCCATCGGCCAGGTCAAAGAAGTCCATGCCTGGATCGGCGGCGACCGCGGGATGCCGTCGATGCCGACGAAATTCCCCGAAGTGCCTTCGACGCTTGATTGGGAACTTTGGCTTGGTCCGGCCAGGACACGACCCTATAGCCCGGAATATTGCCCCTACGACTGGCGGTTCTTCCGCGATTTCGGAACAGGCGAAACCGGCAACTGGGCGTGCCACATTCTCGATATTCCTTACGCGGCACTTGATTTGGCTTACCCCGTGCATGTTGCGGCGACCGGACCGGAAGTCGATGACTATCGCACACCCAAGTCGATGCACTGCACGTTCAAGTATCCCGTACGCGGCGAACTGCCGCCCGTGACCTTGCACTGGTACCACACAACGGCGGTTTCGGTCAAGAAGGAATACGAACTGCCGGACAAATTTGTTGACACGCTGACCAGGAAGGAATTCGCTTTCCCCGCTGGTCAGGGGGCTTTCTTTGTCGGTGAGAAAGGACTGCTGTTGGCCGGTTTCTCGAATCATGTCCTGTTGCCTGTTGACAAATTTGCCGATTACAAGTACCCGACATCTTTTGTGCCGGATTCGCCGGGCTTCCACAAGGAATGGGTCGATGCCTGCAAGGGTGGACCGCTTGCAACCTGTCATTTCAACTATTCCGGTCCGATGGCCGAAACGGCGATTTTGGGTAACGCAGCCTTTTACGCAGGCCACAAGTCGTTCGACTGGGATGCTCAAAACATGATTGCCGTCAACTGTCCTGAAATGGAGCCGCTTATCAAACCGGAATTTTTCAACGGTTGGAAATATTGATGTACCGGGTTATACCGTACAACGCTATGGACTTTGCATTGATGTCTGCGAACTTTGTGCATCCCTTTGTGTTGAAATATTTAACACAAAGGCCACAAAGCTTTTCACAAAAGTAATACCAGTCCAATGGCGTTAGAAAGTATGGCAAACGGCGAGTTGTTCGCCAACTTTTCATCACCAAGCCAACTCTTCATCAACAAGTCGGAGGTTTCATCATGCCACTCAAAAAACCGCTCACCCTCATCAATCCTCATGCCGTTCGGCGTATTCCGCCTTCGTTTGCATGGCTTGACCATCGCTTGCGCAGCAACGGATTCCTTGAAACATTCACGCCAAGCGAAATCGCCCTTTACTTTTTCCTCACGCTGGCTTCAGATCAGCAGGGGCTTTCCTGTTAGCGGCTGGACATTATGTAACGCACCATGCCAGCGTTTCACTTTCATCAATTTCGTGATGCGTGGGATTGTGCCTGACGAAGCCACGTTCGAGTTGTGACTGTTGGTACGGCATCGCTGGCGACTCATTCGTACTCACGGCATCATTCTCCGCCATGCGATTTCGCTTTTGGATCGTATTTTTCGGAGTATGAAGGCATTTTCTGCAAACCGTTCCTGCCGTCGATCCGACAGTTGATTCGAGATATCGGTATTACACCTTGTTCGTTGACCGGAAAACGTAAAACGGTTCAGACTGTCCTCGAACGGGCAAGCCACAAAAGGTTTTCGCAGGAAAAAATCGATTTGCTTTTGAGTCGTGCCAGGGAATCGATTGGCACACAACAAGGTGATAAAACTGTCAACCATCAGTTTCGTATGATCGTCGATTTTTTTTTTTGACTTCATGGAAAAACAACTCAAGGAAGTCAATGTCGAACTGCGAAAACGAATGACGGAAACGCCGAATCCGATCACTTCGCTTGGCGTCGGCCCCGAACTTGCCGAGACGATTCTTGCCGAAAGTGGCGACGTGACGATGTTCGCAGGACCGGAAAAATACTCAGCGTTTTGCGGACTTGACCCCAGCGAACACACGTCCGGTGACAGCATTCAAGGACACACCCCCATCAGTAAACGCGGCTCGCCACTGTTGCGCTGGACGATGTCCATGTCGGCCATCATCGTCTGCAAAAAACATCATGATTTCAATCGTATCTTCGAACGTCACGCCCACCGAGGCTACCGTTACGCGATGATCGCTGTGGCGCATAAGTTGGCGCGAGTCATCTGGCGTCTGATGAAAAACAACCGCGACTTCACCAAACGACCACCAAAACGAACTGCCTAAAACGTGGTAAGTCGGTCATTTCAAAAATCTTTTCACAAAAGCCGGGGAATTGGTACCCCCGGCTTACCTGGCCAAAATATTTGCCGGGAAAAATGTTCGCGTGAACTGTGTCAGCCCCGGAGGTTTATTCAACCACCAACCGCCACGGTTTCTTGAAAACTATTGTAAGAAAGTTCCTTTGGGCAGAATGGCAAATCACGATGACATCAAGGGACTGATGGTTTTATTGGCTTCGGATGCCGGAGCTTACATCAACGGCGAAAACATCCTGATGGATGGCGGTTTGAATGCATAGACGTAGTTGCTCCAGCAGAAGAAAATGTGTATCATGTACTGAAACTGTAAGGCTCATGCAGAATGTTTCCAATCAGAGCCGCGAGAGTCATCGAGCGGTCGAAGCGGAGTAGAATGCAGAGTGCAGAATATTTCCAATCAGAGCCGCGAGAGTTATCGAGCGGTCGAAACGGAGCAAAGTGCAAAGAGCAAAGTTCAGAGTGAAGATAAGGAAGCGGAACATTCTTCATTCTTCATTCTTCATTCTTCATTCTGCTCTTCCTTTCTTAGGAAATCAACATGAAAACCGGTACAAAAATTGAAAAAACTTCCAGTTCAGGTTTCAACGTTCAGAGTTCAGGTTTCAAATTTCCGGGTTTGAGCGGTTCAATTTCATTTTTTTCCTACCGTTCATGGTCAGGTGTGAGTTTTTCTGTCCAAGTGGGTGTTTTGGGTTATTTTTCGTTTGATTTCAGCGGCGTGGAGTGCGATTGCGAGGACTCCGGTT
>Ga0099364_10012914_pt1 | contig 11233 bp, 9 predicted proteins | sample TergutTh196P3_FD_73070 | JGI IMG/M metagenome (GOLD analysis project Ga0099364, IMG submission 73070) | Microcerotermes parvus P3 segment gut microbial communities from Pointe-Noire, Republic of the Congo - Th196 P3 | ecosystem: Host-associated > Arthropoda: Insects > Digestive system > Gut ... | reverse complement strand
GTTCGGAAAGGGTGGTCTTTCCCGAGTCTATATGTGCGCTTATTCCTATGTTCCTGTGTCTCTGTACCTTAGAATTCACATCGATGCTCATTTTGTATTACACTCCTTGATATTCCATTGCATAGTACAATATAGTAAAGTTTTCCATCAAATGCAAGGGTATTTAGGAAAAAATGATATTTTATCCAAAAATTTGACAATTGGGAGGAAATTGCATATTTTATAGTATGAGGGGTTTATAGGTATGCTTGGACAGGACAGAAGTATTTTTAATGATGATTTCAAAGGGATTCCCGAAGAATATATAGAAGGGCCGAAAAATTTCAATGCAATTTGGGGCAGAGAGTACTTCATCTATATGCGAAAAGGTTTAAAAGAAGATACCATTGATGCACTGATTGACGATATAATGTTCTTTCATGCCATAAAAACCTAAGCTATTTCTTTAACCAGGTGTGCAGTACATCATCCAGTTTTATTAAGTCTATGGGTTTGGAGAGAACCCCCTGGAATCCGCTGTCAATAAAAAGTGTATCGTTGCCGGCGAAGACATTGGCGGTTAGGGCTATTATTGGAATGGCCGAAGCATAATCTGTTCCTATCCTGCGTATTGCCTGAGTCGCCTCTACTCCGTCCATCCCGGGCATCATATGATCCATAAAGATCAAATCGTATCTAGGCTCTTCATCCTTCATGCGCCTAACGGCTTCGGCTCCGTTATCTATACAGTCCACCTGAATCTCATACGGCTCAAGGCATGCTGCTGCGACATCCAGATTTATTTCCACATCGTCAACAACAAGAATTCTTTTATCAGGCATGGGTATATAATTCACGTCAGGTTCATGATAATCGGGAGTATATGTGAAGTCCTTTAAAGCTGCTGCCGTACCTGCCCCAATGGGAGTGCTGTCAATGATTTCCTGCAGTATCTCCAGGGAAAAAACACTGCCCCTGCCGTACTCGCTCTCTGCCTTTATTTCCCCGCCCATTAGTTCCACAAGTCCCTGACAAATCGCAAGTCCAAGCCCTGTTCCTTCAATTCCAATCGTACTCTTCTTATTGACCTGGGCATACTCGGAAAAAAGCTTTTTTAGGTCTTCTGTGCGAATTCCCGATCCTGTGTCTGAAACATTGATCTTAAGCATGGCTACCTGCGGGTGGTCAGACTGCTGGGACACAGTCAGCGTAACATTTCCCTCCCTGGTATACTTAAAAGCATTGCTGAGCAAATTGCCGAGGATCTGTTTTATCCGGAGTTCATCGCCTAACAAACGGCGGGGGACATTCTCGTCTATCTCTACGATAAATTTTATCGGCTTTTGCCCCATGTGCACCATATTGATGGTTACAACGTTATAAATCATTTCCGCGAAGTCATATTCGGTCGGGACAAGTTCAAACTTGCCGGATTCTATTTTTGATATATCGAGGATATCGTTAATAATTCCCATTAAGAGATTGCCGGAAGAATGAATTTTACGAAGATTTTCTGTATCTGCCTGCGGCAGTTCACGGCGTAATTCAACGTCAGTCAGGCCTATAATCGCATTCAGGGGAGTACGTATTTCGTGGCTCATGTTTGCCAAAAAGCTGCCCTTTGCATGCGCGGCAAGGCTGGCTTCGTTTTTTGCCTCTGTCAGATCATCCAGAGCCTGTACGTAGGATTTACAGAAAATGTAGGTAAGCACGTTTAATGCGACGGAAACTATGAAGTAAAGTATATTATAAATTGGAGTAAAAATTGGTCCAAGCAGATTAATACCAAAGCCAAATAATATAACGGCAAATGCAGTGCTTGATAATGCAATATATGCCGCAAGACCCTTTGGCTTTAGGTAGGTAAGAGAAATAAATGCGATTCCGCAGTTGTATGTGAAAAGGAGGAAATCACCCCCGAAGTACATGGCTCCAAAAATCAGCACGCTGGCTATAACAACAGGTGAAAGAAATGCGGTAAGAAGTGCGTTAAGGGGGCTTCTTTCGATTATAACATAAGCGATAACTATTATCAGAGAAAGGCCAAGCCGTATAAGCATGAACTGATTGCCGAAAAACAATCCTGTATATGTCGATACGAGTATCGTATAGACACAAAGGACAATAAATATATGAGGGGCAGACTGGTTTTTGACAGAGTTACCAAATACATATTTTTGGATCAGTGATGTCATTTTTTTCCTTTTTTAATGATATCATACATGGTAAAACATGGACAGTGGTTAGCAGAACATGGCATGGTTCTGGTCTTTTGATTATAATTCCCCAAAAGGCTTTTCCCTGTTATAATTGAGCATGTCCAAAGAACCCCTATACCTTATTGACGCTTATGGTCTTATCTATCGTTCGTATTTTGCCTTTATGACAAGGCCCCTCATGAATCCGGCGGGAAAGAATGTTTCCGCTCTTTTTGGGTTTGCCCGTACCCTGGTAACGCTTCTGGACGAGGGTGCCCCTGCCAGAGATGCTGACGGCAATATTTTTTCACAGCCTGTAAAACCCCGTTATTTGGCTGCCGCATTCGATCCGGCGGCACCCACATTCCGGCACAGGATGTATCCTGAATACAAGGCCAACAGGCAAAAAACGCCTGATGATCTTCACGCCCAGGTTCCGCTGGTGAAGGAGGTCTTAAATGTTCTGGGTATTCCCGTTCTTATGGCGGATGGATACGAGGCGGATGATATTATTGCCACTCTGGTTATGATGTGTAAGACCGAAGGCCGGCAGTGTTATATACTCTCATCGGACAAAGATCTTCTGCAGCTGGTTGGAGATGGAACCTGGGAGCTGCGGCCTTACAAAACTGCAAGACCGGAGGGGGAGGGCGGCCTGCCATACGAGCTGGTGGGCCCTGGCGAAGTAAAGGCGGAATGGGGAGTTAGTCCTGACAAGGTACTGGATCTTCTTTCCCTTACAGGGGACAGCTCCGACAATGTGCCCGGTGTTAAGGGTGTAGGGGATAAAACTGCAGTGAAGCTAATGGCCCGCTACGGCTCCCTTGACGGGATTTACGAAAACTTAGCCGGTATTGAAGGAGCCATAGGAAAAAAAATCGCCGAAGGAAGGGAGAGCGCATACTTTTCCAAATCCCTGATAAAGCTGGAAACCAATGTCCCCCTCCCCATAAAATGTATTGATGAGCTTTCTATAGAAAACCTGAACAGAAGTGCCGGCGCCCAGATTCTCCTAAGAGAAGGGATACGGCAGAGCGCAAGACAGCTTGATCCTGCGGCAGGGGGGAAAACACAGAGCTCTGCTCCAAGTTCCGCAAGGCTGCAAAACACGGATACGCCGGAAACAGCCAGTGCCGAAAACAGCCAGGATAGTTACTCTCCTGTGGAAAAATCCCTGTTAGGCGAAGGAGTTTATAAGACCATCCTGTCCGTAGAAGAACTGGAAGCTCTTCTGGAAACTGCAAAAAGCGAAAAATGCATTGCCCTTGATTTTGAAACCGACTCTCTTGACGCCTGGAACGCCCGGCCCATAGGCATCGCCGTTTCGGTAAAGCCAAAAGAAGCGTTTTACATTCCCGTCGCCGCACATCAGGGGCCGGATGAGGAAAAGCCTTCGCCCTTTGCCGATCCCGAAAAGGTCAAGGCCCTGCTTTTACCGTTCTTTTCTGATCCCGCAATGACCATTGTGGCGCATAACGCCAAATTTGATTATAAGGTAAGCCGGGGCTGGGGAATAAAGCGGTGGCAGTGCAGAATTTGGGACACCATGGTTGCCGCCTGGATGACAGACCCCGAGCGGAACAACTTTTCCCTTGATTCCCTCTCTGTACATTTTTTCAATGAAAAATTGATAGCGTATAACGATATTGTCGCCAAAGGCAGCACCTTTGACACGGTTCCGCTGGAGACAGCCTGCCGCTATGCGTCGGAGGATGCGGATTACTGCCTTCGCCTGAAGCGGCATCTGGAAACGGGTTTTGCAGAAGCAAAATCCGTGGCGGCCTTGTTTGGAAATCTGGAAATGCCGCTTTTACCAATCCTTGCAGAAATGGAAGGAGAGGGAATTAAAATAGAGCCGGAAATTCTTATAGATTACGGGGTGGAGCTGGCAGAGGAGCTGGAAAGTATAAAGGCCAAAACATATAGCATTGTCGGGCATGAGTTTAACCTGTCTTCTACCCAGCAGCTGCAGAAAGTGCTTTTTGAGGAAAGAAAACTGAAACCGGGAAAAAAAACCAAGACCGGCTATTCCACTGACGTCGCGGTTCTTGAAGAACTTGCGCGTGAAGATGAGGTTCCCGCTCTGATACTCAGACACAGGACGCTGTCGAAACTCAAGTCAACATACATAGATGCTCTGGCTGAGCAGGCAGACGGAGAAGGACGCATACACACCAACTTTGTACAGACCGGTACTGCCACAGGCCGTCTTTCCAGCAGGGAACCCAATTTGCAGAACATTCCCATCCGTGACGAAGAGGGACGCAGGATACGGAAAGCTTTTACTGCAAGGCCGGGATGGCTTCTTATCTCCGCGGACTACAGTCAAATAGAGCTGGTAATACTTGCACATCTTTCAGCTGATGAAAATCTTGTTTCTGCCTTTGCGGAAAACAGGGACGTTCATGCACGCACAGCTTCGCTTATTTTCGGAATGGATGAAGACAGTGTCCTCCCCGATCAGCGCCGCATTGCCAAGACCATCAACTTTGGGGTCATGTACGGGATGAGTGCATTCAGGCTTGCCAATGAGCTGCGCATCAGCCGCACCGATGCGGCGGCTTTTATAGAGGCTTACTTTAAGACATATTCGGGGGTCAGGGATTTTGTAGGCAGTATAATTGCGAAAACTGAGGAAAAAGGTTATGTCGAGACCATTTTTGGAAGGCGGCGTTATATACAGGCGATCAATTCCCGGAACAAGACCGAAAAGGCTGCCGCCGAAAGAATAGCTGTTAACACTCCCATTCAGGGCTCTGCGGCGGACATTGCTAAAACTGCCATGCTTAACCTTGACAAGGCTCTCTCCGCAGCCGGCAGTCCTGCGCGGCTCCTTTTGCAGGTGCACGATGAGCTTATCTTTGAATGTCCCGAGGAGGCCGTGAAAGAGACGGCGGAACTAATCAGGAGAGAAATGGAAAACGCGGTAAAATTGACAATCCCCCTCAGGGTAAGTGTAGAAACCGGAAAGAGCTGGGGGGATTTTCACTAACAAAACCAGGTGTTTGCCTGACGAACGGTTACTGCCCATCTCCGAAATCAAGCCAGTTCCTTTCCTGCTCGGTAAGCGAAATTTCGGCGGTCTGGGTTGCCTCGACGAGTTCCTGTTTGGAAGCCGCGCCCAAAAGGGGAATCACCCTGAATGGCTGGTTTAATAGATATGCAATGGCAATCTGCGGGATCTTTACGCCTTTTTGTTCCGCAAGTGTACTGGCACGGTCTAGCTTTTGAAAATTTACCTCGTGGGCATAAGCTTTCAGAGCGGGGTTGTCGAGCATTTCCCTGTAGTTATCCCGGTTAACACGCCCCGAGAACATCCCGCGTCCCAGGGAGGAGTATGCGAAAACAGGGATGTTATTCGCAAGGTAAAATGCACGGGCTTCTGCTTCGTTTGATCCGCCTATGGTAACACAGCCCTGTCCCCAGGGATCTTCCACCTGATCACAGAGGCTGTAGTTGGGGCTGGATGCTGTCATGGGAACAAGGCCCTTGGCTTTGGCATAAGCATTAGCTTCGGTTATGCGCTGGTGAGTCCAGTTCGAACCGCCAAAGGCATGAATGCGGCCTGCCTTGTGATGCTCATTAAGAATATCTATGATAAGACTGACAGGCTGTGCAAGATCGTCTCTGTGCAGAAGGTAAAGATCGATATAGCCGGTTTTTAACCGTGTAAGGGAATCCATCAGGTCGGCGGTAATATCCCAGGGGGTTACTCTCTTTCTGTCCTTGTTATGATGGGCACCTTTTGAGAGAATAAAAACCTCTTCCCGGTTTCCCCTTTCTTCCATCCATCTGCCTAAGGCCCGCTCGCTGTCTCCGCCTACATAGCCGTGGGCGGTATCAAATGCGTTAAAGCCCAGGGCAATAGCATCGTCCAGAAGGGCTATGGATTCCTCGTAATTTGCTAAACCTGTTTTATCGGTGCCGATCATTATCTGTGAAAATTGCTTTTTCGATCCCGGTAAGGTAAATGTTTTCATGGTGCCTCCTGTCCTGTCTTTCTCTGCTTAATTTTCGTCGCAGGGGTAACGCAGTTTGTTGTCTTTCCTTATTTTGTCCATGACTTTTATTATGGCAAGGGATTCATCAAGCGGCATAAGGGGAGATTCCTTTATGCCTTCGTCCAGACAGCGCATAACTTCCATGGCTTCAAACTGATACCCCGTTGCATCAAAGGGTAAGCTGAACTCCTGTGTTTCTTCGCCGCTTATCAGCTTTAAGTTTTTTGCACACCAGTAAGAGGGAATTTCGATACGGCCGTTTTCTCCGATTATGTTTGCTTCATGCGGAGTGACCAGCCTTATGGCTGAATATAACAGCGCGCTTTGCCCCTCGTCATACTTCAGCAATACAGAACATTCTTCGTCCACACCAGTGCTTCCAATTGTCATTGTGGATTGCACATAATCTGGGAGTTTCCCAAAGATCATGCTAACCATTGAAAGGTTGTAAACTCCCACATCAATTAAGGATCCGCCGCCCAGGGCAGGTGCGAAAAGGCGGTGTTCCGGATTCACTCCAGCCATAAAGCCAAAGTCAGAACATATAAGCCGCACGTTTCCTATTGCTCCAGAGGCTATGAGTTCCCGTGCCTTACATATTGCCGGGAGGAAACGTGTCCACATTGCTTCCATAAGGAATACATTGTTTTTTTTGGCGCACTCTATCATCCTCTCCGCCTGGCGTGCATTGACGGCAAAGGGTTTTTCGCAGATCACAGCTTTACCGTTTTCCAAACAAAGCAGACTGGCTTCTTCGTGAAATGTGTGAGGTGTTGCAACATAGATAATATCTACATTGGGATCCTCTGCCAGTTCCCGGTAGCTGCCGTATGCTTTTTCAAATCCATAATTTTTTGCAAACTCTTCCGCCCGGCTCTTGTCGCGGGAACCTGCTGCATATGGAATGGCATCGGGAACCACCTTCAGCCCTTCTGCAAATTTTCCTGCAATCCTTCCAGGACCCAAAATTCCCCATTTGTACTTAGCCATTTATTTACCCTCACAGTTCTTTAATAAGATAGCCTATGCCATCTTTTGTTACAGAGACACGGTAATAGCTTTGAGTTTTCTTAAAATCAATCAATGATAAAATCTTAGTACTGCCTATATCTGTCAGTAAATGTTTATGAGAGTGCCCTGTAAAAATGAAATCACAGCGGCCGTTCAGAATTGAAATGAGCCGGGCTCTCTCCCTGGAATCGCTGTTTTGTTGAACACCGGGGAAGCTGTTAATAAACAGGTTGGCATGTGTAAAGACAAAGATCCTGTTATTATCCGGAACTGTTTTAATTTCACTTTCAAGCCAGTCGAGCTGACTTCTGCCAAAAAAGGCATTTGCGGAATCCAGGATGAAGAGAGATGCTGTGTCAGCATCAATTCTGTAGCGGGTAGAGCCAATAAGGTCTCTCCAGTTACGCCAGTTATCAAAATATATATCATGATTTCCTATAACGGGATAACATGGAATTCCAAGGCTTTCCGCGATTTCGATGAACTTTTGTATATCTTCGTGTGCGCCGCTCTGCGTAATATCTCCAAGGATGACTACGAATTCATCACTGGGGTCTAAAGCTCCGGCCAGTTCTTCAAGCCGCCAGGCATTCCCGTTTTCTATGTGAGTGTCCGCCAGCACAATAAAGGAGTATTCTTCGCCAAGATTCAGTGTGCGAAACCCGTTTCGATCCAGAAATTCAAAGTTATTCGCCGCATCCAGCCTCTCATCAAGATCGTTCGATCTGAAAAGACCCAGAAGATCGTTACTGCAGGAAAGCGTAAGTATTATTAAGGCAGCGGAAAATACCCATGAGCATTTTTTATAGAGCTTTACCATAAGAACCTTACCCCTCCTGTGAAAGCTGCTCCGTAAAAAGCAGTGCTAAGGCCGTCCATTCCGCTCTGTATGAGTTCCAGAGATCCCGTAAGGGTGTATCTTTCGCTTAATGCATAACTGCCGTCAAGGCCGATTGAGAGGGAGCCGAAATTTCCTGTATAAAACTCATTAAAGTTGGCGGCTTTTATTCCTGCTGTGAATTTTTCGCCGTTCCAAAAGTTAAAATATCCGGAAACCGACAGGACAGGTTCATATATCGAATCGCTGCCAAAGAAATTTGTGAATCGAAAGCTGACTCCCAGGGCTATGCCAACCCGCTGTCCGTCCCAGGAAAGCCACGGTAAAATTGAATGACTGTTCATTTCATATTCCGGTATGGCGTTTAATATATAGGCAAGATTTATTCTTAGCGGAAGAGCGGCAAATGGCGCATAATGTCCTGAACCGAAGGCCTTCAGGTTAAACTCGCTCCCTATGCCGCCGAGAGAAAATCCTGCTCCGGCAGTAAAAATGTCATTCAGCTCCATGCTGCCCAGAACAGCGTAATCATGGCAGAAGCCAAGGCCCCTGCTATACTCACTGCGAAAAATAAAACCCAGCCCGGCATTGGTTATGGGAAGTTCGCCGGCTTGCAGGTTATTGAACGGGGCCAGTACGACGGAAATTAAGAATATCCATTTAAGGGTATATTTTTTCACAGGTATTCTCTCAGGGCATTAATATCAACAGGGATTGTACAGGCATCTGCTGTTCTTTCCATGGCCTTTTTTAGTGAAGGCGGAACCGGAACATGTCCTGTCAGGGGTTCTACTGTTTCGGCAAACTTGGCCGGATGGGCGGTTGAAACTATGACAAATGAATTTTCCTTCTTGACATCTCCTGACTCTCTGAGTTTATCCACTGCCTTCCAGCCCACGGCGCTGTGGGGATCAAGATAATATCCATGACGGGAAAAAACATCCGCTATGGTCTTTTGGGTTTCTTCATCGGTAACAGAAGCACCAATAATAAGACTGCGCATCTCTTCATGGGAAAAATGTACGGCCATGCGTTCAAAATTACTGGGAGTGCCTACATCCATGGCGTTTGACAGTGTAGCCTCCGAATGACGCGGCTCATATTTCCCGCTTTTAAGATAATCCGGAACTGTCTTGTTGATGTTTGTGGCTGCTATAAAGCGCGTAACGGGAGCACCCATTTTACAGGAGTAAAGCCCGGCAGTAAGATTCCCGAAATTGCCTGAAGGGACACATATTGCCGAAAGAGGAGCCTTCCCTGCGGCGGCCGAATAATATGCCGCCTGCGGAATCAGCCGTGATATATTTATAGAGTTGGCGGAAGAGAGAACCAGACGTCTGTTAAGTTCCTCATCTCCGAATGCCTGTTTTACAAGTGCCTGGCAGTCGTCAAAACTGCCTTCCACTGCAAGGGCGGAAATATTCCCTCCCAGGCCGGCAATCTGCTTTTCCTGCAAAGGTGATACCCGCCCTTTGGGGTAGAGAACCGTTACGCTTATCCCTTCCACGCCGAAAAAACCATCCGCAACTGCGCCGCCTGTGTCTCCTGATGTGGCGACTAATATCTTGAGGGGTCTGTCTTCTCCCCGGCGTAAGTAGGAAAAGGCCCGTGCCATAAAACGCGCGCCAAAATCCTTGAATGCCGCAGTGGGCCCGTGGAATAATTCCAGCACAAGGTAGTCTCCGGCTTCCGCCAGGGGAGCGTTAAATGGATAGGCGGAGCTGCATATTTCTTCCAGAACGTGGCGGCTGATATCATCTTTTACCCAGGGAAAAATTGTTTCCACAGCGATGTCTGTGTAGCTCATGCTTCCAAGTGATGTTTTTACCGGAGAGGTGTATTCGGGAAATTCCTCCGGGACATAGAGTCCTCCGTCGGGAGCAAGTCCTCTAAGGGCAGCTTTTGCAAAACTGACAGAGTCGTTTTTGTCTCTGGTGCTGTAGTAGCGCATAGGACAAGTATAGCAGGGGACAGGGGAATGGGGAATAGGGAGTGGGTTATGGGTTGTAGGTCATGGGTTGCGGGGTTAGTTGGCAAGCCAGAGTAGTGCGTTTTTTAGAGTCTGCTGGAACTGTGGGTTGAGCCAGGCTTCCAATGTATGGCCTGGTGTCAGGACGCAGATTCGGCCTTTTCCCTGACTGCGTACATATCCGGCGGGACAAATGTATTCGGGTGTACTGTAGGATGCAATCAAAATGTCGGCATCCGGGGTTAGAATGTCGATCCGGTACTGCTCGTCGGTTTCAGTGAACATTTCCACGCTCTCTGTGATGAAGTGGGGCTTTAGGGGCTGTACCGTTACCGGAGCGGCCTGGGGATGCGAAGTAAAGCGGCAGCCTATCAAGTGATCCATTATTTCTGTATGTTCTCCGGCAACTACGCCGGAATGTACAGCCAAAACGCCGCCGCCGTTTTCCACATAGCTGACAAAAGCTTCCTGTACCGGTGGTGTTTTCCAGCTTGTCTTATCCTGATGGCTGGCCTGATCGCTTTTGCCTAACAGAACCACAGAGTAATCTGCAAGCATTTCTGGTTTAAAATTTTTAGCATCTGTAATGGTATCAAAATGAAAACCCTGTTTCACCAGAGGTTCAACGCCGTCAATTACAATCTGACCAGGATGCCACGGATCATCGCATAGCAACAATACACGCACTGTCTTCATGTAATGCCTCCTGTACCCTAACTTCTGAAACTAGTTCCCTATTTCAGCTTCTTTCTCATTTTTCTTTCCTGTTTGCGCCGTGCGTCTCTCTCGTCTTTATCTACTGCCCTGATTTCTTCGACTGTGGGATATATACGCACAGGTTCCCTGTTGGGCATACGGGCTGCGATTAGTGCCCAGGCAATGCCGGTAAGGATCATTAGGAAGCAGAGAATTTGGCCGGTGGAAAAACTCAGCAGGGGATGATAAAGAGCCGTGGGGCTGGAAGCGGTACTGGCAAAATTAATCGGGTATCCCATTTGCGAATCGGGTTCACGGAAGTACTCGATTATAAAGCGGACAAAACCGTATCCTGAAAGATATAAGGTTACAAGGAAGCCCTTGAAGGGTTTACGGTTCCTGAAGAACCAGATAAATGCCCAGAGGACAATTCCTTCCAGTACCATTTCGTAAAGCTGTGAAGGGTGGCGGGGCAGGTTTACAAGCCCATTGTTGATAACAGCTCCTGTTTTATCGGCAACTTCCCTTACCCATTCTTCGC
>Ga0099364_10012913_pt1 | contig 11234 bp, 16 predicted proteins | sample TergutTh196P3_FD_73070 | JGI IMG/M metagenome (GOLD analysis project Ga0099364, IMG submission 73070) | Microcerotermes parvus P3 segment gut microbial communities from Pointe-Noire, Republic of the Congo - Th196 P3 | ecosystem: Host-associated > Arthropoda: Insects > Digestive system > Gut ... | reverse complement strand
TGGAATTGATATTATAACGGTGGCACAGCCGGATATACCAAAATTGTACGTTCATGAAGGGTTCTCATATGCCATTTGGTACGAGCCGCATATCCGCCCCGAAACATTGGTAACGGTCGCGTATGTGGATGGCGTCGTAGCAGGCATGGCGGGGGCAAGCGATGATTGCGAAATGATGTGGCAGATTGGGATAAACGTCCTGCCGGAATTCCGTAACTGCGGCATTGCGGCGGCGCTGACAAACCGACTGGCGATAGAAATTATAGAGCGCGGGAAAATACCATATTATGGAGCGGCTACAAGCAATATAGCTTCACAGCGGGTAGCGCACCGCGCAGGATTCAGCCCCGCGTGGACTTGCGTATACCGGGGCAGATTTGACAGTGTACTGACAGAGCCAACAAGTTAAGGACTAGCGAATGAATAACTACACTCATGTAATTTGGGAGAGGTGGATTGCATACTAATGCAAATGGCCACCAAAGCAAAACCGCCATACATAATAACCACGGCGAAACGCTGTTATGGCTGAGGAAGGAGGCGAAAATGATGGATAAGTTTTTACAGGAACACAGATACATCGACTTTTCCGCACCCAATGTCAAAGCTAAAGCGGCCGAACTTTTCGATGGTATAATGGACGAAGTTGAAAAAGCCAAAGCTGCATATGAATTTGTACGCGACAGGATTCCACACTCCTTTGACATCCGCTCGGATGCCATTACAGCCAAAGCGTCCGATGTATTGGCGTATAAAACAGGCATTTGCCATGCAAAAGCTAATTTGCTTGCGGCATTGCTGCGTTCGCAAGGTATCCCGGCAGGGTTTTGTTTTCAGCGCCTGACGTTGGGCGACGATGACACGCAGGGGTATGTGGTACATTGCTATAATACTGTCTATATCGGCGGGCGCTGGATAAAAATAGACGCGAGAGGGAACAGACCGGGCGTGAACGCGCAGTTTTCACTTAATGAAGCGATATTGGCGTTCCCCTGCCGCCCGGAATATGACGAATACTTTTGGCCGGGTATATACGCCGCGCCGTATGAAGCTACTATGAAAATGCTTGACAACTCTAAAACCTTACAGGATGTGCTTGATACTATTCCCGATATGATTACAAAATCGCCTGATATAGCGGAGGAAGCGATATGAACATCACAAACACACATAAAGATACGTTTTCAAAAAAGTGAAACTTGTGAAGCAATATGGGCGACCGCCGATAAAATCCGCGAATTGATAAAAAATAATGAGTTTTTTAGCGATGCTGACTTATACTTTGACGAGATTGTTGAGAAGTTGGGGTGCGACAAATTGACCTTGAACGACGCCATCCAAATTATGACCGGCGAAATCATTTCCATTCTCGCCGATAATAAGCCAACAATCTACCTGTTCGGCTCGGTTGCGCTTGACGATTTCAAACTCGGCTGGAGCGATATTGATATTGTCGTTTTGACTGAGCGTGAAATATCTGAACAGCAGGCTGCTATATTAGTCGGGCTTCGTCAAGCAATGTTGGAACGCTATCCGGGTAATCCGTATTTTCGTTTGTTTGAGGGCGGTATGTTGTCGGATGACGCTTTCCTAAACGGCAAAAATGAACGGACGGTTTATTGGGGAACCAGCGGACAACGTATCACAGATAATTACAAGTTGGATAGTTTCGGCATGGCTGAATTGCTGGACAGCGGTATTTTGCTTTACGGCGACGATGTAGCGGATACTCTTTCGGGATTGGTCATGGACTGCCAGCGAAAGAATTTCCCCAAAATGGCAGAAAGTATAGCAGAAAGAATTAACGATGAACGTTTACTTGTGGCGGTGGAAAGATTATTGGGGGTGGAACTTAATGGACATAAATAAATTATGGGAAAGTTGGATTGATTCCGATAATTTTTCCGGGGTATTTTCGGTTAATAGCGAACAAGGGGTTATTTTTGAAAAAAGTTGTGGGTATCGCAATATAAACGAAAAATTAACAAATAACAAAGAAACCGCGTTCGGCATAGCCTCCGGTACGAAAATGTTTACCGGATTAGCCATATGCAAACTCGTTGATGAAAACAAGCTGACGCTTGATGAAAAAATTTGTGATCTATTACTTTTTGATTTAGGGCAAATTGATAAAAACGTAACGATTTATCATTTGTTAACCCATACATCGGGAATCGGTGATTACATTGACGAAGAATCACCAAACAGCGTTGAGCAAATGGAAGTATTATATAGGCAGTACCCGGTTTATTTATGGGAACGTCTTGAATATTATTTGCCAATGATTACACCGTTGCCACCTAAGTTTAAGCCGGGTGAGCGGTTTGGATATACAAACGCCGGATTCGTCATATTAGGGTTAGTAATTGAAGCAGTAAGTCATATGCCTTATCAACAATTTGTCCAAAAAATAATAATTGAACCACTCGGACTTAAACACACTGGTTTTTACCGTTCTGACTTTCTTCCGGCTAACACGGCGTTCGGATATATGGGTAATATAAAAAATGGTGAGCAGCGTGCCAACATATTCAATTTACCTGTTATCGGCGGAGCAGACGGCGGGTTATATACTTGTGCAGATGATTTGGACACATTATGGCGCGCCGTGTTTGCAAATAAAATTCTCTCCGAAGCCATGACAGAGCAATTTCTAAAACAACAAATGAATAGGAGTGATGGAGAAAGCTACGGACTTGGCGTGTACCGTTCTAATCGGGGCAACAATTTGGTTTATTACGCAGTAGGCGGTGACTTTGGCGTTGACTTTTTTACAGCATATTTTCCAAAGCAAAAAATCGTAGCGTCTGCGTTAGGAAATACGGAAATAAACACATATCCATTGTTGGAAGCGTTAATTTTAACATCTAACACATGAAAAGCAATGGTATGGAGGAAAACGGAATGAAAAAGATAATCACAATTCAACATACGCAATCGGAGCAGATATAACAGTCGGTGCGTTGAAATGGGTCGCTGAGATTTTTTCCGTGGGGCAACAAGCCCTGCCATCAGATTTGCCTTTATTATGATGTTGCTTTGAAAGATGAAACAAAGATACCTTTTGACGGTGTTTTCTCGGGCGATGAACGCATTGAAGGACGGAATTCCAAAATTGAGTTCCATTGGAAGCCTGTCGATAGTCTTGATCAGTTTGAAGTGTACCCGACCAATATTTCCTGTATAATGAAGCGGTATAACGAGGGCGTTCAACACTTTGTTTATCAGGATGGCGAATAATGCATTTTACCACTATTTTGAAAAATCCACAGGCCCTCTTTTGAGTTTGTCGGCTCTGCTATCGAAAGAAGCCGTTACAATTCAACATAGAATCGTTTCCGAAAACAAGACCTTCGCCGCACAAAGGAATGAGCGATATTTACCGCGTAGGCGAGAACTTGAAGGAATCGTCGAGGCACAAGTATGGAGCGACGAACCGGCGTTGCGACATAAAAAAGAGTGGGAAGTGAGGGCGAAGAACACATGAGTGTAAAGATGATCGTTACCGACCTCGACAATACGCTTTTGCGGCACGATAAAACAGTCAACGATTATACTATCCAAGTGTTCCGGCGTATTTATAATCGCGGCATATTGGTTGTGTTTGCCACGGCGCGAGATTTTCGTTTTGTGACCGAATACATAACTCCACGAACCGGTATAACGCCTGATATTTTGATTGCCGACAACGGCGCACTTGCGTGCTATAACGGCAAAGATATATACAAGAAAATGATACCAAGTAAAATCGTAAATGCGTTGATGCCGAGGTTCAAGTTGGTTCGGTGCGTATCAACAGAAGATGCTTATTATCTTTCCGGCGAATACTCAAACGACCATTGGAGTATAGGGAAAAAAGCGACTATTATAACCGATTTTTCAAAAGTAATTGAAGATGACGCATTTTATCTTGACGGCAATACCGACAAATCAACGTTGATTCTGACTAAGGATTATCCTGACATTAGGGCTGTTACATACTCCGATGTCGATTTAGTAACGATTGTTCACCAAGAAGCGACAAAGCTGAAAGCGTTAATCGCCGTGTAAAATGCGCTGAAAATAGAAACAGTTGAATTTGCGTATTTCGGCGACGACTACAGCGATATAAAAATATTGTCAAGTTGTAAAAACAGTATCGCTGTCGCAAATGCAATAAATGAGTGTAAAGCTGTTGCTAATTATATCTACGACAACAACGATAATGACGGCGTGGCGAAATGGTTGGAGGAAAATGTGTTATGAGAAAGTATAATTTCATCTTGGAAACCGGAGATAAAAATATCGGAACGGTATATTTACCTGACAAAGATTGCGAAAAACTCCCGGTAATCGTTTATTCGCATGGATGGGGCGGCAACCGTTCGTTAGGTGCGGTGCTTGAAAAATTGCTTGATAAAAACTTTGCTTTGGTGACATTCGATTATTACGGATGCGGTGAAACCGGCGGTGATTATAGCTATATGACATATCAGCGGTGGAAAGAAAACCTTTCTGATATTATCGCATGGGTTATGGAGCAACCGTTCGCCGATGCAAATAAAATCGGATGCTATGCGTTTAGTTCAGGCTCAACCGCCGTATTACGCCTTGCGTCGGAGGATGACAGAATCAAAACGATCATTTCGGTCGGAACTTGTATCAGTACGCATATTGGTATGAACGGCGGAGGCCCGGCGAAGCTGTTAGCCGATAACCTCGACCATTTACGCGACGGTGGGAAAACAGAGATATTCGGGGTAGAATTTCCGATTGAATTTTATTTAGATACTATCAGCAACGCTCCGATTCACACAATAAAAAATATCAAGTGTCCTACATTATTTTTACAAGGGACTAATGATAATGTATATCGTTGTGCTGACGCTAAAATGGGTTACGAATTGCTGCACGCTTCAAATATAATTACAAAACATACCGAGCTTCAAGGCGGTAATCATGGACTTGACAATGTAGCCGTTGACGCCACTAAAGCGGTTATTGGATGGTTGGAGGAAAACTTGCTATGAACAATTTCAAAGTAGCTCTATTACAAATTCTGCCCACAGGCTCGCAAGGGAGCAATTTGCTCAAAGGACTGGATTACTGTAAAAAAGGTTACGGCAAATAACTTATGGAACAATTCACCCGATATGTGTCACAGCTTGGGTTTCACGACATCGAGCTTTACGCATAGTCGGAAAAACAAGACCCGCTTGTGCCGCGACGCAAGAGTTTTACAAGAACGTCGGCTTCACTGTTACAAACGAACATATGGTTTTGTGGGAAAAAGAAATGATTACTGGAAAAATGAAAAAGTCGTGGTGAGGTGACGTAAATCCATGAAAGAATGGTATGCGACTAATGGATTTATCCACACAGGAACAAAGGTTTTCGATGGCTTGCCATTTACAGTGGGGTTTATGGAGTGGAGTGGAGCGTATGAATAACATGTATGTCTATACCCTGCCGGATTCTAAGACAGGCTGGGAACGCGAAAATAGAACGCATTTTGACGATATTGTCGTAAATTACGATAAGGTCCGGTGGGATTACCCTCCTGAAATATATGCGGATATTTTGGATTATTCGCGCACAAGGGGTAAAAAAGCTGTAGAAATCGGCGCGGGAACAGGGAAAGCCACCGCTCCCATGCTCAACGCGGGGTACGATGTAACCGCCGTTGAAATGGGCGCGAATATGGCAGAGTTCATTAATGACAAGTTTAAGCATTGGGATAATTTCAATGTGGTTGCCACTGATTTTGAGAGTGCTGTATTGCCTGAAAATACCTATGATTTAATATACGCTGCTTCCGCTTTCCATTGGGTGAACGCAGAGGTCGGATGTCCAAAAGTTTTCCGCTTACTAAAAAACGGCGGCACATTCGCATTATTCCGCAATAATGCTGTACCGGAGGACGGGAACGAACTATACGAGGAAATCCAAGCGGTATATGGCAAATACTATTACAGACATTATAAGCCGAGCCCAAGACCGACTCGAATTTCTGATATGTCATACGAGGATTTTTTAGCCCCCAACGAGATTCACAGAGGATTTAGGTTTGAACGTATGGAGGATTACGGGTTTGAAAACGTGGCGATGAAGCTGTATAAAACATCGTTGATATATAACGCAGACGAATATATCGCCCTCATCGACACTTATTCTGACCACAGAGCATTGCCGGATGAAGACAGATTAGCCTTATACGCAGGAATAAAGGAAGCGATATTAAGGCACGGCGGACAGCATAAGCTAAATTGTATATTCCAGTTGTACATGGGGAGGAAACCGTAATGAACTTATCCATCGTTGACCGATTCGGATATAACTTATCCCCACACGACAGGATGCGACTTATAAAAAGAGCGGGATTTGACGGTGTTTTACTGTTGTGGGCAGATTATTTTGATTTGGCACTCCCTACCATTATCGGGCAAAATAGATTGAAGTTCTATTGCAGAAAAGTTAGGCCGCGAAGCATTTAACGGTTCGATTGCGCTTGAAATCAGCAACAAACAGTTCGAGCATATAACAAATGCCGCCGAGTTTTTGAAAATCGCTGTTGAAAGGGCGGAAAGGATAAGAGGATTATGCAATACGGAATGCCAACGCTAATTGAGTTGAAAACGCTTGAATCTTCTGCTGCGCTTTGCCATGAACTAGGATTTGCTTTTGTTGAGTTTAATATGGACTTACCGGAATATCAGATAGAGCGGCTTAACTCGACACAACTTGTCGAAACAGCCCAGAAATACGGCATATACTTCACCATTCACCTTGAAGATACTGCTTATCCGTGGAATTTCAACAGGCGTGTTGCGGAGGGGTACACCGATACTGTATTGCAAACGATTGAGATTGCAAAGCAACTGTCTGTTCCCGTGTTAAATATGCACTTCCACGAGGGCGAACATTTCACATTGCCAGACGGAAAAGCCTATCTATTTGAAGAATACCACGACGAGTTTATGCAAAAGCTGACAGTTTTCCGCGATGCCTGCGCAAACGCGATAGGCGGAGCGGATATTAAGATATGCGTGGAAAATACAAGTTCTTTCCAGCTTGATTTTGTCGCCGAAGGAATCGTGAAACTTCTTGAAAGTCCCATATTTGCGCTAACATTCGACACAGGGCATAATGCGAGCAATGATTTTAAGCAACAACCGTTGATTGAACGATATATCGACCGCCTTTCGCATATGCATCTACACGACTACAGCAACGAACGCAGAGACCATCTTCCGCTCGGTGAGGGTGATTTGGATTTGCAACAGTATCTTGATATTGCAAGCGAGCATAATTGCCGCGTTGTCCTCGAGATAAAAACAGTTGAGGGATTGCGTAAGTCAACGAAGTGGCTGAAAGGATCGGGTTTGCTATGACAGATGTGTTAGTTGCACTTGCGAAAAAGAATGGGCAAATTGTAGGTATGGCTGGTGCGAGCACCGATTGCGAGAAGATGTGGCAGATCGGTATAGACGTGTTGCCCGAACATCGCAATCACGGGCTTGCGGCTCATCTAGTCACGATACTGTTATATGAATTGCTGGATGGATCAACTCATGTCTGATAATAATCCATTATTTTGATCGGGCATTTTTGACCAACCCCATCATGCGCCGAATGTCCTCCATAATCGTGTCGCGCTTGAAAGGTTCAATCAAAAGATTCTTCCCGGTCATAATATAGGACGGAAAAATGCGGATGTCGCCCCAATAAAATTCATGGTTGTTCCAGTGCTTGCGCCTGCCCTCCGCGCCCGCCTGGCAGGCGTTCTTCTTCGTCTTTGCCTTAGCGATCATGTTGACCATTTTTATCGCCACATCGCCCATCAACATGATGACCTTGAGATCAGGGAACAGTGTAAGCTCGGCTTCCAACAGCGGGAGCTGCGCTTTAATGACTTCAGGATCAGCCGTGTATCCTTCTTTCGGGGTTTTCAGGGCGGCGGTGATATAGATACCCAAATCAAGGATGTCGCGCATACTTTTGACAGGCACGCCCGCGCCTTCAAACAAGCCGAGCGCGTTTCTTTTGTTTTCGGGGTCGGGAGTTTCGCTGTAGAACCAGTCCTCCGGGTTTCTCGGTACTACTTCGTTAACCATTATGACTTTTATTTTCGCGGGGTCTATCTCACAATCTGGGAATTGCAAAGAATCGGCATCAAGTCCGTTTTGCACGGCGATTTCGGTTAAGTAGATTTTTATGTTCATGTTTTTTAGGCTCCTTTATGCTTTAATTCGTATCGGGATGAAAACGTCCTGCTGGTATCTGCCAAACCTGTATTCTGATCAAACCTAAAGCGCCACCCCCACGCGTATTATTATATTAGTTGACGCGGCGTCAATGTCAATGCCTTAAATTATCCGATTGACTAATTGGTAAATATTTGCTATTTTATTGTCAACGATGTTACTTTAATAATGCACATACGCAATATAATTTTGATGCGAGGATATTCATTGAATCGAAAGTTACAATCCATCGAATTATTCAGCGGGGCTGGCGGCCTCGCTTTGGGGCTGCATCAAGCGGGCATTGAACCCATTGCGCTGCTGGAATGGGACAAAGGCTCGTGCGCAACCATAAAAGCGAATATCTGCAGCAGTACCAACGGCATTTCTAATTAAAATATTATTAAGGCGGATGTGCGCCAAGTCCGTTACTCAGACTTTAGGAGCAATGTACAATTGGTCACCGGCGGCCCCCCCTGCCAACCCTTTTCCCTGGGGGGCAAACATAAAGCACATGCCGATGCGCGCGACATGTTCCCGGAAGCTGTGCGAGCCATCCGTGAGCTCAGCCCGCATGGCTTTATTTTTGAGAATGTAAAAGGCCTTCTCCGTGAATCCTTCAGTTCATATTTCAACTATATATTGCTACAGCTTGCTTTCCCTGAAATCGCTGCGCCCGATAATAAGGATTGGGCAGCACATTATAAACAGATAGACGAGTATCGCGCGTCGGGCGGTGATAAAGGCCTCGCATATAATGTAAGCTTTAAGCTTTTGAACGCCGCAGATTACGGAGTGCCGCAACAGCGTTATAGGGTTGTAATCGTTGGCTTTCGGAGCGACATTCATGCCAAGTGGTCTTTCCCGGAGCCTACGCATTCAAAAACTGCATTGCAGTTCGCAAAATACGGCGACGGCTCTTACTGGGACGAGCATCGAATCTCAAAAAGGGATCGCCCCGAACCCGGCAAGCAGAGCGAACAAGCTGCCCAAATCATATATCCTGATTGCGGCGGAAAAAGATGGCAAACAGTCCGGGACGCAATAGCCGGGCTGCCCGATCCGACGGGCGAGCAAAATATGGCGTTTTCCAACCACGAGTACAGGGGCGGGGCTAAGTCATATGCCGGCCATTCAGGCAGCACCATGGATGAGCCCTCCAAAACTATAAAAGCCGGAGTGCATGGCGTGCCGGGCGGGGAAAATATGCTTACGCTGGACGATGGCCGCCTACGGTATTACACAGTGAGGGAAAGTGCGAGAATTCAAACCTTCCCCGACAATTATTTCTTCTGTGGTTCCTGGACCGAGAGCATGAGGCAGATAGGCAATGCCGTGCCGGTGCGCCTCGCCAACATCATTGGCGAATCAGTAGTGCAACATTTCAACAAGGAGGAGCCTTACAATGCGAGCAAAAAACCTGCCGCCGATAAAGCCGTATAATCCGCTTGACAAGCAGCACCTGGGAAAAAGCATTGCTGACGCCCTCCTATACGCTGAAATCCAATCATTGCCGCCCGAACCTTTCATCGGTGCGGGCATATACGCATTGTATTATGTTGGCGCATTTGCGCCTTATGAAAGGTTGGCAGCCATTAATAGAAACAGTCAATTCCGCTGCCCAATATACATCGGCAAAGCTATTCCGGCCGGGGCGCGAAAAGGCGGGCTGGGGCTTGATGTCAACCATGGGCAAGTATTATATAGGCTGCTGCATGAACATGCCGAATCAGTAAAGTCTGCGTATAACTTAGATATTGCAGATTTCTTTTGCCGTTTTTTAGTCGTAGATGATATTTGGATACCGCTTGCAGAATCCATGCTGATTGATAGGTATAAGCCTGTATGGAACACTGTCTTGGACGGGTTTGGCAACCATGATCCCGGAAAGGGAAGGTACAATGGGATGATGCCTCAATGGGACTGCCTGCACAAAGGCCGCGCATGGGCAGAACGGTTGCTGCCATGTTCCAGCAATGCCGATCAACTGGCGGAGCGAGTCGAGCAATATTTGCTAACAGTTTCCGAGTTTACAACAGTGAATTAAATGAACACCATTAAAAAAACGTCTGCCGGTTAGTTTGCGCTTTGAATCATAAAGATCCCATAGTTCGTCTTTTGCCGAAAAAGTATTACCTACGCTCTCTTGTTTTTTCTCCATTCATCCATAAACCTCTTAGGATTATAGGGTTCCATCATTTCATCGTCTTTCGCTGTCCAGTCCACGCCCCGGCGCTCCATATCCTTGTAAAATTCGTCGGCTTCCGGCTCGGCCGGAAAAATATCACAAGGATAATCGGAGCAGTACCCACAGTGTTCCAGTTTCCTCTCAATTACACATTCGCGCGCTTTGCAATCTTTTGTCAGTATAATCGAACCGTTTTTTTCGGAATTTTGGCAACCGTCGCAGATAATCGTTTTAGGATCCGGATTGTAGTTGGGAATTGCTTTACTGAAAACGGCGCAAATCGCTTCCCGGCAATCTTCTTTTTCAACATTGGGGCGGTAGACGAGGCAGAGGTCGCACCGTTGACCGCAACGGGAAAAAATTACATTTGACATCGGTATCCCTCCGTGTTAATTAAATTGTTTTCTTATTTAACGCGATTATCAATGGCATACTTTGTCATTTCAATCATTTTTATCGCGCAATCCACTGACTCGTTATCGGGATTCACAAATCGCATGGCGAGGTTGCCTGTGCCGTTGCAAACATTAGTAAACTCTTTCCCGAAGATCACTTCTGTTTTTCCCGGATTACAACCGACGCCATCGCGGGTTCCACCGCAGTTTCCGCATTTCACTACATTCGACCAAGCGATTTCCTTCGTGCGTTCATCAATCGGGAACCCCTTGTGTTCGTTACTGTAATCGCCCACAGACCAAATCCCCCATTGCTTATCCTGCTCGCTTGGCGTATTTATGTAACACACAAGTTCACCTTTATAGTGCATTTCGTACTCGCCATCATAAATCATTTCGTTTGCACTTAAAAACTCCGCCAAACTTAAT
>Ga0099364_10012912_pt1 | contig 11234 bp, 6 predicted proteins | sample TergutTh196P3_FD_73070 | JGI IMG/M metagenome (GOLD analysis project Ga0099364, IMG submission 73070) | Microcerotermes parvus P3 segment gut microbial communities from Pointe-Noire, Republic of the Congo - Th196 P3 | ecosystem: Host-associated > Arthropoda: Insects > Digestive system > Gut ... | reverse complement strand
AACAAGTTTCCCAACATCTATTTTCGCAATTTGGGGGGCAGAGTCAAGTGTTAGCCTTGGCTACTCCCCAAGCAATTGCCCTTGGGAGGACACTTGAAAACAACAACCGTCCTCGCTAGAATCAGCCGTATGATCATTTAGCCGCAAACGCTACGTCCAACCTCTTTTGTTGCTGATACCTATGCAAAAAATTTCACTCCTCGTTGTTTTCTGTCTATTCATACCACACGCCTTACTTTTCGGACAATCCCCGGATTATTCGACCTATCAGGCTCGCCGGGCGGCGGTCGTCGAGGCAATGAAAGACCACGTTCCTCGCGGTTCCGGCAAACACGGGCTTCCAAGGGCGATTGCCAAACTGCAACTCGACCCGAATGACGCCGCAGCATTGGAATACATCGTCAGCACCACCGATCCGCGAATGCAGACGATGTTCGATTTCCCCGGCCTTGCTCTTGCCCTGTGCCGCTATTGGGATAACTTTTCGCCGGAACAGCGAAAAACGCTCCAAACTGTTCTGGAAGGGCTGGCCAAGGGGGACAAAAGGGATGGCGAAGGATTCCTCGGACACGGCACCGAGAACCACGCTCTGATCTCTTGGGCGCCGGGAGTCCTCTTCTGCGAACTGTTTCCCGACGCACAATGGGCCAACGGCATGAACAGCGAACAACTCAAAGATCATCTCAAGGAATGGATTCGCAAAACTTTCAAAAACTATTACGAACGTTCCTACACCGAATATCTATCGACGACTTACGAAACAGTGCTCCTGCTGCCCATCGAAATCCTGTACCAATACGTGAAGGACCCGGAAATTCGTGATATGGCGGAAGCGTTTTTGCTTTACCATTGGTCGCTCCTCGCGCTGAACACCTTCGATGGCGAAGTCATCGCTCCGTTCGGCAGAATGAACACTCAGCAGGATCATTTGCACGCTCCCCGGAGTCATTCCTGGAACGAATTGGCCGCTTTCAGTTATTACACTTGGGTACTCTTCGGCTGGGGACAGGCAACCAACAACATTCGCCTGTCGGATTACCTCGACTTCAACGAGTCGAGTTTCGGCATCTACGCCGCAATGTCGGAGACGATTCCGAACGATTTTCTCTTCGAACTCGCTGCGGACAAACAACCGGTCACGGTACACACCTCGGCATCGACCTTCGGAATTTACGGAGCAGGCGTACCGAATATGATGTTGCGCAAAATTTACCGGACGGGTCAATACGCCATTGGAACCGGCAATTTCCGTTGGGTTCCCGGCGGTGATTACGCTGATCACGATACCTGCGGCTTCTGCATTACGTGGAATAGTAACCGACAATTCAATTACATCAATTGCACGCATCCCTATTGGTACAGTGAGGGCGACGACATCAGCCGAACGGCGGAATGCTGGGACCACGGCAGTGTTTCGCCGTTTATGCAAACGGCGCAGCACGAAAACACGGCAATCGTCTTGTTCGACATTCCGGATGCCGATCCGTGGCCGGGTAAACCCTCCGAACAAAAATGGGCGTGGCGAAACCGGCGTGCCGACGATCTCATCAAGCGGGGAATGTTCCGCTTCCCCAAGACGATGAACTATTGGCCCGCCGACGAAAGCGGTTGGCTTTTCCTCCGCGAAGGCAAAACGTACATTGCCGTCAAACCGCTCAAGAGTTTTTATCTCCAAAACCAATCGAGGGATGTCAGTTTGATCGGATTCAACGTCATCAAGAGCGACCACGCGAAGACCGGCTTCATCTTCGAGGTCGGCACCGAAGAGGAATACCGGGACATCGGCAACTTCCGCAAACAGATTGCGGCGAATAAGGTCGATGTCGATTGGGACACGATGACGGTCGAATACACAAACAGCCGGGGCGGCACGATTCGGATCAAGTACGTTCCCGGTTTGCCGATTGTTCTGGTTGCCGACAAGCCGCCGCACTGGACGACTCACTTGAAGGTCGATGGTATAGCGGAGTCGATCCCAGAGGTTACGATCAATGGCGAACCGGAAATGTCGGTTGCCGATTGGCCGCTCATCGGCAGTCCGATGATCAACATGAAGGGCGGCATCCTGAATATCGACGACGGCAAAACGAAAATCAATGTCGATTGGACCGGCGACCTGCCGAAAATCACAAGGCACCAGCCGTAGCGGCCTCCGCCGCGATGTACGGCGATCATTCGACCGTTGACGACTTTATCATTGACGGGTAATTTCTACGAAAATCGGGCGGCAACGGCTTCGAACGTTTTATCGAGATACTGTCTCGAAATTCGATGTAGTTCGCTCATCCGATCCGGTTCCGGTTCGTGGTGCATGAACGGATTCAGGTAACGGGAATATCCGATGTCGTTCAAAGCGGGGAACCAATCGGACACATCGGTTTGGCCAACGCCGGGCATCTGCTTTTCGCCCGCCTCATTTGTCCAAAAATAGATATACAGCAATTGGGAACCGCAAATCCGAATGGCTTCCGCAACGGATTCGCGGTTGTTCATCACATGATACGGCGCCAAGGCAATGCCGAGCCGCTTGTGTTGATTCAGATCGACGAAGGCTTTGAGCGTATCAATCTTGTTGAGCAAATCTCCGCCGCCGTGATTCTCAATGGCCAAATAGGAATCGTTTTCCTCACAGAGTTCCGCCAGCGGCTTGAGTTCCTCCATAAATTTCTTCATTTCGTCAGTCACACTGCCCTGACCACGTGGCCGGCTGCCCCGAATGGCAACGCCGCCGCCGCATTGACCGAGCAGTTTCGCATTCGTTGCGTAGCCTGTTCCATAAACGCTGAAACTGCCCAATTTCAAGCGGTGTTTTTCGAGAAGGGCTTTCAGACCCTCCGGTTTCAGATCGTCGGCAACCTGTTTGAGGTGTCGGCATCCAAACGCGGCGTCCCAAATGTCGATGGCGTCGTACCCCAATTCAGCGATCCGTTCGCACACTTTTTCAAGGGGAAGAGACGTGAAATTGATCGAAGAACACGAGTACAGTGGTTTCTTCGGCGCTTTTTGCTCTGCTGCCCGTAAAACCGGCATCGGTAACGAGGCGAGAAGACCGGCGGCCATGGCTTGCTTCAAAAAAGTGCGTCGCGATTCTCTCATAGGTAGAAAAGTGGGTTGGGGTGTTTCGCCGCGTCGTCACCCGACGCGCTGACATTTTCGATCTTGAGGCCGCCAATATAGCAGATCAAGAGGCAAAAGTGTAGTGGAGCGGAACTTGCCGCAAAATTCCGAAAAACCCTTTGACAGATCGTCGAAAGGGTGATAGAATCAAGCAATAGGATGGTGGGGTTGTGGGCGAGGATGCCATGCTTTGTAACCAGCAAACGACCGGGACAACTCGGTAAAGGGGGATTAGGACGATGACTTTTGAACTTTTCGGAATTGGAGGTCTGAGTGCTCCGCTGACCTATGCGCTGGTGGCGGGGGTTGCTTTTTTGCTTTTTGGCAATCGTCTTCCGGGCGTCATGCGTTCGTTGGGCCGTAGCGTGGTGGAATTTAAGAAGGGAGTCGCTGGAATTGAGGACGACCTCGAAGAGGCGGTCAACGAAGCGGAATCGAAGGCAAAGAGCAAAGCGAAGCGTAGTACCGAGGAGGTGGACGTTTGATTTTCACTTGAAGAGTGAGGGACGCAAGTCTCTGGGCGGGTACGTGCATGAATCCGATAACGATGTTGTTCATCTTAGGTCTTGGAGTTTTGCTGTTTGGCAAAAATCTTCCTGATGTTGCGCGCCAAGTGGGCTTAGGTTTTATGGAATTCAAGCGTGGTCTTGGCGAGTTGAAGGGCACATTTGACGTCGGCTCGTTGGACGCAGTGTCTTCGTCTTCGAAGGATCGGAGTGATGAGTACACGGAGCCATCGGCATTGGGTCATGAGTCTATTGGCACGAAGTTCGAGCCGCCGCGAGAGGCATGATGGAATTGCGTTGCCTTTACGTCTTGGGCGACTAGCTCAGTTGGTTAGAGCGCTGCTTTCACACGGCAGAGGTCACTGGTTCGAATCCAGTGTCGCCCAATTTTACGTAAATCATTGCTATTTATAGTGTTTGCGTCGATAAATCCAGACGATTCTTTCTGTAACAGGCAAGATTTTAGGCAAGATTCCGGGCTTGCCTAACACCAAAAGCCCATAAAACGGCATTCTAAGCGATTCTTGCCCAAATTGACAAAATTCAATCCTTGCCAGCCTGCTCTTAGAATCGATTCTGCACGATTTCCAGAAAAATGCAATCCTTGCTAAAATTCTTAGGCAAGAATCTTGCCTAAACCTTGCCTGAATCTTGCCTAAATCCGGCTGCTGCTAGACGGCTTTCTTTTGGATTCTTCCCAACTTTGGCCCCGCCGCCATTGACCCTGACTTAATCGGCGGGGGACGCCTCGTTTTGAACGTGCTGTGCAGGTTCAGTTATTGCTCGGTTTTGCCCAACGGGGTATTTGCACCAATCGTTCCAGATTGAAAACGCACTGGGACGATCAGGGGGCATGGGTATTACTGGTATTCGGGAGGTATGGCCTGCCCGATCAATCACCCAGAAATAAGGAGCCCCCCCATGAAAAGTCCAGACCTGCTCACCCTCACCGAAGTTGCCAACCACTTCGGATTGTCCGAAACCGCCATCCGCCGCTTGGTGCGGGCCGCCCGCCAAGGTCGAAGCAATTTTCCCATTCCCCTGTTCCATGCCGGTTGCCGGGTTCTGTTCCGACGAAGCGACATCGAGGGATGGGCCGGTGAAGGCCCCGGCACGGACTCGGAATCGCACAATGAGTCCAACGGCTAACCCGGCTTCCAGATATATGGGGAGGTGTTCGGTATTGTTCTTATACGGCTAAACACTTTTTTCCCCATTTTAACATTTACTGTTGTCACCCTCTTGTTATGTCAGTAAATCTCCGTGTCCATTGTACATCACCCCCATCACTTTCGTAAGGCTGTTGAAATTGGACAAATCGTCCAGACAGCCCCAAGGCTCACGGGTAGGCACCCTTGTTGCCCACCGGGGGTGACAGATCGTTCTCCGACATACAGCGTTGAAACATATAATGCCTTGGCTGGAAAGGTTAGAGCAATAATGTACAAAAATTGTTGGCAAGCAACTCAAGAGGTCGTAATACGTGTCTTCATAAGGCTTGACAAGCCGAGAATCAATGAGATTATCAAGAGGATACTCTCTGACCTTCGCAAGTTAGCAATCAATGCTGTTGTTCATGTCGAACCAACGGCAACCAAGTCAGGTAAGTTGACAGGGACGTTTCACATTCATCTATTGACCGACGACAAGTATGATAAAAAGTACCTGTGCGAAGGGATCAGAGGTGCTTGTTATATGGCAGGTCTCAAGAATAAAAAGATGTTCTGTGTGCCTAAAAATGAGTTCAAGTTAAACTATCGACGCCTCTGGGATTACAAAAAATATGTCCGGTACTTCGCGAAGCACAACCTGCCACACAAAGTACGCCTGTTCACCAAGGGCAGGAAGAGACAACCCCGAACAAGGATACAGCGTTTTTGGTTTGTCGGCAACTGTTGTTTAGACGCTGACGGGAACCCGACAACCAAGACAAAGATATGGAACGAAATCAAACAAGAGAGGGAAGCCGAGCGTAAGGCACAGGAGGCAATGTTCTATGAGGAAGAGGGGATGTATGACCACGTAGAAGTTGGAGCATCGGATGAAGAGATCGAGGCTCACGCAAGTTATATGCGAAATGAAGGGAGGTTATATGATGAAGAATATACTGAAGAATGGATGTTGGAAGATGCGGGGATGCCTTACGCAACGGCGGAAATCGCATGGCGTAATTTCAACGATTATTATGGTACGAGTTCAACAGGCGGTGCCCCTCCGATCTTTACGAGTACGGAGGAAATTCCCCCACCGCCAGTCCCTCCCGGTAGGAGTTCTTCCAGTTCTGGTGGCGGTCCCGGAGGACCGGGTACTGGTGCTATGGGTGGTGGTAGCGGTGCGACTGTAGATATTGCCACGGCTATTTCAAAGGCGGAGGGTCAATGGGAAGCACGTAGAATTATTCGAGACGAAAAAGACACAGAGAAAAAACTCCTTGGATTAAGAGCGTATGTCAATAGGTTCGGAACCCATCCATCAAGTCAACAGAAGGTGATGATGGGTTTGTCGAGAACAGCGGGAATGGGTTTTACACCTTCGGCTGGCACGACAACAACGGGCGGAGGATTACCCGGAGGATCGAGCGGAACTACGCCGCCTCCACACACCACCACATCATCATCAACCAGTGGAGGGTTCGATTTTGACGATGAAGGTGAACCTGCATCAACGCCGCCAATTCCTGATCCGGCGACGCCCGTTCCTCCGCCACCAGTCCCTCCCAAGCCGGAGGCAACATCACCACCAGAGGAATTTCCTGTTGAGGAAGATGATCCTGTGGCTGGCAGCAAGGCGGCAGCAGCATGGCTTGCCATGCCGGTACTTGACTACAGAACGCAACAGGAACACCCTGCATCAGATCATGTGAAACATACGATCAGAGACCAGATTGTTCGTATGGGATTGAGTAATCGTGAGGGGGCTGCTGCTCTTGATCGAATGAAGGTGTTCCTTGATGTACCGGCAGACGATCCGCTTTTACAACATGAATCACAATCAAGATTTGGTCGTTATCAAACATCGTCAAATTCTATATTCATCAACGAGAAGGCAAGAGACCGTGATTTGGCTGTCCGGCATGAGTTTGTCCATGCAGCCCAACGTCAATCGCTACATAGGAAAGGACATGTAGTACCCACGTCGTTGACTGAAGGGTTGGCCACCTCCTATCAAGAGGAGACCTTATCTAAAGGCAGCAAAGCATTAGGGAGGATGATTAAGAGACTCGGATTGTCGTCACGAGATATTTTAATGGGGAATCCTTCCGTTAAGGCGGCGTTACAGTCAGATGATCCCGGTGTCTTGGAGTCTTTGCGGAACTTTTTCGGCGGATTTTTTGATAGGCGTACCAAGGATATGAGACTTGGTATCAACTATCTTGCGGATTATGGTTTGTCGGGATATGTGTTTGACGAATATGGTAGCCGTGCTAATGAGAGTTCTGTCGATTGGTATAGAGAATTAGCCAAGCGTTTGGGGCAGGGATATACGTGGGACTCTTCTGAGATTGGCGAGATGTTCGAGAAGATGAAGGGGGTTGTTGGATTTAATAGGGGTGGCCCGGCTTATGCAAGTGGCGGTGCAGCATTTCAAAATCAGGAAAATCCCCTTGTTTTTTGGGGGAAAAATGCTATAATAACGGGACATGGTTTGGCCAACAGAGGAGGAAATTATGAAAGTGTTAATGACGTATTCGGAGATGAAAGAACGGCACGAACGGGTGAAAAAGGGCCTAGAACAAAGTTGGGACGAGGTTTTGTCCCAAGTGGCAGAGGTACATCGACAACACTGGGAGAAAAACATGCGGCCATGCTGGGAGGAATCCCGACAGCGGCGTTGGGAGAGGTGGCGGGAACAGGAAGCATTTTTGGCACTTTTCGATCCGACGAAAGAGTACGGTCTGGTGTACGACAGAAGGGAAAAGTGGGGGGAGAGATGGAAGTGGGTTTCGACGGATGGGACTCACACCGTCAAAAATCGCACACAACATTAAAGTATGCTACTTGGGGACTCTATGCTGCTGGGGACAAATTTGACGATGATAACATTCTAGGTATTTATCGGTGGTCATCATCTGGTATTAGTCCCGCCACCAAAGTGAAAATTAAAGATGGCGAAGGACAATCTTCTTGGATTATCAAATCCAGCCCGACAGGTTATGTTGGTCCAGATGAGTATTTCCCGGACCAACACATGGAAAATGAGGTGCTCACTGGTCGCCTCTTACGGCTGGCGGGTGTGAGAGTGCCGGAAACTACGATCATTAACAATATCAAAGACAAAGAGATGTTAATGCGTGGTATTCGTTTAAGTGTCGAACATCTTGAGGAAAAGGCTTTTGAAGCCGCCCAAATTCTCAACAACGATCCGATGCCTCTTGCTTCGTTCTTCCACCACGCCAAGCTCGCTCTCTGACGGACAAATTTCATTGGGCGAGGCAGTATTTCCCCGGCTGTGGGCATCGATATTTTCGTTTACTCACATGTAGCACCCACATTCCAGCTTGTCGCCGATGCCCCATAGCGGACAGGCAGTTCTACCTGACCGTCTTCAAGTTTCGAAACAGACCGTCATTTCGACCGTAGCGTAGCGCAGGGAGAAATCTCGCTATCGCCGTAAAGCATTAAAGTAAAAGACTTTACGTTCAGTGAGATTTCTCCCTGCGGTCGAAATGACGGCCCACTTTTCTCCATTTTGGAAAACTTGACGACGGACTGGTTCTTCGACCCTTCGACCGGGACGGTTGGCTGCTGCCTTGCTTTTTTCCTGCCTTGAGTTAGAATGAATGGTTTGTAGCGTTGCCATCTTTCCCTTGTCGCCATGTTCAAGGCAGTTTGTCCTCATTGTCTGAGAGAGTACACGCTCGACGACTCGTTGCTCGGCAAAACGGCAAGTTGCCGTGAGTGCCGGAAAACGTTCGTTTTGGAGGATCATACGGCGACTCATGTCGGGCGTTCTACTACAGCGGCCGTCAGGGACGATTCCGGATTTGAGTTGAAACCCCGACCTTCCCAGTTGCATCGGCAAAAGGAAAGGCAACAAATTCCTGAGCCGACCTTGGAAAAACGCTTTTCCAAGGAATCCGGAATGTGGAACGTCGGCGACATCGTTCTGGATACCTACGAAGTAAAACCGCTTGGTCCCGGTGTGCCCTTTGTGGAAGGCGGCGTCGGCGTCGTTCATCGGGTCTATCACCGAGAATGGAACATTGACCTTGCCGTCAAGAGTCCGAAGCCGCAGGTCTTCCGAACGGAAAGCGGCAAACTCGCTTATGAAAAAGAAGCCCAAACCTGGATCGAACTCGGTCTCCACCCAAACATTGTCACATGTTACCTGGTTCGTCGGATCGGCGATATTCCCCGTCTTTTCGCCGAGTTCGTTCCGGATGGCAGTCTGCGTGATTGGATGCGCGACGGACGCCTCTACGAAGCCGGCGAGGAAGCGGCTCTGCTCCGAATCCTCAATATCGCCACGCAGTTCGCTTGGGGGCTGGAACACGCTCATCGACAGAAACTGCTGCATCTGGACGTCAAACCGGCCAATGTTATGATGGCCGACCAAACCGCCAAGATGACGGACTTCGGCCTCGCTCAAGGAATGTCGGAAAACTTTGTCGCGTCCATTGACACGGCAACGCCACAGCTGTCGACGGGCGGCATGACGCCCGGGTATTGTTCGCCGGAACAGTATGTCGCCTTTAATCATGCCCAACGCCAGGAATTCGACAAAGTGCCGCCGATTACCTTCCAATCGGATATTTGGTCTTGGGCCGTCAGTGTCCTGGCATTGTTCCACGGACGACCGCCCTGCAAAAGAGGAGGACAGACCGCTCGAAAAGTGTTCGAAGTGTTCCTCAAAAATCCACCGGACGGCGGACGCCCCGTGATGCCCGCTCCACTGGTCGACCTGCTTTTCCATTGCTTCGAGGAGGAACCAACCGCACGCCCCGATTCGATGACGCAGGTTGCCGACCGAATGGCCGACATCTACCGGGAAGTTTCCGGGATGCCGTTCCCACGAGTCCGGCCAGTCAGCGCAACATGGACGCCGGAGAGTATCAATAACCGTGCCGCCTCAATGCTCGACTTGGGTAAACCGACGGAAGCGGTCCAATTATTGTCGCAAGCCGCCGCCATCCAACCTTGGCATCCGGAGGTCACTTACAACCAAACGTTGCTGTCTTGGCGAGCGGGACACATCACCGATCTTGAAGCGGTCGAACGACTCGAAACGCTGTGCAAAACCCGCCCGAACTCCGTCGTATCGTTCTACGCCCTCGGCCTTGTGCAACGAGAACGCGGCAACTTACAGTCCGCTCCGGACGCGTTCGAAAAGGCAATGGAAATCGAACAGCGCGAAGACATCACGATGGCGTACGCCGCTGCCGAACGGCTTATGGAAAAAAATGTTCGATGTACGGAACGCCTTGTTCTCGCTCCCGGAACCGATGACGACGTGTTCGTCGACGAAAAAGGCGAACTGTTTCTAATCTTCGGCGATGCGTTGACCCCGGTCATTCGGGAAACGACGACCGGAAAGATTCGAACGACGTTCCAACGACTGAAAGAGGAACAGGCTCGTCCACAACAGCGATTGACGCTGAGTGACGATATTCGCTGGGAGCTTGCTTGGAATTCCAGCGGCACGTCTTTGATCTTGCGGCGAGGCGGCCCAGCGGCAGCCAGTTCCGTGTTTCAACGAGTCGGTTGGCCGCGTTTTTTCGGACGGTCGGCTGCGGCGAAACCGGACGAAGCCCGACGACAGATCGAGTCCGCCGAGGGAAGGTGGATCGGTACCATCAAGGACGGCTACATTGACGTTGTCGACAGGGACACCGGAGAAAAGGTTGGCAGCCTCTTCGGCCACGAAGAAACGATCACGGCGGCGACGATGAGTAATGACGGATATTGGATGCTGACCGGCAGCTCCGACCGAACAATGCGGCTCTGGGAATTGCCGTCCTGCCGCTGTTTGCGGACCTTCACATCGCTCGGCGGTGCCGTCGACGCGGTGTATCTCGACAAAAACGGACTCTTCGCCTTCTCGCTGATTGCCGGGGGGACGCTTCGCCTTTGGGACGTTTCCATCCTTTGTGTCGACAAGTTGTCGTATCGAGCACCGATTCTTCTGTCGCTGGTTGCCAGCGCGGAATTGGTCACCAAGCAACAGGTCGAAATGAACGAACGCTGTACGGAAATCAAGGAGGCGATCCGAGTCGGCGACTTTGCGGCGGCAACTCAAGTTGTCCAGCGGGCCAAAGAACTCGGCGGGTGGGAGGCCGCCCGAAAGTCGTTGGACTCCGACGGCGTCTGGGACACTTTTTCCCGTCATTGTGTTCGCGGTCAATTGGTTGACGCGCTCAACGTTCACACCTTTCACGGACACCAAGACACCGTGTCTTCCGTCGTCCTTTCATTGGACGGTACCATCGCCGCTTCGGCGGGCAGAGACCAGACGATTCGTATCTGGAACATCGACGAACGAAAATGCGTTACCGTCCTCGAAGGCCATTACGATTGGGTCCGCAGCCTGGCGATGACGTCGGATTCGAAATTCGTCGTTTCCGGAAGCTGGGATATGAGCGTCCGAGTCTGGAATCTGGCATCCGGACAGACA
>Ga0099364_10012911_pt1 | contig 11235 bp, 3 predicted proteins | sample TergutTh196P3_FD_73070 | JGI IMG/M metagenome (GOLD analysis project Ga0099364, IMG submission 73070) | Microcerotermes parvus P3 segment gut microbial communities from Pointe-Noire, Republic of the Congo - Th196 P3 | ecosystem: Host-associated > Arthropoda: Insects > Digestive system > Gut ... | reverse complement strand
GACGCAAATATTCGATGCTTGGGTTGTTGACCTATTACGACCTGACGGGCGATAAAAAGGTGTTGGATGCAGTAAGGCGAGTAGCCGACCACCTGATGACGCAGGTAGGCCCCGACAAAACGGACATCGTTGCTACGGGCAACTATTTCGGGATGGCAAGTAGCAGTGTGCTTGAGCCGATAATGTTTCTGTATCAACGCACAGGCGATGCGCGATATCTCGATTTTGCCAAATACATTGTGGCGCAAATGGAGACCGATGCCGGTTCGCGTCTGATCAGCAAAGCAGGGACGCCGGTTGCCAACCGTTTTCCGCATACCATGACCATTCAAGAGCAGTGGTACGGCCCGAAAAACGGTCAAAAGGCTTACGAGATGATGTCGTGTTACGAGGGACTGCTCGAACTGTATAAGGCGACGAATGATCCGCTTTATTTATCGGCGGTGGAAAAAACAGCAAAAAGTATCATCGACACAGAAATAAATATCGCCGGTTCTGGCAGCGCGTATGAGTGCTGGTATCATGGCAAGGCACTTCAGACACGTCCTACCTGGCATACGATGGAAACCTGCGTGACGGTAACCTGGATGAAACTGTGCCAGAAGTTATTGTGTATTACCGGTAATCCGGTCTATGCCGACCAGATTGAGATTACTGCCTATAATGCTTTGCAGGCTGCGATGATTAGTGATGGCTCGCAAATTTGCACTTACAGTCCGCTCGAAGGACTACGCGATCCGGGCATGGGACAGTGCGGTATGCAAATCAACTGCTGTAATGCCAACGGACCGCGGGGTTTTGCCTTGCTGCCCCAGTTTGCCGTCATGCAGGCATCACGTGAAATCGTCGTCAATCTATATACCGATATGGATGCAACGGTGACATTGGATAAGAAGACCCAGGTAAAACTCAACCAAAAGACCTCCTATCCCGCTGATGGAAAGGTCGCGGTCTCCATTGAATTAACAAAGCCCGAAAATTTTACCGTATCTTTGCGTATTCCTGCATGGAGCAAGGAAAACAGCATATCCGTCAACGGTGAAAAATTGGACGGTGTAGTGTCCGGAGCTTATTACAAGATCAACCGTACCTGGAAAAAAGGAGATGTGATAACGATGAATCTGGATGTGCGTGCACGAATAGTGAGAGAAAACGGCTATTTTGCCATTGTTAAAGGGCCGGTGGCTTTGGCGCGCGATTCCCGTTTTGAGGACGGGTTTGTAGACGAAACGGCGCAAATCGTTGAAAAGGACGGTTATGTGGAATTAACGCCTTCCAACAACAAACCTAAGGATGTATGGATGGCTTTTACGGCGCCGATGGTGATGGGAATCAGTTTGGAAGGCAAAAGCCGGCCCGTTCATTTCTGTGATTTTGCATCTGCCGGCAACACCTGGCAAGCCGGTATTCGCTTCAAGCTATGGATTCCGGAGACGCTGAACGTTACCGTTACGGACTATAAACCTTAAGAATTAAGAATTGAGAATTAAGAAAAATAGATAAGAAATGGTAATAAAAAATGAAGCAAGTAAAATCGCCTGTTTATGCTTCCTGCTGGCATCCTCTTTTGTGCTGTTCGCACAGAGGAAAACAGCTATTGACTATCCTTTTATTTTCGGCGCCCAATATTACAGGGCGCCCACACCCGAACCTGCCTGTTGGGAATACGACATGAAAAGGATGGCCGACATGGGTTTTACCGATGTTAAGCTCTGGGTACAATGGCGGTGGAGCAACCGCGCAGACGGCGTCTATTATTTCGATGATGTAGACCGTTTGATGGAAATAGCCCGGAAAAACAACCTGCGGGTCACGATAAATACGATATTTGACGTTGCGCCTGTATGGTTGTATGAAGCCTTTCCCGATGCCAAACAGATAGCCAACGATGGGAGCGTCGTTGAACCATACATCGTAGGACACCGGCAATTGGGCGGCCATCCCGGCCCTTGTTACAATCATCCGCAGGCTTTGCAGCGTCGTAAAGCGTTCATGCAGGCCGCTATAGAACATTTCAAACAATACGACAACCTCTTTTTCTGGGATGTATGGAACGAGCCTGAATTATCTTTTCCGCAACGTGGCGCTAAATTAGAGGAGTTGGTGTGTTATTGCGCATCGTGTCAAAAAGCTTTTATCGACTGGCTGCAAGACCGTTACGGCGCTATCGATAAGCTCAACGAGGTATGGGGACGGTGCTATAACGACTGGCATGAGGTGGAACTCCCCCGTAATACCGAAGCGGTAAAGGATTTTATCGACTGGCGAGAGTTTCATAATCATACGATGCTTCAGGAGGCGCGCTGGCGGTTGGATATGGTGCGCGACTTGGACCCGGGTCGCGTCAGTTACCTGCATGTAGTACCTAATACGATGCAGCCTTTCAATGCGGTAAGTACCTGTATGGACGATTTTGAAGTAGCGAAGCACTGCGATGTGTTTGCGGCGACGATGAACAATGGCCCCGTTTTTACGCCGCAAGTGGTGTCGGCAGCTAAAGGTAAGGTGTGTTACAACGTAGAGAGCCATATCAATGGCGGCAGCATAACGGCGCATCAGGCTATCATCGGATTAAACGAACTGTTAAACGATTTCCTACCTCAGATAGGGTTAGGTATCAAGGGGTTTTTATTTTGGCAGTACCGGCCCGAAGTGTTAGGCATCGAAGCGCCGGCATGGGGGTTGACCGATATGGAAGGGAACGACCGCGACGTTACCCGCGCGACACAGACCTTCTGGAAAACCATCTCGCCGCATAAGGATAAACTGCTGAAAGCCATGCCCAAAGCGCCCGAAGTGGCTATATGGAAAAGTACGAAGAACGAGCTTTTCCATTATGCGATATACAAAAATTTCGAATCATTAGCTGCCAGTGTCAATGCTTATTCTGAATATCTTTACGGTTATAACTATCATTTCCGTTTTGTCAACAGCGGGATGTTAGACGATCTGACAGGGATAAAGGTACTGATAATGCCGTCGTGCTACTATCTGACATCGCAAGAGGCGGCAGCCATCGATCGTTGGGTGCAAAATGGAGGCGTGTTAGTAGCCGAAGCCCATTTAGGCGGATACAATGATGATACAGGGCGTCATAGCCGTATCATACCGGGCCTCGGACTATCTGAAAAGTGGGGTATCAAAGAGGTTGTCGGCGTTTCACCTTTCCGTTTAAACGTAGACGCAGGGAGCATGAATATTGAGGTCAGTGAAGATGTGAAAAAATTGCTCCGCGACTTCGGCGTTTCGGGCGGGAAATATGTGCCTGTTGTAATGAACGACGGTTCTTTGTTGTGGGGCGCTTTGCGTTATGCCGAATTAGAAGCCGCCGACGCGACGGTCTTAGGCAGTTTCAGACCGGGAACAGCTTGCATCGTCAAGAAAAAGACAGGTAAGGGTCTCATCTATTATTGTGGTACGAATATAGGCGAGGGCAGTGAGCGCGACAAAGCCGCATTTGCCGCTTTTATGGGGAGCGTGATGAGCGACGCCAAAGTAGCTACGACGCTGCAAGTCGATAACCATCAGGTACGGGTTGACGCGCTGTATAGCGATGGGAAAGCAGCCTATATCACACTACGCAACATGTCGCCGGAAGATGCAACGATCACCCTCAATTTCAAAGGAAAAGCAACAGGATTGTTTAGCGCCATGACAATAGAAGGCGGCAAACCCTTCACCCTGCCTCGCGGCTTCTGTGATATTTTTAATTTATAAAAGGGATTCCCGCCTACGCGGGAATTACATAGAAGGCGTCATTCCCGCGTAGGCGGGAATCTCCTATTCTATATCTATTGTCACACATATTTTGTGCAAAGCTACGATTAATTCCTGAAAAATGAAAAAAAATCATTTCCGGGAACGCGAGCGTCTCGTCTGCGTACCCGTTTTTTTATGCTGAATGGCTGTGATTGTAAAAAAAGTTGCGTGTTTCAAAAATGTTACCTACTTTTGCAGGTAAATTTTAGTTTCATGAGAATCAATATTTTTATACGGACATTATTGCTGCTATTATTCGCGACGGCGCTACATGCGGTTGAGGTAGAGCAGCTTCGCTGCGAATATCAGCACAATCCGCTTGGGGTGGATATGGCTTCCCCCCATCTGAGTTGGATCATCGTATCCCCCAGACGGGGTGAATCACAAACCGCCTACCGCGTAATAGTGGCTTCGTCGGAAGATTTATTAGCCAGGGAGAAAGGTGATGTGTGGGACAGTGGCAAGACGGCTTCCGGGCAGTCGAACCTTGTTGCCTACAAAGGAAAACCGTTACAGGCGGGCGCCACTTATTTTTGGAAAGTACAGGTGTGGGATAAGGACGGCCATCCCTCCGAATGGAGCCGGCCTGCTCGCTGGATGATGGGCTTGCCGGAAGCATCCGACTGGGCCGGCGCGCAGTGGATAGCCTTTAAGGACGGACAGCAGTGGCGCGACGAATGGGCGGCGCATAAGGAGAACGAGCTGCGCGGCGTTGGCCTGAAAGCCTATCCCGACAAATCGTGGCCCTGGCACACCGGTAAGGACAGTACCATTTTTACACTGTATGAGATGGCCGTACCCAAGTACGACCCGGCGCCCCTGTTCCGTAAAGAATTTACGGCAGCGAAAAAGATACGCACAGCAAGCCTTTTCATCTGCGGATTAGGCTATTATGAGGCTTTTATTAATGGTGAAAGGGTGGGCGACCATGTGCTCGACCCCGCCTGGACAAACTTCGAACAACGCGCAATGTATGCTACCTGCGACGTGACCGGCCTGCTCCGTCAGGGAGGCAATGCCATCGGTGTAATGTTGGGACGCGGACAATACAACCCGTTGTGCAACGACATCTGGGGATTAAGCAAATCGGCCTGGATAGACCAGCCCAAGCTCATCGCGCGCTTACGTATCGAATATACGGATGGCGCTGTGGTTAGTGTGGTGACCGACGGGACATGGAAAACGGCGGGCGGCCCGGTGGTTTACGACGACACACGCCATGGCGAGTTGTACGATGCGCGCTTGGAGCAGGACGGATGGGCGTCGCCTGCTTTCGACGATGCCGGCTGGAAACAGGCGTCGGTGACACAGTGGGACGCCCTACTGACGTCGCAGATGATGCCGCCGGTACGTTGTTTTGAAGCGATACCGCCTGTAAAGACATATCAAAGAGACAGGGGAATGACGGTTTATGATATAGGACAAAACATTGCAGGATGGGCGCGTGTGACCGTTCGGGGTCCGGCAGGAAAGCGGGTGTTAGTGGAATATTGCGAAACGCCTTCCGACAACGAACTGGTAGCCGGCCTCACACCCTGGCGGTTCATGTACAGCATTCCCGACCCGCACTATGCCTCGTTCTACGACAAGGCTGTAAATGTACGTCAGCAAAACGGCTATATTCTAAGTGGAAAAGGTGAGGAGACATTCGAATGTCATTTCTCTTACAAGGGGTTTCAGTTCGTGCGTGTCACCGCCGACGAGGGGGTCGCCGTCGAGCGGGTGGAAGGGATACCGGTGCATACCGACGTTGAAAAAAACGGCGATTTCACCTGCTCCAATCCGGTAATCAATCAGTTGCAGAAAAACGCGGTCAACAGTCTGTTAGGCAATTACCATAGCATAGCGACGGATTGTCCGCATCGCGAAAAACAGGGATGGACAGCCGATAACTACATGTCGTCGCAGGCAGCCATGTATAATTTCAACATGGCGGCGTTTTATACAAAATGGTCGGTCGACTTAGCCGGCACACAGGGGCAATCGGGCGGCCTGTGTACCGTAGCCCCCTCCACAGGGTACGACCAGAATCTGTCGACGGCATGGCCGGCGGCTATCGTGCATATCCCATGGGATATTTACCGGTTTTATGCCGATACGCGTCCTATGGCAGACAACTACGGGGTGATGCGCCAGTTTGCTGAAAGCTCTTTGTTACGTCAGGTAGCGGGGAAACCCGAAATCATCAATGAGGTCTTGGGCGACTGGATTGCGCCGGTAGCCGTTCAAAAACCAACAGTCAGCAATGCCGTTTCGGGCGATTGGTTTGCGCCGGTAATGGACATCAATGATACGCTACGGAACAGTACGATGGCGCCACCCGAAGGATGCAGCATCTATGGCACAGCAGCACATTTCTTGACGGTGAAGCGCTTGTCGGACATCAGCCGCGTGCTGGGACGCGACAGGGAAGCCGACGAGTTAGAACAGTGGGCTGCACGCATAGCCACCTGTTTCAATAACGAGTTTTTTGATGCCGAAAGAGGCGTTTATCATGGCGAGCACCCGACCGGATACAGGCAGGCGGCTAATATTGTGCCGCTCGAATATGGCATCGTAGCGCGGCAACATGAACAAACAGTTTTCGACCGTTTGTTGAAAGACATCCACGATCAGGGCGACCGGCTGACTACCGGTTTTCTCGGCACACCGGCAATGATGGAATATCTTTCGGTAGCGGAGCCGGAGTTAGCCTACCGGTTAGCCACCCAGCCGCTTTATCCGGGCTGGGGATATATGATCGCCCAAGGCGCGAACGCTATGTGGGAAAGCTGGGACGGGTACGATTCACGCAACCACACCCCTTTCTGCCTGATCAGCGGTTATTTTTACAAATACCTGGCCGGGATACAGTCCGATATAACCGCCCCGGGCTTTAAGCACATTGTGATCAATCCTTCTATCGTGGGCGATCTGCAATATGTAGATGCTTATCATGATAGCCCGTATGGACGTATCAGAAGCAGTTGGAAGCGCGAAAAAGAACAGCTGACATTAGAGGTGACCATTCCTGCCAACACGACTGCAACCATCTGCGTCCCGACTATGTCGGCCACCGGAATTACCGAATCGGGACAACCGGTAGATAAAGCCGAAGGAGTGGAGTTTGCAGGAATGGAAAATGGAAAAGCGAAATTCAAAACAGGATCAGGCAGTTATCGTTTTACAAGCAGTATGCGATAAAACCCCCGTCAATGGTTCATTAAATATTAAATAATATTTCGTATGAAAAATTATATTATACTGTTTTTGACGTTACCGTTCATGGTTTCATGTAACAGTCAAAAACCAAAGGAAGAAAATACGGAATACAAGCAATCCGAAAGGGTTGAGTTCATATTCGACGACAGCTGGAACAATATGTTCAAGCCCTTCGCACCCAACGCAACAGCCATTTCCATCAGTTATGACGCCGGTGAAGATGCGGTGAAGATAGTGACGGCGCCTTATGACAGTTATCAGCTTTTGAACATGCCCTACACGTACCTTGATCTTGGTTTGAAAGAGGAAAACAAATGGAACTCCGGGTTCCAATGCGCCGTCGTGTGTATGAAAAAATCTTATTCGGCTTCACACGCCCTTCATAAAGGCACTGCCGGCGGTGATTTCAAGACGGCGTTATACAACGGCGCTTCCAACCAGTGGGTCTTTGGCGATTTCATTGAAAATACGGATAATTTTGCCGTATATAAAGCGGTGTGCTACGATCCTGCCTGGGGGCCTGCTTTCAGTCCGGGTGACAGGATTACGGGGCTGCGTATCGTTCCCTTCGGCACATCACCCGATATAGACGGCGGCTCGGCGGTCTATATAAAGTATATCGTGTTTTTCAGGAACGAAGCGGATGCGAATGCGTTTTTACTCGAAAACGGCTATTATGGCCTGACAGCAAAAGTCAATGGCGGAGGCGTCATTCAGGGCGCGGGCGAAAAAAGCGTTATTAAGGCAGGCGAAACCGTCAGTTTGACTGCTGTACCCGACCCGGATAGCGGATGGGAATTTGCAGGCTGGACGTCTGGCGGATTGACGCTTGACGGCGGCAATACTCCGCACATTTCATTTGTCATGCCAAAAGGAGAAGTAAGCCTGACGGCGCATTTTAAATATCAGTATAAGGAGAGTACGGGCATGGATTACGTCATGTCTGTGGTGGACTGCAACGCAGTGATAGATAAAAACCACCCCGGATCGGCTGGCAACGACCATGGATACGAAAACGGATATGTGATTAAAATTGGCGATACCTATCACATGCTCATGACGGAACTCTTTGACGCCAGGCCCCATCCCGAGACAATAGGAAGCGTGCCGGCACGTGTCGGTTACTGGAGGAGCGGCGATGCAACACATTGGGAACGCCTGTGTACAATCGTCGAGGGAACAGGCAAGACCGGAGATAACGCCATCGACTACGCCGACCCTAAAAACAATACGTGGTCTTCTTCATGGTACTGGAACGAAGAGGACAACCGGTGGAACATCTTCTGGAGGGGAAGTTATGTGTTCAGATATGAATTGCCGGAGCAGCTGGCCGGTATTTACGACTTAAACAATATTGACTGGGCAAATTATGGCGTAACATGGACTTTCCGGGACGCGGGCCCGGAACGGGGTTCACCCGTTCCGGTACAGGGACAGTTGCAGTACTGGGATAACGGCACAGTCGCTTCTTTCGGTAATGTCTATAAGGTTGGCAACCTGTATTATTCATTTGTGGGCGCCAGTACATGGCCGGCCTCCGACTCGCAATGGGTAAACGGTCTGGCCCGGGCGAACAACATAGAGGGGCCCTGGTATCGCGTGAATACCGACGGCCATCCGACTTTCGTCTATTCGGAAAATCCGCTTGTTTACATCTATAAAAATTCCAAAGGCGAAACGGTTTATTTCTGTGTGTACGACGACCTTTCCAACCAGCATTCTATCGGTTACGGTTATTCGACGGACGGCGTACACTGGACAGGAAAGACACTTGACCTCACGGGGTATATGGATTGGGCGTCAAACAGCGATTTTCTAAATTCCGCACGTACGCCAAGCTGTCTGATACAGGAAGCAGACGGGTCTTATACAATCATTTTGACCGCTTTTGCTCCCGACCCGGCATCACAGCAAATAAACAAATGCTACGCCCCGATAGCGCGCCTGAACGTAAGGATAGAAGAAGATGAGCGGCCATCAAACAGCCACGCCGTCTTTCCGGGCGATATGAGATATTGGCAGTCGGAGGGCAAGGCCATGGTACAGTACGGAAGAGAATACAGTTTGGGCGGCAAAGACCTCAACGACAGGGAAACCGACGCCGGAAGCAGATACACGCTGAATACCTTTACGGATATAACTGTCAAAGCCAAGCTGCGATATGTTGACCAGTTGTGGAACTATAATACGGCCAAAGCAGGCGTGTACGTTCGCAGCGACGCGAAAGGCGGCGGCTATTACGCTTATGTAACGGCAGGCGAGGCGAACAGCGCTAATTGCAGGGTGCAATTGTATGCCGGCAAAAACCTCCTCAAGGAAACAACGGTCAATAAACGACCCGCCATATTCAGAAATCTCACAATGGATGCTAAAGGCAACACGGTAAAAGTGTATTATGATGACGTCCTGTGTATTGAAGCAACGGACAACACTTATCCGAATGCCGGTTTCGCCGGTATCGATGTGTATCAATCCCACTGGCATTATGAACGAATCGAAATCTATGATTTAGCCGGATACAAATAATGCTTTATACGAGTTCATAATTGTGCACAGTTCTTCATATAAAGGTGGATTCATCAGGTCATGACCCCGCGGTAAAATGGCCGTTTCGCAATAGGCGGCCAGTTCGTCAAGCCGCTTTGCGAGCAATGTTTTTGGAGCGTCAACCTTGTCGAAGTTATCAAGTACAAGGTTAGCGGCATAAGCGGCCTCACCTAATCTTAGCAGCATTTCCAGGACAATGACCGCATCATCGAAAGGTTCTTTGAGCATCTGATAATCTGCGACTTCTAAAGTCGCCCCTATCCCGCGAAGAAGTACCAGCGATTCATTCACTTTGCTTTGCGCCAGCGCATTGCGTTCTCTGAACGCTGTAATGGAAATGGATACCGTTTTGTTTTGCACGAGGAACTGAACACCACCAAATACAGGCTCTCCCGGTTTGTAATCCACAAGCCTGACATCCGGTTTGCCCAATAACTGGAAAAACAAACCTCCTGTTACCCAAAAATAAGATTGAATGGCGCTGTGCATCAGCAGATAACAACCATTGATCTGTAAACCGTTGAAGATGATGTCTTTAGAGTTTTTTAACAGCTTGACAACAGTAGGTGCAGCCGCTTTTCCCCACCGGCGTACCGCCCACTCGTCCCAAAGCATGTCTGCTTGTTCCGCACCCGTCCATACCTGCCGCATGGAAGCGAAGGGGATGATCTCCGCCATATTGAACAATGTGCCATAAGGCGTGCGGTCGTGGAGGTTGAGCCGCTGAAACAACATACGGGCGCCCAGACGCACTGCCTCCCGGGCCGAAAAAATCAATGTGTCGGGAAAAGCGTTTGGAAGACTGGCGCCTCCATAATACTCGGCATCCGTACACCACTGACACAAGCCGAAATTTTGCCTTACAGCTTCCTGCTGCGCCTTCTCCGACAGGTAATTCATGACAGGCAAATCGTATATCCACAGATTATTGTTCCAGTAATCGTCTTCAACGCAAGTGATCTCGGGGAAGTCATATAACACTTTCCGCATCACATACATGCCACCGTCAACGAGGCCTGCAATATGGGTCAGGAAAATGGCTTTCTTACCCCGCTCCCTGCACATCCTTTGCAAAATCTCCAAATAGACACGAAGCACTTGCTCATTCGTATGATACATGGCGTTCAGCGCTTTCGTATCACGACTGATATGTTCAGGGGTCACAAAATATCGCTTGTGCCGGCCAAACTCGCTGCCCTCGGTGGAACTGGTGAAGTAACCGGTAAAATTGGGAAACGTATCCATCATAACAGTCATGTAGCGCTCAAAATGAATGGCCAAAGCGGACAAGAATCCTTCAGGTTCCCGGCCTCCCAGGTAATAAGCATCTATTTCCGCTTCATCGAAACCAAAGGGTATCAGCGGGGGTATTCCCATGTAGGTATCTAATCCATAGCCTGCTAACCACTCGAATAAATCCCGCCATTCTCTAAGTTTGAATTTGTTGACATGTATCCTGTCCGATTCAACGACGACCGGAAATTCGTCACGCGAAACAGGCGAACCGCATTGTCCGCCGGGTATGATCGTTATACCGGTGTAGCCGTAACGGGGCAACTCATTGACTGTCTTGTAAAACAAACCCGGCGTATACTCAATACCGGCCAAAACAGTGGAGGTAACCGATACGATCCGGTCTGCAATAAGCGGCGACCTGTTAATATGCAGGCTGCTCAGTTCCTCGCCTGCCTTTAACCTGTCGGCCAGACAGTAGGCAGCATAGAGGAT
>Ga0099364_10012910_pt1 | contig 11236 bp, 8 predicted proteins | sample TergutTh196P3_FD_73070 | JGI IMG/M metagenome (GOLD analysis project Ga0099364, IMG submission 73070) | Microcerotermes parvus P3 segment gut microbial communities from Pointe-Noire, Republic of the Congo - Th196 P3 | ecosystem: Host-associated > Arthropoda: Insects > Digestive system > Gut ... | reverse complement strand
AACAATGATTATATGATATATCCCAAAAATTATAATCATTTTGTGAACTTTTATAAAAATACGTTCCAGCATGGGGGGATATCGCTTGAGGAGATGATGGCGCCGTTGATTATATTAAGTCCGATAGAAAATTGATAAGTATATACATATAATAATATAGAAATGAAAAATATCCTGAAATATTTGATGATTTTATCGCTTGTTTTTTCGTCTTCCTGCCTGAAGGAAAAGGAACCAAAAGATAATGAAGAGCCTGTCGAAGATAAGACCATTGGATTCATGATTTCAGTTTCCAATACTGCATCGCCTGTTGTAAACTCAATCGTCAGACATTCGGAAGAAGATAATCCGGAAGACGTGGTAGCAACCCTCGACGTGTTGGCGTTCAAGGTAGACGGTAGTTCGGAGACGTTTCTTTACCGCGTCGAAGCCGCCGAAGTCGATGAAGGAGAGTTCAAAGCTACAGTACGAATATATGCGTTCGAACAGCGTTTTGTGCTGATAGCCAATGCAAGAAGCAAATTGACAGCTCTTACTGCGGGGCAGGAAAAAGAAACTATCCTTAACGCGCTGACTTTCGATTTAGGCGCAAGAGACCGATTTATTGTTAACGATACGCCAATTCCCATGTGGAGCGAAACCGCGCCTGTGGTAATAGACATTGCAACGGAAAGTATTGATGATATAAAGATGCAGCGCATGGTTGCCAAGATAGAGGTGCAACTTGGCGCAAGCGTGAACAACTTTGAACTTAAAAGCGTACACGTATACAATACGAACAAAAGGGGACGCATAGCGCCACATAGCAATAACGTGACGAACCTGATAGCGCATACGGCATCCTTGCCCACAAATCCCGAACCAATATGGGGTCCAGATGAATTTGTGAAATATGACGCGCTAAATACGGATGATTTGCTCAATACGATTTACTTGTTTGAAACAGCCGTTCAAGATAATTATCTAAAAGAAACATGTATAGTGGTAGGAGGATTGTTCGGCACGGACATCGAACCAACGTACTACCGATTAGACTTTACGGTTATTGAATCAGGCGTGATTAAGCATCGCGACATACTGCGCAACCACCGTTATGAGTGCAATATTACGGCAGTACATGGTCCGGGTAGAGAAACGCCGGAGGAAGCATTCCGTTTCAAACCGGAAAATTTGGAGGTAATCATTGATTGGGACGAAGGTTTTAAGAGCCACGGTAATATTAATTTCGACCGCCAATACGAGCTTAACGTAAGTCATGATAGCTTTCTATTTGGAACAGCGGGCGGTAACGGCATTCTGAACATTGATACCAACCACCCCGATGGCTGGAATGTAACCGTATGGTCAAATTTAGCGGGTACGGGGGAAAGCCCCGACTGGGTGCTAAGAACGTCTGCCCCAAATGATAATGAAAAATTTGAATTTACAGTTGGAAACAACACAGGGACACGCATAGCATATATACATGTCAGGGCGGGAAGAATGATTAACAAGGTAGAGATAAGACAAAACTAAATAAAAAATATATACCAATGAAGAATACATTTAGATATTTAATGATTTTTGCGCTTCTTTCGGCTACGTCATGCCTAAAGGATCGCATTGACGACAAGGAAGCGGAAGTCTGCTTATGTTTTGCCGAAGGCGAAAAGGACATAACGCTTACGCTTGACATGCCGTATACAAGTCCCAAAACGGGCAATATTGCCAGACATGCGATTGACAAGCTGCAGGAAAACGCGATAGAAACATTAGATGTACTGGCGTTTAATAAAGATAACAACAGTTTCATGTACAGGGCTATTGCGCATAATACCGGAAGCAATAGCGATGCAAGTCAGCAAACATTCAGGGTAAGAATTAATATGGAAAACTTGGACAAGCAGCGTTTTACGCTTATTTCCAACGCAAGAGAACAAATTAATGAACTTTTCGACGGCGTCAGCTGGGACGACTGGGATAAAGAAGATATGCTTAAAAGACTTGTCATAGAACTGCCTTATGACCCTGATACCGAAACTTTTCCTAAATGGAACGCAACAAGCGCAAGTGATTACGACCGCCTGCCCATGTGGGGCGAAGTAGACGCAGACAAAATCAACAATCCCGTCAAAATGTTGCGAATGACCGCTAAAATAGATGTGGTAGTGGCGTCGCAAGTCCAAAGTCGTTTTTTACTTAAAAGCGTACATTTATATAATACAAACAGCGCAGGTCGAATCGTTCCCAACAGTGATAATATTGCTGGTATGGTTGCCCAAGACGCATCTTTGCATTTGACGGGCAGTCCCGGCGACCCCGACGAGTTTAGGGTAAATGAAGCAATAATGTACAACGACTTTACACCGCCCGGACAAGTGGATATTGCCATGCGCGGAGCCATTTACCTGTTTGAAACTAAAGCCAAAAACGAAGGTGAATTTCTATCGGAAACATTCATGGTGATTGGCGGCGTATTCGTTGACCCTGTCAATAACCCCGGCAATGATATTACTTACTACCGTATTGATTTCTTCAACAACGACGGAATAACGCATTTGGATATTCTACGCAACCATAGTTACGTATGTACTATCAATGGTATCAGCGATACGGGATACTCTGACCCTGAAGCGGCGCGATTGGGAACATCATACAGTGATATTATCGCCGAAGTGAAACCATGGGATGACGGCATTTTGCGTAGTTTTGTTTTCAACAATCTACATGTGCTTGGAGTAAGTTCTAAAAAAATTGAAATTGAAGGTTCTGAAAGCGACTATCACATTTTGAATATTTATACCGATTTTCCCGACGGATGGAATGCTATTGTTTTGGATAGCGATGGCGAGCCACTGCAGGATAATTGGCTTCAACTGAACATTCAGAATGGCGTCGCCAACAATCAAGCCGATGTGCGCCTGCTTGCCGCGCCAAACCCGTACATGGAGATACGCAGAGCAGTTATTCATATATCAGCGGGATGGTTGAATATAGAGGTAGAGGTAGAACAGGGTGAAAAAGAAGAGACAATTGTAATTATTCCGAACTTTGCAGGTATGCTGGATTATGAAGGCTCCGAAGCGCCAACGCCGGTTTCAGTAACGGTTATACCTCTCGAAAATGACGGAACAACCATATACAATGGAAACTGGACGCTCACATCCGAGCATTCATGGCTTTCAATAGCGCTAACTGGTAACGCACCATCTCAGACCATCAGCGGAATAGGCGAACAAGAGGTTTTTTTGTATGCCCCATTTAATTCCGGCGACGTGCGTGCAGGCAGTTTATCCGCAGCATTGCAAAAGGATGGCAGAGATATTGACCACTATGTCTTAATTGTTGAGCAAGACGCTGATCCCGATGAAAGCATTGTGATAGTACACGATAGCAAATACCTGTTAAGCGCCGGACCAAATGCAGGAAGATACGTCTACTTGCTCAACGGCGAAGATATTAATTTACATGTGCGCAGCAACAAAAAATGGGTGATAACAAACGTAACGCAGGAATCAACTGATTATTTCGGCAATAAAATATTAATAGCCGATAACGAATTTCCGATACTTTCACAGGCTGTTGTAAATGAACTGCTGGATAATGATATAACGTGGGGGGATAACAGTACGTCGGCGCCACTCGGTACTCCCCTTGATATACAGGTTAATCTTGACAGGTCAAGATGGGGCTTGTTAAGAATAACTTTCGAAGGCGCAGCCGGCGTTTCGGTTGCCCCGACTACAGTCGAATTGATGTTTGCGTTGCCAGAAGTTACGATATTGGGGATTAGCAGTAATGCTACAGCGACGCTTTATGGTCATAATCCCGCCTATCTGTCACATTCAAACGATGCAAATACAATGTTAAGAACTGCTATCAACTTTGGATTGAACGCAAACAGTAGCGTGTATTCGCGCGGTTTCACTTTTAGAACCCGAACAACTGATTTTCTCAACACTGCCGCAGGCTTAAACGCATTGCGAAGCTTACTTGATGCAAAACCTGATATTGTAACACTGTCATACAATCTTCTAATTCATACCAGCAATGTAGCAGTGTATAGGGAATATATAGACAAGGGAGGCGTGCTGATAGTTTTCAGTGAAACTTTATATTCTAATGCTTTGATAAATAATATATTACCCGGTGCAAGCGTTAGCTCTGGAAGATTTGCAGGATCAGTATACGAATTTTTTGATGTGGATGATCCCGTTACAAATGGTCCGTTTGGAGATATCAGAGGCAAGGACTGGGGCGAAGATGCTTCGACCACTAATGTGGTAACAATACCGCCGACACAGATTAATAACGTAATCTTGTTTAGCAACGGCTATGACAAATCAAGCAGAGATGGAAATACAAACCGTTATTCTGCATTCCGACACAAAGATTTAGGGTTTATCTTTGTAGGAGATGCCGGAAATCTATCTTCGTTAGATAGAAACAGTTCCACCATCTGTCCCCTTCAAATTGACCAGACAACAAAAACACCAATAACTAAACTCTATGGAAACATTTATGCCAGACGTTTTGATGTGTATAACTCCCATTTTTTTGCAAATATGATTACATGGGCTATTACCCGTACCACTATCAATCATAATTATCATGAAAATTCTGATTATGTAACTCCATAATTTATGGCGTAGACAAATCTGAACGGCAAGTTTAATGAATTTTGCGAATAATTTCAGAAAATTATAAGCCTACGGTGCAATTTTTACGTTGTTTCTACCGAAACAAAATCCGATCCGCCATTGACGTCACTTAAAATCCGATTCCTTTTTGAAACACAGTACGGGAATCTTTTCGGCATTTGTTATTAGCTTTTCTTCTCTAAGTCCGAAAAGAAGTTTGCTCAACCACGAAGCATCTTCAATCTGTACTACAATCAGATCCATATCCTTACACAGTTCCAAGATTATTTCGGCTGTGTTTTTCTTATGGTCGTGGGTGATGTAGTTCACTTTGATGTTTTGGTCTTTCAGCACTTTGCCCGTTAAATTTATGGCAGTTGACACATTTCGTTCTTTTTCGGTACCTTTTCCCGAGGGCGTGATAATGTTCATCACAGCATCGGGGTAGTAATCGCAGAAATGTACTACGCGTTTCATCTTTTCATCAAGTTTTTGCATAAAGTTAATAGGAAACGCTATGTTGTTCAGCATTTCGGTTTTAGGTTCATCTTGAATCACAAGAAACGGTATTGACGTTCCCGAAAGTATTTCGATGGTTTTAGTACCGCCGCCTGTTTTCAAGATCACTCCTATCGGATCTAACTCGTTTGCAACGTCTTTAATGACCGTGTATGGCGAAATTCCATAACGAACAATAATTTCGGGACGAACTCCGAAATTTTCAAAAAAATCCTCGGCAATAAATTGCATTTTTTTCGTCATTGCCGGTATTTCTGATTCGTGCGCTACAACGTGCAGCATAACTAAACGGCTGTACATGCATTTTGACATAAATGCGCCGTGTTCCATCGCATAAAATCCCAAAGGGGAAAAATCGCAGGGAACTAAAATCAGCTTATTATTTTTTACAACTTCCATGATAAAATATTTTTCAAAGGTTCAATGTTTTAGGTTTCAAGTTTCAGGTTTTATTGAGTTAAATATACGAGTTCGAAGCGCGCTAATGGCGCCATGCGTGCGCGGTTGAGCGACAGGAATTTTCCATCGGCGGATAATGCGAAATTGTCTGCCGTTTCGAGTGCATTTTTCAATCCGGATTCAATATCCATGTTCAAACATGCCATCATTGTCGATACCATTTGCGAAAATTTTATTCGGCTCGCCGCACGATCTATTTCATAAGTTCCCGAAAGGGTATTGCATCCGCCATGCCCATTTATGCGATTGTTTTCAGCTTTCAATACTATAAACGGCTCGCGATTCATAGAATCTGCAAATACTACCGGACTTCCATTGAGTTCAACGAGTTTCCAGTATTTTTCGGTAATATCATTCGGCTGTCTCCCGACATTTTCCGATTGTGCTACCTTCTGCGATGTTTTACATGCGCTTGCAATGACAACCAAAGCAAGCGCCATTCTGAATAAAAATTTCATCGTTGCTCGCTACTTACTTTTTGAACTGCAAAAGTACATAAATTTTTATTAACTTGTTCTTTTTTATTTATTTTTTTGTATTTTTGCAAAAAAATATGTCTATGTCTGAACAAATCATCGAAATAAAAGCATTTTCACAAGAAATATATTTGTTTGTCAGCAACTTGACAAAACAATTGACGGAAGGGCAAAAATCGCTTTCTGTGGAAAATTTTTACGCCATTTTGGAATCGCCTAATACCCATCTGTTTGTGATTTACGACCCCGATGGAATTCCGTCAGGTATGCTGACAGTGGGTATTTATCGTACCGCCACCGGAAGCAAGGCATGGATTGAAGATGTGACCGTTGACGAAAATTACAGAGGACGCGGTTACGGAAAAAAAATTGTAGAACATGCCATAGATTTTTTACGTAACTTAGGCGTCGATGCATTATCACTGACGTCTAATGCTTCGCGCGTGGCGGCTAATGAATTGTATCAAAAGTCAGGGTTTGAACTGTACCCAACAAACGTTTACAGAATGAAATTATCAAAATAATTCAAAATAATTTTGACTCCGCGAAAGATTTTTATATTTGGTTTGTGTGTAATAGCGTTCATTTTCATCGTTTCAGAGGTAACTCCCGATGAAATAAGGATGGGCGAATTGACGTTTCGCAGCCCCGATACTCGAAAGTGGTTTACCCCCGATACTGTCGTGTATAAGGATATAAGTGCAATTATTGCATCTGTCGATACAAGCGGTTATCAATCCGAACAAATTGAACAAATTGAACAAATTGAGGTTATTGAGAACGATTCAGTTGCCAATGTCAACAGCGAAGGCAAAACAGAGAATATTCAAACGACGCTAACCGTTTCAGACGACTTTTATCCGTTCGAATATTCATCCGGTCATGATACCTTGCTGTTTCCCTTTTTTCGCGCACTTGGTCAAATGCACCTTCGTAACAAGCCGTTGCGTATTTTGCATTACGGCGATTCGCAAATCGAAGGCGACCGTATTACTTCGACAATCCGTAACCATATACAAACTAATCATGGCGGACGCGGTATCGGTTTTTTGCCTGTTGTTCCTATTCATGACGTTGCAATAACTTTCCAGCAAAATGTATCGCCCGAATGGAAACGTTTTTCGATATCAGACAGAGGCATAGACACATTAGTACAAAGCAGGCGGTTTGGTATTTCCGGTAATTTTGTGCGCTATTTGGCTGCCAATGAAGATGATTCTATTGCGCATATCGGGCTGTTGCCATATTACGGAGGTTATCGCAGCGTTCGTACCTTCACTCATGTAAGGCTGTTCTACGGGCAGTCTGAAACTCCTTTTACAGCCGTCGTCAATCGTGTTGTTTCGCAAGATTATACTGCGCAGAATCCTGTTTCTGCGACTTGGTGGAGGTTTGAAACTCCGCAAAATTCGTTCGATTTGCAGTTGATTTCATCCAATTTACCCGATCTGTACGGTATTGCGCTCGACGGCGATAATGGCGTGGCAGTCGACAACCTACCGTTGAGAGGCAGCGCTGGTCTTAATTTCAGCCGAATGAACAGCGAACAGATGCGACAGATGTTTTACTTGATGGACGTTGAGATACTTATACTTCAATTCGGCGCTAACGCTGTAACAGCCCTTGCTGACAATTATGATAATTATGCGCGCAACTTCACGCAACAACTGAACTTTCTGAAATCGCTAAAGCCCGGCATTGCAATAATTGTGGTTGGCGTGAACGACATGTCGCAAAACACCCCTGATGGCTACAAATCGTACCCAAACATTGAAAAAATGCGCGATGCACAGAAAAAGGCTGCATTTGACGCCGGTTGCATATTTTGGGATTTGTATGAAGCGATGGGCGGCGAAAACTCAATGCCAAGCTGGGCGCTTGCAACCCCGCCGTTAGCACAGAAAGATTTTGTGCATTTTACTGTCGGAGGCGCAAAAATAGTTGGCGAACTGTTTAGCAAGGCATGGGCTATGGAATATCAAAAATTTTTGATTTCTGCAAGGCTTGCAGAAAAATAAATCAAATAAACTCAAGATAATTCCCCCGATTTATCAAAATCTACTCACGTCTGACGCCCTGTTCTTCAAACATCAATTCGAACGCCTTAGCGTTATCGTTTGTCAATGCTTCTTTTAGTTCTATCGTTTTGTCGTGTGGGACTATGCACATTATTGTCGAGCCCGCGCCGCTTAAATATGCAGCATAAGCGCCGTGTTTTTTAGCTATCTCGCGCACATCCGCAAGTTCGGTGAGTCTCAAACGATATTTTTCGTGAAATCTGTCTTGTTCTATTAGCCTGCCTGCTTTTTTCAAATCACCTTTCAACAGACTTGCAACCATTACGTTACTGATTGCTGAGGCTACTACTGCTTCTTCAAATGGAAGTTCGCCAGGCAAAATTTTTCTCATAGCAACTGTAGACATCTTGTAATCAGGCACGTATGCAATAAGTCCTACTTTGGGAGCGTCTACTTTTACGTATTCAAGTTTGCCGTCTACATAAGAGCTTATCACAAGCCCACCAAGTATTGCAGGAACAACATTGTCAGGGTGTCCTTCCATATTGCAGGCAAGTTGCAGTTTTGCCCAAGTTGATAAGTTCATTTTACCTATTGCGCAGGCTAACTCTATTCCTGCAACTAATGCCGATGAACTACTTCCTAATCCACGTTCTAAAGGTATATTTGCGGTCATGCTAATCCTATGCGGGGTTAGTTCAGGCGCTACTTTCAGCGCAGTTTCAATAATCAGGTTATTTTCATCATTGGGAATTTCCAAACCAAGATCATGTATTATTTCCCATTTATCACTTGGCTCTAAAATATGCAATTCTAAATATAAATTTACTGCAAATCCTATGGAATCAAATCCACAGCCCATATTTGCGCTCGAAGCGGGTACTACAATTTTCATGTCAAAATTTTTTCTATTTCTTGTTTAATTGCTTCTATACTTGTGTTTTGTAAAAATCTTGTGTGAACCACCTCTTTTTCATACAGTTCCCTGATTCCCATCGGCGGTTGTGGCAGTTCTTTTTCTATAGAGAGTTCAACAACATCACTAAATTTGTAGGGAGAGGCTGTAGACAAAATAATGGTCAAGTTTTCGCATCCCGTTTCTTTCACGTATTGTTGATAAACACTTTCAGCAACAGCCGTGTGAGGATCCATAACATATCCTGTTTCTTCAAAAACGGTTTTTATTCTTTGTCTTGTTTGCTCATCGGTAGCAAAATATGCCCAAAAGGGATCTGTTTTTGGGTGTAAATAGAACTTACCTGTTTTGTTCAATGAGTTGCAGGCTTCGATGGTTTTCTCAACTCCATATATGTTGTAAAATGCGCGTGGCAAATTGGTTACATGCAAAATATCCATCGCTGTAGAATGTGTAAGCTTGAACTCTCTGTTCTTATCATATACGCCTGTTTTGAAAAAGTCAAAAAGAATTTTATTTTCGTTGCATGCTATAATAAGATTGCACACAGGCAATTGCATTTGAAAAGCATAAAAACCTGCAAGCGCGTTTCCAAAGTTTCCGCTTGGCGTTGCAAAATTTATTTTTTCGCCGTCATTAATTTTTCCGTTCTTTACGAGTTCCGAATAACTCCAGAAATAGTATACCATCTGCGGTAATAATCTGGCGATATTAATTGAACTTGCCGTAGTAAAAATTTTCTTTCCTTTGAATTTGTTTTTAAATTCTTCATCTGCAAGCAGTTTTCTGACAGCCTTTTGTGCATCGTCATAATTTCCGTCAATTTCAATTGTGGCTACATTTCCTGTTTGCGTCGTCATTTGAAGCTTCTGCACCGAGCTTACGCCATTTTTGGGAAAAAGAACAATCGTAAACAAGCCATCAACGTTAGCGGCTCCGGCAAGAACGGCAGGACCAGTATCTCCGCTTGTTGCAGCAAGAATAACTATGTCTTCTTTTATTTTTTGCTTTTCCTTTGCCAATTTCAACAAATGAGGATAAAGTTGCAGGGCTACATCTTTGAAAGAGAATGTTTTCCCGTGATACAATTCCAGAAAATTCCCACTTAACTTAACGGGCAAATCTTCCGCATAGGCGCAACTAATACAGTCGGCAAGTTCATCCTTTGAATACTCCGGTAAAAACGGTTCAAGAACGATTTGAGCTATTTCCTGATACGATTTTCCGATATAGTCTGTTAATCTTGGAAAACTCGCAGGTACGTAAAGACCTCCGTCAGGCGCCTGTCCCCGAATTATAGCTTCGGTTGCGGATATAGGTTTCCTCTGCCTGTCTAGTATGCTAATATATTTCATTTTTTTTTGTGATTTTTCAGGTTGTACGCCATCTCTAACCGGATTTTGCCGAGGCGCTTCTATGCTCTGAAACTCAACGGGAACACCTAACGCATCGCCAACCGCCACGCCAAAGAGAACGGCTTTGACGTCGTTCGTTGTGATTGTCCCTTTTGAAGTGGACAACGGGGTTTCATTATTTTTCAATTCTTCAAAATCATTCATCCGTTTATTTTTAAAATTTTTGCAAAAATACAAATTTTGTTTTCAATTGTACGATTTTTTTTTGAGAAATATTTCATCAGGTAAGGCTTGCAGAAAAATAAATCAAACAAACTCAAGATAATTCCCCCGATTTATCACTCTATACTCAACATTCGGATAATTTTCGGCAAATGCTTTTGGCGCAGGCGGTTGTTTGGCGCCCCATTTAAATTCGAAGGCATTTGTGGCGTCGGAGCTTTCTTCTATCAAATCAACTTCTTGTTGGTCATACGTTCGCCAAAAGTAAAATTCTTTCCCCAGACATTTATTATGACTGCTTTTAATGCGTTCGCCGATAAGGTAATTTTCCCACAACGCGCCAACATCTTCTCTGACTGCCAACGGTCGAAAATTAGAAATTACCGCGTTGCGCACTCCGTTATCGAAGAAGTACCATTTTCCTGCTTTTACGACTTCTTTTCGCAAATTGCGCGCATATCCGCCTAAACGGTAAACAACGAACACTTTTGAGAGCAGGTCAAGATATTTTTCGACCGTATTTTTGCTCATGCCAAGTTGTTTGCCCAATTCATCGTAGGAGACCTCGCTACCCGTTTGGAAGGCAATCAACCGAAGTAAATCTTTCATTTTTCCGGCATTTTTGATACCTTCTATTGACAATATGTCTTTA
>Ga0099364_10012909_pt1 | contig 11236 bp, 14 predicted proteins | sample TergutTh196P3_FD_73070 | JGI IMG/M metagenome (GOLD analysis project Ga0099364, IMG submission 73070) | Microcerotermes parvus P3 segment gut microbial communities from Pointe-Noire, Republic of the Congo - Th196 P3 | ecosystem: Host-associated > Arthropoda: Insects > Digestive system > Gut ... | reverse complement strand
CTGTGCCGTAATTTCAGCACTCCATCATACTTCTAACGTAGCAAGAGTTGGGTCTCGGGTGTGAAATCAGTCGAGACCCAACTCTTGTGAAGTGGGAAACGCTGTAATTACGGCACTTTTCAACCCTATATATTAAATACTTACTTGCATTTATCATTGGAACGGGTATGTATCAAGTGAAAGGCAAACGAAATTTATTTTTACGCTTGTCTATTAATATTATTTTTTTAGGATTTTTATTACTTAATTTATTTTATGTTTTTCACTTCTTTTTACTTTTGGGTAATTGGAAATTTTTACCAAATAAAAAATATACCAACCACATTAAAGAGGGTTGGTATAAATATTAAATAAGTTATTGGATATTGGTATTATCATTATTTACTTTATTTTCAATTTCTTTTATAATTTCTAAATAATCTTTTTCTACCCCACTTAAAGTTTTAGCTTGATATTTTTTATATTCTTTTTCTGCCTTTTCAATAGCTTTTAAATGACTTATTTTACCTTTATCGCTTAGTAATTCTTCACCGCTCATTGTTAAAATATTATCTAAATGTTTTGCCCATTCTTTCATTTCCATAGGGATTTGTCTTTCGGCTTGTCTTTCGGCAAATGCCAAATAACCCTCGACAATTTGGTTAAGTGCTTTTAATTCTTTTTCGTTTAGATAGTTTTTTGCGATTTTTGTTTCCGCAAAAGTAGGTTGTTCCCCGCTAAATGACATAAGACCCATATAGTCTTTTTCACTATCTACACGATGGTATACAACTTCAGCTGCCGTATTTCCATGAACTGCATAATGTATTTTGTTTTGAACGGTTTTGAAAAATTCTATTGATGTTTCATCTTTCGGGTTATAATCAATACTTGTTGCGTAAATATCTAATACTTGTCTGTAAAAAACTTTTTCACTTGAACGAATGTCCCGGATTCTTTCAATTAATTCTTTCCAATAGTTACCGCCGCCAAGTTTTTTAAGTTTTTCATCATTCATGGCAAAACCTTTAACCATATATTCTTTTAAGACTTTTGTAGCCCATTTTCTAAAATCTATTGCTTTACTGCTGTTTACTCTGTAACCAACTGCGATTATCATATCTAAGTTATAAAAAGCAACATTCCTTTTTACTTGTCTGTTTCCCTCGTTTTGAACTATCTCAAAAAACGAGATAGTTGAATTTTCGTCTAATTCCTGCTCTTTATATATGTTTGAAATATGAGCGTTTATTGTTTTAACATCTTTATCAAAAACCTGCGCTAACCTTTTTTGAGTAAGCCATACATTGTCTTGTTCTAACAAAACATCAATTTTTACATTGTTTTCTTTGTCGGTGTAGATCGCTATATTGCTTTCGTTTTTATTTTTCATACTGCATTTTCCCTTCTTGTAATGTTTGCTTATATCATTAGTTTTCTTCCTTGTCGCTACCTTCAATAACATCTGTGATAAGTTGTGAAAAATCAACATTGTTTTTATTTGTAATTACAGGCTTCCCGGTGTCGGCTTCAATCGTCTTTCGTGCGTCTCCCGCTACTTTCCCGCCACGTTTGGCAACTTCTTGATTTTCGGACAAGCCTTGTGCGTTATGTACTTTTGCAAGTTCGGTTGTTGTAGCTTCGGCAAGCATATTTAAAACTAATTCAAGTGTGGTCATGTTATCACGAAGATTCTCTTTTTTCAATCCTTTGTAATTTTTATGCTGTCTTGTGGTCATTCCCGTCCATGCTTTTGATATTTCATCGGTAAGTATAGCATATTCTATGCCTTTTTTAACACCCCTGTCATCCCATTCGTCGGTCAATTCTTTACGCACTTGAATCGTTTGAAGTCTTTGATTTATCCATTCTCGGGTACAACCTTTTTTGAGATAAGTTTCAAGCGCGCGATCAATCGTTAATTCAGGGTCAATCGTTTCGTTAATTCGTTCACTTCCGACAATCGCAAGCCACATTTTAAAAGGCTCTGCTTTAGGTGACGGTACAGATTGAATCAAACGTAAAACTTGTTCGGTATTAGCTACATCGGTATTACGCATTTTGCCGTCATGTGCTTTCATTTTCAACTGGTTAGTATTACTAACCAGTTCGCTACCTTCGTCTATTAATTTTCCTTTAAGCCATTTCCAATAATTACGCGATGTTTGATAATCACTATCGGTCAGCACGGCACATACATCAACAACAGAAAAATACCATTCTTGTTTTTCTTCGTCCCACGCCGTACGAATACGCTTATTTTCAAATAATTTTATATTTGTATTATCCATAAAAAAAATTAACTCCTGTAACTATTTTTAATTTTATAATAATCCTTAAAATATATACTATACTATAAACATCAAAAATTCAAGTAAGATGATAATTTGAGTTTCCCCATTTTTTCAGGCAAATAATTGTAACTGTATAAATTCATCCTGTTTTTGCGGACAAATGAAGGATAAAATCCCTGTATAGGTCTTATTGAGAACAGCATAATTCATAAACACTTTCCTCTTCTTGTCTTTCTTAGGTTTGTAAATACGCTGACAAACAAGCTTTCTTCGTTATGAAAAAATAAATATTAAATAAGTTATGGGTTTGGTTTGGTTCTATATTTTTATTTTTTTGGCATACGGTGAGCAACTATGCTATGGATAGGCAATAGCCGTATGCTGATATTCGCATACGGTGAGTAACCATACACATCGTTAAGGCCTGTTTACCGCAAGCACAGCATTTTTTAAAACATTTATCCAGATTGAACGCCACGCGAGGTAAAAACCCCACATCTTCAAGCAACGTAAATAAAGGGAAAAATATCGCCATTGGTGGCAGCATAACAGATACTACCCAAGCTAAAACTCTGTATAAACCTAATATAAGCATTTCTGTTAGGAATTGCGGCGCATTCATCCACCCAAAGAACGCGATTAACCGAGCCTCTATCCAAAACAAACCATCGCTAATTAATTGTGACGGATAATTTGCCCCCGTGATTGTCAGCCAAAAAACCCCAAGCAGCACCAAAATCATAATAGGAAACGCAGTCCATTTGCCCGTTAAAATACGGTCTATTTTCGTATCATTATTTTTATAGTTTCTGTTCTCAAAGTTTACAGTGTTTTTGCATATTTCTTCTGCTGTATGTATAATGGCCGAAACGATATCGTCCCGGATTTGTCTTTCAGCAATACCCCGTTCCGCAAGTTCATTCTTTATGTCATGGAGAATACGGACAACTTTTTCGTTTCCCGGTATATTATATTTTAGAATTTTATTTATAAACCCGTGAATATCCTGTCCCCCGTGAAGCAGCATCAAGGAAGCCCATCGGCTGTCTATTACCTTTTCGCAGTCTTTATGTATGCAGGGAGCTATCCTGTCAATAGCTTCTTCAATGTAATCAGGATACTGTATTTTAATAGGTGATTTATTTGGTCTTTTAATAACCTGCGCTGCGGCATCCATTAATTTATCAAGCCCGATTTTGCTTCTTGCTGCAGTTCCAATTACCGGGACACCCAGTTTTTCGGAAATAGCCTGTAAATTAATTTTAATCTTCTGTTTTTCCGCTTCGTCCATTAAATTTATACAAACGACGACATTACGGGTGATTTCAATGGTTTGAAGGACAAGATTCATGCTGCGCTCAAGACACACGGCATCGCATACTATGACTACAACATCGGCTGACCCGGAACAAATAAAATCACGCGCTATTTCTTCTTCGCTTGAACGCGCCATCAGTGAATAGCAACCGGGCAAATCAATTACAGTATACCCGGAACCTTTGTGAGTGCAGTTTCCCTGTGCGTTAGTGACCGTTTTACCCGCCCAGTTTCCGGTATGCTGTCTTAACCCGGTCAGTTCGTTAAACACGGTAGATTTACCTGTATTCGGATTACCGCCCAACGCAATTACTTTATTTGAATCGTTCGCTTTTTTTATAAAAAAACCTAAATCTACCGCTTTTAATCCCGTTGAATCTTTGCTTAACCCCATTATCTACACCTCGCAACGCTCAATTTGCACACAGGACGAATCTTCATGCCGGAGTGCGATAACAGCACCGCGTATGAGATAAGCGACTGGTTCCCCCAACGGGCTCTTTTGCACGCAACAAACTCCGGTTCCTTTGATTAACCCGAGATCTTGAAGTCTGCGGCGTATACTGCCGTCTGATTTGATATCTAAAACTAAAGCATATTCTCCTTGATTTAGTCCGGATAATTTTTCTGCGCTTTGCATAAATATCCCTTCTTTTTAAATGAAGTTAGATTAAGAAAAGTCTTTTTCCCTAATCTAACTTATGCAAAGGCAGCCTGAGTTGCCACCGGATTTTAAGGGGAATAAACGTAAAAACATAGGGAACGGTTTATACCAATATCCAATAAAACAAAGACAGAAAACAAGACCGAAGAAATAAAGAAAAGAAAACAAAAAACGGACAAACACTTCTTTTGCGAAGTTTCTGTCCGCTTGTTCAAAACATATTACAGCCGGTATTATTTTTAGCTGCCCGGAACCTATCCGGATTTTACCGGCGAAAAATTTCTTCCGGCACATACAGCTTCCGGTGTTTTTCTGCTATAAACTCTTTAACCCACATATTTAGCAGTGGAAATCTTTATTCCGGGTCCCATGGTAGAGGTCACAACACACGACTTGATATACTGCCCTTTAGCGGCGGAAGGCTTTGCTTTCACAATAGCTTCCATTAAGGTATCCAGGTTTTCTTCCAGCATTTGTGCGCCGAACGAAACTTTACCAATAGGACAATGGATTATGTTGGTTTTGTCAAGGCGATACTCAATTTTTCCCGCCTTAGCTTCGGTTATCGCACGGGCGACATCGGGTGTTACCGTACCCGCTTTCGGGTTCGGCATAAGACCGCGCGGACCGAGCAATTTTCCGAGTCTGCCGACTGTTCCCATCATGTTCGGGGTTGCTATAACAACATCGAAATCCATAAAATTTTCGTTCTGGATTTTTTGAACCATGTCCTCGGCGCCTACATATTCCGCACCTGCTTCCAGAGCGGCTTTTTCATCGTCGCCTTTCGCAAAGACCAGTACTTTCACATTTTTACCCGTTCCGTTGGGCAGTACAACAGCACCACGAACCTGTTGGTCTGCATGGCGCGAGTCCACTCCCAGCCTTACATGAAGTTCCACTGTTTCGTCAAACTTTGCTTTTGCTGTTTTGAGCGTCAAATCCAAAGCTTCATTCGCTTCATAAAGTTTGCTCCTGTCGATCAATTTTGCGCTTTCATTGTAATTTTTTCCATGTTTCATACTAAAAACATCCTCCTCATAAGTGGTGCAAGCGGAATAATCCTTCCACCAGAGCCAGTTTAAAATTATTTATAAGTTAACGCATCTTGAAATGATATGCCTTATAAAACATTGTAGGTCTATTCTGATACCTCGATACCCATAGAACGAGCTGTTCCCTTTACCATTCTTATCGCCGAATCAATATTCGCGGCGTTCAAGTCCGGCATTTTTTGTTCGGCAATTTTGCGAACCTGTTCCAAGGTTATTTTCGCAACTTTTTCTGTGTTGGGTTCACCCGAAGCTTTTTCAATACCGCAAGCTTTTTTTATTAATGTTGCGGCAGGGGGTGTCTTGGTGATAAAGGAAAACGAACGGTCTGCATACACCGTTATAACGACCGGAATAAGAAGTCCCGCATCGTTCTTTGTACGATCATTAAATTCTTTGGTGAACGCTACTATATTCACACCGTGTTGTCCCAACGCGGGTCCTACGGGTGGTGCCGGGGTAGCTTTCCCGGCAGGTATTTGCAATTTTATATAACCTGCGACTTTTTGTGCCATTATTCTTATCCTCCAGTATTATTAATTTCAAACTTCAGCGGACAGGGCCTGATTCAACTTTAGTTCAACCGGAGTTTCCCGCCCGAACATCGAAACCATGACTTTCACCCGGTCGCCCTCCAGATCCAACTCTTCCACCAATCCGATAAAACCTTCAAGCGGCCCTTGAATTATTTTCACGCTGTCTCCAATGGCATACGAAACTTTAATAGATTTTTGTTCAACCCCGATAGCTTCTACTTCATGTTGGGACAATGGTATAGGTTTGGCGGCAGTTCCCACAAAACCCGTAACACCCCGCACATTGCGGACTAAATACCATGTGTCGTCGGTCATAACCATTTTTACCAGTACATAGCTGGGAAAAACCTTGCGTTCGACTTCAACTATTTCGGAGCCTTTGGGTTCCGAAACTTTTTCGGTTGGTACGCGTACATCGGTTATCAAATCATTGAAACTGCGATTTTCCACGAGCTTTTCGATGTTTTGCGCCACCTTGTTTTCATACCCTGAATAAGTATGAATCACATACCATTTAGCATCCTCCAACGTTTATGCCCCCCCTGCAAAATTTAGCAGAAGTCTGATGGCAAACGCCATAACAGCATCTAATCCGGCTATGAAAGCTCCTACCAATACCATAACTACCAAAACAATAATCGTATTGTTGAAAGTTTGTTTTTTGGTAGGCCAGATAATTTTCTTCGTCTCGTTCCTAAGTTCGCGAAAAAAGTTGGATATACGCTTAACAGGTCCGCCTTTTTTTACCTTTTCAGACATATCGTATTATACCTCCTCATTTCGTTTCCTTGTGCGGCGTATGTTTTCTGCAAAAACGGCAATATTTGTTCATTTCCAATCGGTCGGGATCATTCTTTTTATTCTTCACAGTGTCATAATTCCGCTGTTTGCATTCGCCGCACGCCAGAGTGATTTTAACTCTCATATTTTGCGCCTCCAAATTCGTAAAATTCTTATTTATATTTTCAGTATTCTTAAAAACCGAGAACCGATTCTTGCTGTAATTATTTAACTATAAAGTTATGAAGGTCATAAAAGGTCACAAAGGTCATTATTTAACTCAAAAACTAACCCGCCGCTTCTCCAAGCTGAAGACCAACTTTTACACACAAAAAAATAAGCCTTTTTTCAAGGTGTAGTAATCATAGCACACTCTGCAGGTGAGTGTCAAGTGTTTTGAAGATTTTTTTACAAAATTTATTCTTAAAGTGTCAATGATGGGTGACAGTTTGGGGTAAAAAAGATAGAGTCTGATGAATCGAGCCCTATCAAGGTGGAGATTCTGAAGTTTTTCGCCCCGCGTGTATGCGGAAAAGTTGTAAGCGTCAAAAGCGGGGATACCTGTACTGGGAGCAGCCCTTCTGCTAAAATAAAGGCAGGAGGGCTAAGACTATGGAAAAAACACACGCACCGCATCAAAACTGTGTATACTGCGGAACAAGCATAGCTTGGAAATCGCAACCGGAAAAGCGCAAGTATTGTTCGACAACATGCAACAACAAATATAGGTTGCGGCAGAAAAAGCCTGATGTACAATCAAAACTGTGGCAGCACAAACCTGAAGTTTTTGAAAGCGCAATGGAGATGTACTGGAACGGTATAGGCGGGGCAGAAATTGCACGGTATTTTAGCATACCCGACGGAACGGTTTACAGTTGGATTCACGACTTTGGTGAGCGGCGTGTTCGAGCCGTAGCAGAAGTATTGCCCGCATTGATTCGTCCGATAATCAAGTCACCTAAAGAACGATTCAAGGAGGCAGAAAGCGCCGATGAATGGGTTGAAGTGTTGCATGAAAACGCAACAATGGGCGCAGAAACTTTCGAGAACGTACCCATCCGGCTTGTATGCGGAGTTCTTCACGGACAGAGCGCACGCAAGCTTGCCGGAGTAATATACGAGAGTCTAAAAGAAGATCCGCTGAGCGGAATAAGCTATGCTTTTTGCAACAAAGGACGTAACACGATTACAATTATAGCGTGGAAAGCTCCGGTATATGTACTGTCAAAGTATGTAAAAGTCCACGGGACATTCATATGGCCTGACGATAAACTGGGTAAGACAATCGAAGTCACAAGGTCAGAATTTGACGGTTTGATGTTTCTTGAAAAGTACAAGAAAAGCTCCGCAAAAAGTGTCATAAATATCGTCAAAACCCTTGATATTACACAGGTTTCATGATATAATCTGAGCATGAAAAACAATGCTGAAACGGTAACGATTTCTAAAGCTGAATATGAGAAATTCTTGTCCGAAAATGCGGATTTGAGAAGCCATGTCACAGAGCTTACCGCCAAAGTCGAATGGCTTTTGGAGCAGTTCCGGCTTGCCCGGCATCGCCGTTTCGGTGCTTCCTCCGAAAAAAGTGACACTGAGCAATTCAACCTATTTAACGAAGCTGAAGCCGTCGCCGATATCCTTGTCCCCGAACCTGAGCTCGTTGAAATTGAGAAACATTACCGCAAACGGAGGAACATGGTCAATGAAACCGGCCTGCCCGCCGACTTGCCGATTGAAACTGTCCTGCATGAGCTGCCCGCCGATGAGCAGGTCTGCCCCGAGTGCGATGGGAATTTGCATGTCATTGGTACGAAGACGCTTCGGCGCGAACTTAAGCTTATCCCGGCGAAAGCTGTGATCGTTGAACACATCCGCAATGTCTATGCCTGCCGCGATTGCGAGAAAGACGAGTGCGGTGTTCCAATTATCAAAGCTCCGGTTGCTGATCCCGTAATCAAAGGTGGGTTCGCGTCGCCGGAAGCTATTGCTCATATCGCGTCGCAGAAATTTGTAATGGCTGTCCCGCTTTACCGGCAGGAGCAGGAGTGGAACCGCTACGGAATAGCGCTATCGCGGCAGACCATGTCAAACTGGCTGATCAAGGCGACATTTGACTGGTTGGAGCCGATTTACGAAGCGCTTAAAGAAATACTTTGTTTGCATAAAGTCCTTCATGCCGATGAAACGTCACTGCAAGTGCTGAATGAATTAGGGAAATCTGCGCAAAGCAAGTCGTTTATGTGGCTTTACCGCACAAGTGGAGACACAGACGCCTCAATCGTATTGTATGAGTATCAACCTGACAGGCGGGCCGAGCATCCGAAGTTTTTTCTGAAAAACTTTAGCGGTTATCTCCATGCCGACGGTTACGAAGGTTATCATGATTTATCCGGCAATATCAAGGTTGTCGGGTGCTTTACCCACGCCCGCCGAAAGTTCGACGAGGCGGTCAAGGGACTGCCCAAGAAAGACCAGTCAGGTTCTACCGCAATGATCGGCAAAAAGTTTTGCGACAAGCTGTTTGCGCTCGAACGTGATTTTGCCCAATTAACTGCCGAAGGACGGTTTGAAAAGCGCCGGGAATTATCGAAGCCTGTTTTTGATGAGTTCTATAAATGGTTGGGGACGCTGAACCCACCGCCGAAAACAGGGCTTTATACCGCAGTTGTATATGCGTTGAACCAACGTGAATACTTAGAGCGATACCTCGAAGACGGAAGATTGGAGATCAGCAATAACCGCGCAGAACGCGCCATAAAACCATTTGTTATCGGCCGGAAAAATTGGCTCTTTGCAAATACTCCGCGCGGGGCAAGAGCAAGCGCGATTCTGTTCAGCATAATTGAAACCGCAAAGGAAAACGGCTTGAACCCGTATGAATATCTGACATATATTTTTCGGAACGCACCCAATTGGGATATTCGCAGCAATGTAGATAACCTGCAACAGTTGTTGCCGTGGTTTGTGCCGGACTCATGTAAAGCTAAAAAATGAAACCTCTCGGATTGCCGGGAGGTTTTTGTATCCCCGCATTTGACGCTTACATGGATTATGGTAAAAACAACAGTAAAATAGATATGGAGACATTGCTGTGGGCGATAATTTCCTTACCTGATGGTTTGCCGCAGGAATACGAACACATTCCAAGCGCGTTCAACCAGACCTTGGAAATGTACAAAACCGCATATGAGATAAGCAATAATCGTATACCAATGCAGGAGTTTGAGCGGCTTCTGGGTTTTTGCACCTTGGTTGCGCAAAATCACGACAAGGAGCTGCTATACGGGCTTTATCAAAATGTTTTTGAAAGCAATTCTCCTGAATTCGCAATCATTAATTCGGAATCAGCCCAAAAGCTATTTGGTGACTTTGAATGGGATAAAGAGTATTTGGCATTTGGACCAAAGCGGATATTTTCGCCGGAGGATTTCACGGTACTTCTCGGTGGGCAATTTATTCCCAATAACCCAATAAACGGTGGGTACGTCCGTATCCTTGACTTGTCAGCATTGCCGCCGGATGTAGAGGTTTTGGCAATGCAAATGGCGATGCCGGATATGTATCAGCTTTTCTACCCTTCCACCATATATGCCGTGACAAATCCCAATAACGCGCGTTTCGCAGTGTACGAAAGCCTTGACGCTACTTATGAAGGCATGTATCAATCATCGGGTTCTGACAAACAGTACGCAGTGTACCTTCCTGTCTGGGATGTAAGAATTGTAGATTTAGTGACAGGGGATACAATAATGACAGATAGACAAAGCGTTTCAGCAAAGCAAAGTTATATAGGTGGTAGCGCTGGAAATGTATATGTTCCCTTTGATGAATTGAACTGGAGAGTATACGCGGACTTTATGGTTTCGTATAGGGCGAACTAGTCTGGCTGAACTATAAGCAGATCACTGTGAGGCTGGAAAATGAGTCACTTCTTGGTTATCAAGGCTTTCTGTGCAAAAGCGTCGCCGAAGATAATGCCTATGAAAATCAAAACAGCAACGATTAATGACATTGACAAGATGGCTGAAATCGTGATGAAGTACCGAACTTTTTGGTGTTGACACACAGGATATTGCATCGGTAAAGGTTTTATCAGCGAAAAAATTGTTAAATGTTGATTATGCGGACGTGACGCCGCGAGCTAAAAGATGTAATCCAATTAATATCCACAAGGAGATATGCGAAAACATGAGAAAGGTCAAACTAACCTTGTTTATACTGGCTGTGGTTATTGTCGCCGCGCTCCTTATAAGCAATTCGGTGCGAAAGGCAAACGAGGAGGCGCAGAATAAAGCCGAGCAATTCAGTCAGGCTGTGTCGCTGCTTGATGAATACCTTCATTTTGATATCAGACCCGTGGGAACTTCATTGCAAACTAGCAAATTAGACGAAGCAATCAATATTCTTAAACTTTTAAAAGATTACAAAGACTCGGCGGAGCGTCTTTCCGATGCGGTGTATCACAGGGATTATATCATAGCCGCTAACGAAACAGTATTGCAATTGACTAGAAAAACCGATTGGGGGGACAGCGTGGCTGCCGAAATCGGTGTGCAGTTTGCCTCCGAATGGGGTGACTACGGTGATACCTCGCAGATAGCCGATGTGTGCGAT
>Ga0099364_10012908_pt1 | contig 11236 bp, 8 predicted proteins | sample TergutTh196P3_FD_73070 | JGI IMG/M metagenome (GOLD analysis project Ga0099364, IMG submission 73070) | Microcerotermes parvus P3 segment gut microbial communities from Pointe-Noire, Republic of the Congo - Th196 P3 | ecosystem: Host-associated > Arthropoda: Insects > Digestive system > Gut ... | reverse complement strand
TTAACGGTACCCAAGTGAGTCCGGGAGACATTATAACAATAGGAGATGTAAAATTAAGAGTAGAAGGATATTAGAGTTTAGAGTATAGAGTATAGAGTTTAGAGTTAGAGTTTAGAGTTTAGAGTTTAGAGTTTAGAGTTAGAGTTTAGAGTTTAGAGTTTAGAGTTTAGAGTATAGAGTATAGAGTTTAGAGTTTAGAGTTTAGTTTGAATCAAAAATAAAAAATCAAAAATAGAAAATAATTATGTCACGAGCAACAGAACATTATAAACGTTCATTTTCGGCTTCGATGGGAGCCGGTATAGGCTCTCTTTTCGGAGGGGGCGGTAAACAGTACTACATTCTCGAACATAAGGTGAGTTCAAAGTATCACAAGGTTGGAGAATCGCAGGAAATTATTGTAGATAATATTGAACTTGGGCGCGATTCCAGGTGTCAGGTACGTTTTGATGAAACGTTTTCTACAGTTAGTCGTCGCCATGCGGCAATAATTAGAGACCAGGAAAAGTGGAAATTGGTGCAACTTTCAGATACCAATCCTACCCTGTTGAACGGCAGAAAGGTAGCTAAAGAATGGTATCTGCAAAACGGCGACGAAATAGAATTGTCGTACGGAGGTCCCAAAATGGGATTTATTGTGCCTACCGGAAACAAAGCGACAGTGGGAAGTATAGGGCTTACAAGAAGATTAAGCCTGTTCAGGCAACAATCATTAAGACCGTATAAGACAGCGATAACGGTATTAATGTGTGTATTGTTGTTGATGACTATCGGCTCGGCGGGCGGATTCTATTGGATGAATAGAGAACTTGGAAAAGCAAGAGGAGCAATAATTGAGGCTACCAATGAAATGGGAAACATTATAGCTGATAACGCCGAATTGAGAGAGCAGATAGATATTCAGGACAGTATAATTGATGCCATTAATCGTCGTCCGGCTCCCCGCCCAACGCCTGCGCCCGCAGAAATTCAATCGTTGGTAGCTGCAAACGAAGAAAACATTTATTTTTTGCACACAAATAGAGTGTATCTTACCGATGGTAGAGCAACAGAAGACGTAATAGCGGGCTTTAGAGAAAGCGACGGAGCGCCGGTGCCTTATGGATGGAGCGGCACAGGATTTTTATTAGAGGACGGCAAATTTGTTACAGCCAGACATTGTATTCAAGGATGGCGTTATACAACAAATCCATACGTTCTGGCTTCGGCGGCAGTAGCTGTAAATAACAGCAATATAGATATTGTAGCTTCTTTTACAGCGGTAAACAATAGGGGCAACAGTTTTACTTTTTTAAGTAGCGATTTTAGACAATCAACAAGGTATGACCTCACCGGAGAAATTGGAACCGATGATTCGGGCAATCCAATAATAATAACAACTGCCTTGCCTATTTTTAGAAACTTTGATGAAAGGGCATGGTCAACGGATTGGGCTTATGCACAAACACGTTCGCGCGGTACATTAACAGTAGACCAAACACTGTCGCAAAACCTGACGTCTGGAACTCCATTGCATATTTTGGGATTTCCGGGAGGAATAGGCGTTTTAGACACACCAACAGGCATTAATCCTACATACAACCACTTTAGCGTGGCTCAACCCGGATTAAGCAATAGCGGATGTTTCCTGCATACAAGAGGTACGGACAGAGGAAACTCAGGGGGACCTATTTTAGTTAGACAAGGCAACAAATTAGTTGTGGTAGGTATCGTTTCGCGTGGCGACCATAGAAGCGAGGAATACAACCACGGAGTTCCAATTTCAGCAATATATCAATAATATTTGTAAAAATGAAAATAAAAATGATAGTAAAAATGAAAATAATTTTTTTGATGTTAGCGCTTTTCGCGGGAGTAACTGTACAAGCTCAACAGTTATCGCCCTTTGCAAGCATACAAAGCGGCAACCAGCAGCTAATAGAAGATGCTGTCAAAGACGGCATATTCCTCGTTCGCAGGTGTTATCGTCTGCAAGATACCACTTCAGCCACACCGAGATTTTTCGGATGGGGAAACCTGCCATATTTTGGCGAAACGTTCTCGGTAGCGGTAAAAACGAAAAACGGGTACATAATTTCTGATAAGGCTGTCAGACCATGGATTTACGACGGCAAATTTGAGCAAGAAGTAGACCCAAACCGTTTTGTGCCGGTATTGTCTACAAATGAGTATAGAACGATGGGAAATACTGATTTTATAGCGTTTCCCGACAGAAATACCTCAACGCGCGAGGTATCTATTAACAGCGTTTATTCGGTAGAAGACAACGAACTGTTTGAGCAGAAGGGATTTTTTATACATGATAGCGATGAAGTGATAAGAGGTTGGTTAGTGTGGATTGTATTCAACAATCCTTTGGAGGGAAACAGCGACGAACAAACGCCTACCTTCACTATTTTTCGCTCCGAACTGACTTTTGAGCAAGGAACAGACGTATACGATATACCAGCTCCGGCAATAGACAGACATATCGTTGGCGGTATTTATGTGATGCCCAAAATTACTGACATAGGGCAAACAACATTTCATTTGTCGGGTTTTTTGCATAAAGAAGGCAATCAATGGAAGCTTGTTCGTTTAGGGAACGTTGGCACAGGTGCAGCAGTTCAGCAAGCGCCCGCCCAAACCGGAGGTTTAACGCCAATAGAAGGTAGCGAAAACAACGAAAACGGTACGAGTGGACAAAAGAGAGGATTATTCTGGTAGTTTTTTATTTTTAAAAATTAAAATAGACAAAAAAAGATGAGTATTAAATATAGAATGGCAGCTTGGTGTGCTGCCGCAGGAAGACAACACAACGAAGATAATTTTCTTGTTAAGGATAATTTATCTTTACACGAATGGGGCGTAATAAAAACAGATAATATCGGTTTGTTAGGCGATAAAGGGGCTCTATTAGTTGTTTGCGATGGTATGGGCGGTACTAACGCCGGAGAAATAGCATCTGAGCTTGCTGTTAAGACAATACAGGAGCAATTTGACAGCGAAAATCTGAATTCAAAAGTAACAGCAAACTCTGAAACAATAATGAACTTTATAGAGAGAGCTATTATTGCCGCTGATAATAGAATAAAAGAAGACGGACGGCAAGATGCATCTCACAAAGGTATGGGTAGCACTATTGTTTTAGCGTGGATTATAGGCAAAAAGATTTACGTTGGATGGTGTGGCGACAGTCGCGCCTATCGCTATAATCCCGCCTTTGGACTTGAACAGCTGTCGCGCGACCATTCATACATTCAGGAATTGGTAGACAGCGGAAAATTAGCTCCGGAACTGGCATTCGAACACCCCGACAGCAATATTATAACACGTAGCTTGGGCGACAACAGTAAAAAACTGCGCCCAGAAGTCAAATGTTTTGACATGTACAACGATGATATAATAATGTTATGTAGCGATGGACTAAGCGGCGTGCTGCGCGATGATGAAATGGAGAGCATTATGGCTAACAATACCGATTCGATGGAAAAATGTCGTGAAACGTTGTGGACAGAATCGGAAAATGTAGGGTGGACGGATAATGTTACTATTGTGCTTTGTCAGGTTATGAAAGGAGCCGATACAGCGCCTAAGAATAGAAAAATTGAACGCGCCGGAAATATACCCAAAAAACAGAACAAAAAAACGATAATAGCTTTCATTGCAGCGCTGTTGGCAGTTTTTATTGTTTTCGAAATAGGTTACTATTTGGGTAAAGGCTACTTTTTCACTCCTAAATTATTCGTAACATCATGTAAGGCTGAAGCTCAAGAAATGATAAGTGATTTTGAAAATAGCAACTTCAAAAAAGATGTAGTTATTGAACCTTTTGCTTCACAAATATTAGCAAGTTTAGCTACACTTGAAGACGAGGTAGAAAAAATGAGGACGGGCGCTGACAATCTATGTGATTTAGTAAAAAGTTACAAAGAATACAAACAGGAATTGGAGGCTTTGTATGATCAATGGATAGATGAGCTGATAAAAATGAGCGAAAATATTTCAGCATTAGACGAAATTAGGCTATTGTTAGAGTGTGGTACAAGAATTTCATTAGAGGACGAAACGCGGATAAAGAATTTGCATGATAGAGGAACAAATGATAGAAACCCAACAAGCGGTCCTCGCCAGCCTGTACAACCTCAAAGTCAGACTGCCCCTGAACCTGCCACCGTTCCTGATCCTGCCCCTGATCCTGCTCCGCAAATAAATGAGATTGTGGATCCACCAACGACTCAGCCAACAACTCCAACAACTCCAACGGCTCCGCCAGAAGGTGGACAGGATAATAGAGGACTGACTGAAATTGGAAAAGATGATGACGAATAATGATAAATAATTTTTAAAATAAATAACAATTTAAATATTATGCAATTAATAGAAGGTAACATATTTGACAATCGTTATTGTCTTCGAAGTCTTTTAGGACGCGGTGGTTTTTCCGAGGTTTGGTTAGTAGAAGACACTAAGGTAGGCAACAAAAAGATGGCTCTTAAGATTTATGCTCCCGGCATGGGTCTTGATGATGACGGTGTTAGGCTTTTCAGTAGCGAGTTTGAATTAGTTTACGACCTTAACCACAGCCATTTGCTTAAACCGTCGCATTTCGATGTTTGCGAACGGTCTCCCTATTTAGTGTTGCCCTACTGCGAAAATGGCTCGGCAACAAAAAATACCGGAAATATGCCGGAAAATGAAGCATGGAATTTTTTGCACGATGTAGCCTCAGGGTTAGCTTATCTTCACGAACAAAGAGAGCCTATCATACATCAGGATATCAAGCCCGACAACATATTGATAGACAACAACGAAAAGTATCTGATAACTGATTTTGGGATAAGCGCTAAGGCGCGTAGCACGTTGCGCAGGAGCGTGGGCGAAACAAAATCGGGCGGCACAATAGCCTACATGCCGCCAGAGCGTTTCGGAAAAGATAACACGCCTATTAAAGCAAGCGATGTGTGGGCGCTGGGAGCAACACTGTTCGAACTTCTAACGGGCGATGTGCCATTTGGCGAACACGGTGGATTGGTGCAAAAAGGCGGCGCCGAAATACCCGAAATAGGAAATGAATATTCTAAAAACTTGCAAAACTTAGTCCAAAAAATGCTCGCACCAGAGCCATGGGACAGACCAAGAGCAAGACAAATAGTAGAATTGACGGAAAGACGTGAAAAAGGCGACGGCGGTTATATTAAGGAGCCGAAAAAAGATGACTTTGACGTGATAATTGGGCAAAAACCAAAAGGCAAAGGCAAAAAAATTATTGCTCTTGCCGCTGCCGGAGTAGCAGCGATTGTATTGTTGGTAATCTTTGGTTTGCCAATGCTTGAAAAATTTAAAACGCCAAAAGCAACGTATCTGACAACCGATCCCACATCGATTTCCTTATCCGCTTCGGGAGATACGCAAGAAATAGAAATTAATACGGATGCCGCTTCGTTTGAAATTGAATATCCCTCGTGGTGTATAGTAACGGATGAAACAGGTACGTCTTTTAAAGTTTCAACCGAAGCCAATACCGGTACCAGTGAACGTCAAGGACAGATTAGAATTGATGCGGGCGGCTTAGTAGCGCGTATAGACGTCAGTCAGGCGCAAAAAACAGCATCGCAATTAACAACAAGTCCGAACTCATTGTCGTTTGGCGCCCCAGGAGGTACGCAAACATTAACCGTTTCAACCGATGGCATGTCGTATGACGTTTCTAATTTGCCTGCGTGGTGCAGCGTAGCAAATAAAACGGATGCATCGTTTGAAATTGTTTGTCAAGCAAATACCGATGCTGCGCGTAGCGGTTCGTTTAAAGTACAAGCCGACGAATTGGAAATATCTATCACCGTAAGTCAGGAATCGCCAGCACCTGCTTGGCGCACATCGGCTCAAGACCGCGCAAGGAGATGTCCGATTAGATTTCCAAACGAAGACTTTTTTGTAAGTTCTATTTCAGTGCAAAACAATGGTGTTGTAGTAAGAGTAAAATTTCCGTCTGTTTCGGAGTTCAGTATTACCGATGCAAAACGCAACGAATATAGAAACACAGTGCGGCAGTTGATGACAACCTGGAAAAGAGAATTTAACATGCCATCGGGAACAACTATCACTGCTATGGCTTTTGACCAAGCTGACGGAGATAGAAATGAACTATTTCGTATAACCATTTAAAATAAAATAAATTAAAAAATTAATTAAAATGAAAACAATAAAAGTATTTTTAATATTATTATTTTGCTGCGTATCAACAGCAGGTTTGTTAGCCCAGACAACGGCTCAAAGGAACTTTCAAAATAGCATTTTAAGCTTTTTGAGAGACGACATGAGGCTCTCGCCGTTCATCAACAATAACGGCAGTATTGAGTTTAAGGACAGTAATGATGAAACTCATTGGGTAAATATTGTTAGCGAGCAAGCGCCTTTTTTTGTTATGCTAACAAGAGCGGGTTATACCCTCACAGGCGATAGAGGCTTAAAAAGAGCCGAATCTATTCTGGCGGCAAATGCTGTTAATGCAGCATTGAAGGCGGTTAAACTGTATTGTTCGGACACTTCGGTGTCTTTTCGAATTGAACAGTATTTCCAAACTGACAATGATTTCAAGTATGTTTTTTCCCGAAATCTGACAATTTTGGAACAAGCTGAAGAAAGATTTTTAGAAGAATATAATAAACTTGTAAGATAGATAATAAAATGAAAACAAAAAGATTTTTCCTGATTATGTTTGGCTTATGCTTTTTGATGTTAGCACAGGCGCAAACAAGCAACGAAGACAGATTTAAAAATGATTTGTTGAGATATTTGAGAACCCAGGGCTACAGCCCAACAATAGATGACGACGGCGATGTGAACTTCACGCACGATGGCGAAAATCATTATGTAGTAATACAATGGGAAGACCCTAATTACTTCGTAATTATTAACAGAGCAGGATACACATTAGTGGGAGATAGAGGACTTGACAGAAATGCTTCTATTTTGGCGTGCAATGAAATAAACAAAGATATGTTTGCCGTAAAGTTGTATTGCACCGAAAGAAGCGTTTTCTTTCGAATAGAGCAGTTTTCAAGAACTTTTGAACAGTTTAGGAATGTTCTCTCCGAAAACTTAAGGCTCTTATCCGACGCCGATACACGTTTTTTGGACCATTACAATGATTATTCTGATGTAGCTCAATCGCTAAATGTGGCGCCTCAGGTAGGGCGACCATCAGAAAACACAGCATGGCGTCCATGGTTGCAGCGAGCTATTAGCGAAAGCCCAAGACATTCGTGGGACTCGGGAAGCAAATATAAGGGACAGGATAGAGCAAATGGAATGGGTACATATCTTTGGAACACCGGAACAATGTACTTCGGAAATTATAAAGATAATCAATTAAGCGGTTATGGTATTTACATAATGCGTGATGGATATCATTTTTCAGGCTATTCGGATGCAAATTTTTATGTAGGCAATTTTGCAAGCGGAGATATGAATGGTACCGGAAACTTTTACGATAAAGAAGGTAATCTTGTGTATCATGGTGAATTTAGAAACGACAAACCTACAGGAACTTACCCATCGACAGGCTATAGTTCGTACAAGTTTGAAGTTTTAGATTTTTCGGAGGTAAACGGTATGTATATAGGCGAGACAAAGGACGGGAAACGACACGGTTACGGCATAATGGTCTGGCAAAACAACGATATATGGATTGGATGGTGGTCAGAAGGGTCGCGAGATGGAACCGGATTATACATTAATAGCGATGGCAGTGTGTTAACAGGCAGTTGGCAAGGCGATACGCGCACAGCCGATACGCAGCCGGCGCCACCATCACCGGCGCCATCTACATATCCTTCAATAACAATAGTTAATGAAACAGGATACTCAATATGGTATGTGTATATAAGTAGATCCATTGATACCACATGGGGAGATGATTGGTTAAATAGCGATGAGACACTGCCAACAGGCAGTTCGCGAACTTTCAGACTTAAATATCCATTAAGCGATGTGAGTCAATACGACATCAGGGTAGTTGATTTAGACGATGATTCATACACGAAAATGAACGTTACCATTACTAATAACGCAAGAATTATTTTTAGAATTGGTGATATAGATCCTGATGATTAATAGAATAATAAAAAGAATTAAAAGAAAATGTTATTAAAAGAAAATGAGATATTTGACAGCCGCTATAATTTGAAGCAGATGTTAGGGCGCGGCGGTTTTTCCGAGGTTTGGTTAGTTGAAGACACTAAAGTAGGAAATAAAAAAATGGCGCTCAAAATTTATGCTCCAGGCATGGGGCTTGATGATGATGGTGTTAAGCTTTTCAGCAGCGAGTTTGAATTAGTTTACGACCTTAACCATAGCTATCTGCTTAAACCGTCGCATTTTGACGTTTACGAGCGGTCGCCATATTTAGTCTTGCCCTACTGTGAAAATGGCTCAGCAGCCAAAAGCGCCGGCAGAATGACAGAAAAAGAGGCATGGAGTTTTTTGCACGATGTAGCCTCAGGATTGGCTTACCTGCACGAGCAAAAAGAACCTATTATACATCAGGATATTAAGCCCGACAACGTATTGATTGACCATAACGGAAAATATCTGATAACCGACTTTGGCATTAGCTCCAAGGCGCGTAGCACACTTCGCAAAAGCGTTGGAGAAACAAAAGCGGGAGGCACTATAGCCTACATGCCGCCGGAGCGTTTCGGAAAAGATAACACGCCTATAAAAGCAAGCGATGTATGGGCGCTGGGAGCTACGCTGTACGAGCTACTCACAGGCGATGTGCCCTTTGGGGAACACGGCGGATTAATACAAAAAAGCGGAGCCGAAATACCCGACCTGGGAAAAGGATATTCGAAAGAAATGCAAAAAGTGGTCGAAAAAATGCTCGCAGTTGAGCCATGGAACAGACCAAGAGCAAGCCAAATAGTAGAATGGACGGAAAATTACCTGAAAGGTAAAGAGACGTTTGGAAAAAATAAATCATCCAAAGGCAAATATCTAATTGCCGCGGCTATAACGGTAGTTGTAGCAATTGGCGCAGCATGGATAGCTCTAAAACCGGATAATAAACCCGCTGAAAATATTATTGCAGAGGTACCGCTTCCGATAGATATAATAGGCGACTTAGGCGATGGTATTCAAGATACTCTGGTCGATAATGGTCAAGGTGGTACCCAAAGTCTCCCAAGTCCCCAAACTCCCCAAGAGCCCCAAGCCGCTGCCACTCACGTTCGCACTACGCCAGCCAACATCAATTTTCCTTCTTCGAGCGCTACCCGAACTATCAATGTAGCAACTGATGGCGCCTCATATGAGGTTTCGCGCGAGCCCGCATGGGTCTCAGTAACTAATAAAACAAGCGCTTCATTTGAAGTCAGAGCAAATACTAATACGGGCGCTGCACGTACCGGCGCGTTAGTAGTAACCTCAGGCAGCCACGAAGCGCGAGTGAGTTTAGAACAGGCAGCAGCAGCGCCTCCACCCGAAAGTAACTGGCGACAGGCAGCACAAAGACGTGCAACACCATATACTATAAGCGATGCAAGGGAAGTAACGGCAATAACGGTAGCAAATAATGGAATTGTGGTATCGGTACGTTATTTAAACGTTGAGAGCCGTTTTGCTATATCTGATGCCGCAAAAAACGATTTAAGAAATAATGCGAATGTACGACAATTAGCTCAAACATTGAGAAGGGATTTTGAAATGCCGACAAGCGCAAGCGTTACCATTGTGGGATACGACAGACCGCGAGACCAGGAAGCATTATTTAGAGTAACACATTAAAGATAACAAATTTATAAATTTAATAAATAAATGTAATGAAAAAAGTAGTATTGATAATTTTATTTGCAGGCTTGACAGCAGTATCGTACGCTCAAGCAAATTTAAACACGGCGCAACGTAATTTTCAAAGTTCAATTGTTGAGCGTATCAACGCAATGGGCCTTAGAGTTTCTGTAAACTCAAGTGACGTTATTGAATTTGAACGGCAAGGTGTTACCTATAAGGTTGATATTAAATCGGGTAATTCAGCGCCTTTTGTTGTGTCAATCTATAGAGAGCCCATAATGGGCAGTATTAATAGAGAACGGGCACAAAGAGCAGCAAACCAGGTAAATGCCGAATTTAAAGGTATAAAAGTTTACAGCACAAACAATGTGGTAATAGTAGCTACAGAGCAATCGGTAAACAACAACGAAGAGTTTGGCTATATCATGTTTGCAAGCTTTGATATTATTCTAGGGGCAGAAACAAAGTTTAAAGAATTGTACCGTTAGAAAAAAAATATGCTATGAACATAAAAAAAGTATTTTTCATAACGTTATGTTTTTGCTTGTTTGGGTTGTCTAAGGCAGTTGCTCAAGATAATTTTGTGCAGGAAATAGTAAATTTTTTGCGCAGCATAGAGCGCAATCCATCGGTTAATAATAATGTTGTATCTTTCAATCACCATGGGCATCGACATTTTATCACCGTTAATGCCGCAGGAGCTGTTTCGTTGATAACATTCCATAGGGATGGTCCCGGCTTTTCAGGTGCTGGTGCTTACAACCGCGATGCGTCAATAACTGCTTGCAACCAAATTAATAACGAAATGCCCGCAGTTAAAGCCTATGCAGCAAACAATAACGTTGTTTTTAGCGTCGAACAGTTTTTGCGAGCTTTTGACAGAAACAGTTTCAGTCGAATTTTCGATACAAGCTTGGAAAACTTAGGCAGAGCAAACAGGATATTTGTTGAAAAATATGTAGCGCCGGCGGCAGTGGCAACGCCAACGACACCAACGCCATCACCATCACCATCACCAACGCCAACGCCAACAACGCCGACACCAACGCCGACACCGCCTGCAACGACACCGCCTGCAACGACACCGCCTGCAACGTCTTCAACCGGTATCACAATTACAGGCACTGTAAAAAACAATCTGGGAGAATCGTTACCGGGCGCAAGCATTTTGGTAAAGGGAACCTACATAGGAACCGTATCCAATGCCGAAGGCAGATATTCAATTAACGTGCCCAATAATTCTGTGTTGCAATATACTTATGTAGGTTACTATACTGAAGAAAGAGTTGTTGGCGGTCATAGGACAATAGATGTTGTGATGAGAGAGTCAACACCAATAAAATCAAAAAGAGCGCCATTTACACTCGTTGCCGGAATAAATTCATCAAATATCAAAAATTCAGACAACATGGTAGTTTTTACGCCTGAAAGAAAAGCCGGTTTTCACATAGGATTAGATAGT
>Ga0099364_10012907_pt1 | contig 11236 bp, 6 predicted proteins | sample TergutTh196P3_FD_73070 | JGI IMG/M metagenome (GOLD analysis project Ga0099364, IMG submission 73070) | Microcerotermes parvus P3 segment gut microbial communities from Pointe-Noire, Republic of the Congo - Th196 P3 | ecosystem: Host-associated > Arthropoda: Insects > Digestive system > Gut ... | reverse complement strand
AAAAAACAGGTAGGCAACCGACCGCCGGGCGGTTGCGTCGGCGGATAGCCGACTACGAACGTGTTTGGCTTCCAGTGCGGAGTACCGCACGTTGCCGCCCGGCGGTCGGCAACCTACCTTTGCAAAGTGATAATTTTTAACCGCCAAGGCATTAAATGATACTGATTATGTTTCGCACGAAGGCACGAAGGACGCAAAGGGATTTACGGCAGTTGAGATTCTTTGTGCCTTTGTGCGAGGCTTACAATATAAGGTGCAGATAATCTATGCAGTTTAGTACGTTGCGTTCCCAAATTGTCTATTGTGATAGTACCAACAAGCCTTAACTCCTAACTTCTAACTCCTGACTAACGCACTCCAACATCCGTTTGAGACACAGTAACGCATCGGGGGCGGCGGCATCATCCACGCGGATAATGTTTTTCGGCTGTCCGGCTTCCACCGAGTCCAATGTTGCTGCTAATTTGGGCAAATCAATCAAGCCCATCGTGTCGCAGTAACTCGGTTGGAAGGATAAATTGACGACCGTTTTGCCGGGATTTTCTTTTGCCAAACGTTCGACGAAACGCGATTCCGTACCGACTGCCCAGGAGGAACCTGCCGGGGATTCGGTAATCCGCTTCAAAATGAAACTTGTCGAACCGCATTCGTCCGCCTTCTCCACCACTTCCCGGCAGCACTCAGGATGCACGATAACCCGGATACCGGCGTATGCCTCACGGATGGCATCCACGTGACCGGACAGAAACTTTTGATGGACACAACAATAACCGTCCCAAAGGATAATCCGGCTCTCCTTGATTTTTTCGGGCGCACTTTCATCCCAGCAAATGATTTCCGACCCGGCAATCCCCATCTTGAGTGCAGTATTCCTCCCAAGATGCTGATCAGGAAAAAAGAGTACCCGCCGCTTTTCTGTTAAGGCGGTTTCGAGGACTGCCCTTGCATTGGTCGAAGTACAGGCAAATCCGCCGTGTTGTCCGCAGAAGGCTTTTAACCCCGCCGTTGAATTGACGTAAGTGATCGGCACCACGTCATTGATGTCGATGAGTTCCGATAACTTGTTCCAACAGCGTTCGACATCTTGACGCGTTGCCATATCTGCCATACTGCAACCGGCTTCAATATCGGGAAGCAGAACATCGACGCGCCGTCCGCCGCGGCGGGTGAGATTTTCGGCACTGTTTGCCAAAATGTCGGCGGTTTCCGCCATAAAATGGACACCGCAGAAAACGATGGTTTCGCACTCGGTCTGGCTTGCAGCGGCTGCCAACTGATAACTGTCGCCGCGCAAATCGGCGTGAGCGATCACCTCTTCCCGCTGATAGTGGTGCCCAAGGATGAGCAACCGCTTTCCAAGCCGTTGCCGAATGGTGTCAATGCGGCTGTTGTGATGTTGATGGTCGTCGGTCATGGCGGCGATTGTACTGTAAAACGGTATGAAATACAATGATTTATCCACAGAGGACACAGATTATTCCAAATGACAAGAATCTGTGAAAATCTGTGTCATCTGTGGAAAAAAATTATTTTCCTATTCTGAGAGTGTAGCACCGAAGTAGCCGATTTTTTCTTCGACAGTACAAAATGGGTGTCAAAACGCTAAAAATAGCGTGATCTGTCTCCCCACTCCGTTGACACCCCCAGAACAGCGGGCAATTTTGTCCGAAATGACGCAACGTGCTGAAAAATAAAGCACAAGTTACCATTTTGAGCTACTCTGTTGCTACATTCTCCCTATTCTTCCCTATTATACTTTGCAGCCGCTCTGCATCTTTACGGTACAATCCGTGTGAAGAAGGAATTATTACCGGCAACGTCAAACATCGGGCGGTGTGCATTCATTTGCCGGAAGACCGCTCCGCCCCGGAAGTACACGACCACTCCCATCGACAATGACCAACTTTCCCGATAGTTGCCATGCATGTTTGGGGTGTTGCCGACAGGAGTCAGCCATGAAAGCCCGCCATTGACTGCCAGCCGGTCACTGAGGGCGATTTCGCCGAGGGTGTTCATCATGAAGTCGCCCTGTGCGGTGAATCCGCCCCGCAACTCTACTTGCCCGCCATTGTGTAGTTGTTTTCGGATAAAAAGAAGGTAGTAATCGTGCACGTCCACCATTCTGGTCTGCCCTTGAAACCGTGTTGTGGGGCGTTCCGGGAAGACGTTGAATCCGCCGAGGAATCCGGTTTCCCAACTGCCGAGTATTTGAGTGGAGACCTCGCATCTCATTTGCCGTAAATCGTGGATTCCTAATGGAGAACGGTCTGTCAGCCAATCGACCGCCACCCCCCCCTGTACGCGGGCAAACTCAAACCGCTTGAAAAGCCCCGCCGTCATGAAGAGTTGTTCCCGTATTGTTGGATTAAATAGGTCTCCCTGTACCGCCCGGACACCGAATTGTGCCGTTACCGCTCCTTGCGGTGTTACTGCGGCGGACCAGTTGATGCCTTCGTTGAATCCTAAAATGCCTGCCCCGCTGCAGAGTCCCGTCTTGAAGGCGGTTGATTCCGCAAACAGGGTGATGTTGTCGAACAGCCCCATCCCGAAGGAAACAGGAAAGGGACCGATCACTTGGGGATGTATTCCCAGAGGATACTCGTTGATGATTTCGCTGTGAATGATGTCGCCATGAATGCTCTCCCCATGAATAAGGAGACCGTTATCGGTGAAAAAGGAATGGGGGCTGTCCGTTGCGGGAGCCATCCGGGGTTGTGCCGGCGATGTTTGCCGCCGGTTTATGGGAGCCGGCGGGTTTGTGTGCGGCAGTAATTCTGTGTCTTCATCGTAAAGCAAACTTGGCGGAATGATGGAGCCGACCGGGTCAAGTTCATCAAAGACGACTTGCCGGTTTTGCGGACGCTGCAACAGGGAATTCGAAGTCCTTTTGGGTAACGGCGGAGGTTCCGTTAATTCTGTCTCCAGATGGGTATTTCTGGGGAAGACCGGACCCAAATGGTCGGCAGCGAACACTGCCGAAACGTTCAAAAGGAACACACAGCAGATCACCCCCCAAGCACTCTGGAATAACAGGCAGGAAAAATGTGCAGTTATATTTTGGGAACATCGCATTTTTGGGCTTCTCCTCATTATGTCTAAAATAGTATTACGTCTAAAATAGTACGGTTTGATATGCGGCAACACGGCATCATTGTCCGTTTTTCCATCCCCTCTCCTGCTGGGAGAGGGCTAGGGTGAGGGCATTACGTTCTCACCCTAGCCCCCACCCTAACCCTCCCCCAAAGGGGGAGGGGACGGTGTTTTGGCAATCCAAAAACGTTCAATTTATGACGCGGTGCAGTATCTATTCATGAACGGGTTTCAATGGGACTGTTTTTCTCTGTGAATTGTATGCGCCCTTTGCAGTCAAAAGAGAGGATTGAACCGCAAAACGCAAGGGGGACAAAGTCTATTTCCTATCCTTTACCGTGTAACCCTTATATCCACACCTGCATCTTCAATACTGATGATTTGCAGGTCATGAACGGACGGGTCAAGCCGTTGTAATTCTTCGAGGGTAATCGGCAGGTCGGTCTCCAAAAAGTTGGGGATCGTGCTTGGCGGGACAATGTTTTCGCCGCCGAATGGGGCAGGTACTTCATCATTCGGCGAAAACGGAATCGCATCGCCGGGCACATGGTCAAAGGGGGAAGGGGGCTGTTCCGGTATTGCCGGCGGAATGACCTGTCGGTTGCCGGGTATCGTGCTGCGCTGCCGATCAATCAACTCCTGGATACTCGGCACACCGCCGGGGGGGGAACCGCCGGCACCATTGGGACGCGGGGGGGCGATAATGATGTCATTCTGCGGCATTGGTTGCGGAGTGTCGGTCGGATATTCCCGAAACATGTCGGGATCAGGCTGGCGATCCACCAACACTACCGGCGTAGTCATACCATAATCACCAGCATTGTGGTATAAATCGCCGTCTATTTGGTATCCGCCGAAAATGGAGCCTGCCCGGTAATGCGGATGGAACCCGCGGTAATCGCCGTGCCGTTCTACATAACCGGTCAGGCGGTAATCATGCGGGGTCAGACACATCCGGCAACCGGCGGAAGCGAGAAGCAGGGACAAAAGGCAAAGGGGAGTCGCAAATCGGAACATTAGAATCTCCGGGGGGGTTGGGAATTCTGAACTAAAATGCTATATCGGTGTTAAAATCGTTATAATCGATAAAATCTTCCTATTTTGCCAAAATTTACAGAAATTTTGCGTTCTTTGCGGGGATTTCTTTGCGAGTTTTTTTAACCGCAAAGACGCAAAGAAGCGCAAGGAACGCAAAGGACAATTTCCATGCCGTTCACAATAGAGATGTTTTAGCCGTTCGCGCTTCTTTGGCACTTGTACTCCCCGTACATTTCGGTACAATGGCTTGTCTTCACTTGCATTTCCCAAAATAATAATGCCCTTTGATCCCTATGCTCTCTGTCCCGGCGGACGAGATAAGAAAATCCGTTTTTGCTGTCCCAATATGCTTAAAGAACTTGAACAAGTGGTGCGGCTTCTGGAATCGGAGCAACCCACCGCTTGTCTTTCTTATATTGAAACCCTTGAAAAAACTCATCCCGATTGTGCGTGCCTCACCAAGGCAAAACTCTCCATTTACCGTGCAGAAAACCGCTGGCAGGATGTGTTGCCCGTTGCAGAGCAGTTTTACGCCCGGGAGCCAGACAATCCCGCCGCCGCCGCAGAGTATGCGCTGGCTCTTGTGATTACCGGTAATCCGAAACTTGCCGTTTCTACGCTTGTGGATGCCTTTGAACGGACGGATGCCGGTACCGTTCACAGTACCCTGCTCCAAAGTGCGTTGCAGGTGGCGGCGTACTTAATGCTCGGCGGATTGGTTACGTCTGCTATTGCCATCGGACATGTTCTCAAAGAGATACCGGCAACGTCCGAGAGTGCGAATCTGTTCCTGTACCGTGCTACTTCGGAAGCCGATACGCCGTTGCGGCTCCGTGACTGGACTTTTGATTTTGATTGCCCCGACGGGTTTCCGGGTAAAGAAGCGTTTGAAGAAGCCGCCGTGCTTATCCGCTTGATGCGTTGGAAACAGGCTCTTGCCCTCTTGGAGCCGCTCACGCAGCATGCCGGTGTCTGGTCGGGAATTTGGCGCAACATTGCGACCGTTCAACTGTGGCTTTTGGAGCAGGAAAAAAGCAATGAAGCATTGAAAACATACGCATCGCTGCCCAATACCCCGTTGGAAGATGCCGTCGATGCCGAGGTGCTGCGGATGTTCTTTGCTCCCGATGCGTTCGGTGATCAAACGCAGATGCTTGCAGTCGAATACACCATTACGGATGCCGACAAGGCATTGGAAGCACTGCTCTCCTCGCCGAGATTCCAGCATATTGATCTGCCGCTCAACGCCTCCCTTTCGCCGCCTCCCAGGGGGCTCTTTATGCTGCTCGATAGTCCCTTCCCTTCCCCGGAGACGCAGCCGGCGTTGGAGAACTGGCCCTCGCTCCATAGCATTGCTGCTTTGTTCGGGAAGGAAACCGACCGGGAGGCTCGGCTGTTTCTCCAGTCCCTTCCTGCTTATGAACGCGACTGTGCCGAACAGGTTATCCGTGACGCACTGGGAGATTTCGCCCAGTTTCCCGGCGAAGTTGTTTCAGAAAACATCACTTCCCGGACACGGATTCTATCGGAAAACCGTGTTTGTTTCCCCCCGCCGGGAAAGTTGGATTTGGAATCATTCAAAAGGTTATCCGAAGAGTATTATGCGACCAAATTTGTCGAGTCATGGATGGCTCTTCCGCTCGGCTTACTGGATGGTAAAACGCCCGGCGAAGCGGCAAAGGAACCGCAGTACACCATTTCTCTGCTGGCTGCCATTCATGTCATCGAGACATGGCTGGACAAGGAAGCGGGCTTTGGAAAAGATGTACGCTCGCGTCTCGGTTTACCGGCGGAAGAGACGATTACTGTCGCAGAAAATACCGATGCAGAAGATCCGCTATCGCTCTTGGATGTGTATCCGGTATGGCGTTGGCACCGCTTCGACGTAAGCAAACTCTCGACCGAAGTTCTCGCCGGCGGCATGCAAATTGTACTCGGTATGCAGGAGTTGCGGACAGCCGCTCAGTTTGCCGAAGAACTGCTGAGCCGACCGCTCGATTCGATGGAATTTGCTATTCGGGTCATGGCATTTGAGTCCCTGATTGCCTATACGCAAGCAGACAATAACTTTGAACAGGCACTACTCTGGGTGGAACGGGCAAAGAGCGAGTCGGTCGCCAAGGACATTTCTGCCGCCGCATGGTATTTTCATGAAATCACACTGCATCTAACTCTAAAAAATGGGCAAGCAGCGAGTGAAGCCATTGCCTATTTGCTGAAAAATCATGGGAACGATCCGCGGGTCATGGAATCCTTGCAGGAGTTGTTCGTACAACTGGGCATGTTCAATCCCGATGGCACCCCGTCGGCGGCATGGACACAGGCAATCTCCGCACAGACACAGGCGGCATCAGTAAATCAACCAGAAGGGCAACCGCTCTGGACACCAAACAGTGCCCTCCCGCCAAGCGGTGCCGCACCGTCGAAACTCTGGGTGCCTGATTGAGGGAGGAAGTGTAAACGGCATGAAATTATCCTTTGCGTCTTTGCGGTAATTCTTTTTTTTAACCGCAAAGACGCGAAGAAGAGCAAAGGGCGCAAGAAAGAACGTCCAATTTCTCCTAACTCCTAACTCCTGACTCCTAACTTTGCGCCCCCTCGCGCTTCCTTGCGTCTCTTGCGGTTAAAAAAACTCTATCTTCGGATCACGTCCTTCCCCACAAGAGGACGCAGCACTTCGGGGATGACAACGGAACCGTCCTTCTGTTGATACAACTCCAAAATCGCCACCAGTGCCCGGCTGATGGCAATGGCAGTGCCGTTCAGTGTGTGTAAAAACTTCGTGCCTTTTTCTCCTTTGACCCTATAGCGGGCATGGAGCCGCCGTGCCTGATAGTCGGTGCAGTTGGAAGTGCTTGTTACTTCGCCGTATGCTCCGCCGTCGCCGCGACCGGGCATCCATGCTTCTAAATCATATTTCCGATACGCTGGTCCGCCGAGATCGCCCGTCGCCGTGTCCACCACTTGATACGGAATGCCCAGTCCGTCAAAAATCTGACATTCCAATTCCAGCATTTCTTGATGCAGGGCATCGCTCTGCTCCGGCAGGGTGAACGCAAACATTTCAACCTTGGTGAATTGATGGACTCGATAAAGTCCCCGTGAAGCACGACCGGCTGCACCCGCCTCGGTGCGGAAACAATGCGAAATACCGCAAAGGCGGATCGGCAACTCTTCGGCATCGACCGTTTGTCCCGCCAACATTCCGCCGAGCGGAATCTCTGCCGTTGCGACGAGACTCAAATCGGTGCCGTCGATACTATATATTTGCGTCTCAGGACCTCGCGGCGTAAATCCAGTGCCTTGCAAGACATCGTTACGCGCCAAGTCCGGCGTGGTGGTCGGCGTGTAACCGGCATTAATCAAAATATCGACCGCGTAACGTTGCAGTGCCAGTTCAAGCAGCACGGCTTCATTTTTCAAAAAATAAAATCCAGAACCGGCAACTCTGGCACCGGCTTCAAAATCGATCAAGTCCAGTTTTTCCCCCAATACCACATGATCGACCGGCGTGAAATCAAAGGTCGGAATCGGCGTTTTACCCAACGCCCGCGGCGCGTTCGCGGTGTCGTCCGCTCCAATCGGTGCGTCGGGATGGGACATGTTGGGGATTAAACGTTGGAGGTCTTCGAGTTCGGTTTCCAGTACATCAAGTTTTGTTTTGACTTCGGCAGCCCTTTCCCGGAGTACGCGCCCTTCTTCCTTTTTCGCGTCGCGTTCACTGTCAGACTTGGCGAGTCCGATAGACTTGGAGAGGGTATTCGCCTCGGTTTGGAGTGTTTCCAACTCCTGTTGGAGCGTTTTGCGTCCGAGTTCAAGGGCAACGAATGTGTCCAGATCGACGGAGACGTTTCGGTGGAGGCAGTTTTGTTTAACGGATGGAGTATTTTCGAGGATAAACTTTCGGTCAAGCATAGGAAAGGGGAGAACGCCGTCAAAGGTACTGTGAAAGATTCTACACCGTTTATATTGTTTTCGCAATGGATGAGTCTCCGACGACGGAACCCTCTTTTTCAAACGGTGATCTACTATGCGGCACCGGCATTGCACTACTACGGCGGAGAGCATTGATTATTTGTTACCCAGTTTTGCCCCGCACAAAGGCACAAAGAGCACAAAGAATCTCGAATACCCCTAAATCCCTCATCGGATTGTTTAGGGATTGCGGACGGCACCTTTCAACAATTCTTCCGGCACCAGCATCTGTTGCGGCGACTGCGCCAAGTACGGCGGAACCGTCATTAACTGGAATTCATCCCCCCAGTTCACACGTATCTTCAGTGCCTTGCCGCGGTCACTCGGAGGAATCGGAAACGCAAAAAAGTCTGCACCGTCATGCTTGTGCATCTCATTTCCTGCCGAGTCGAAAACCGTAAGTTCCCCGCGTATGTATCCGCCGAGAACCTCAACGTCCGGTGGAACGTAGATATACCACATTCCCGCCGTGACCATATTAAACGGCTTTTCCACCGAAGCCTCGCGGACAAAGCGGAAATCGTCGTCCGGCAAGAGCCACGAACCACAACCTGTCCGCACGATCCGAAGAGTGTGCAAACCGTCAAACGGCGTTTGCAGACTGTAATCCCGTTCAGTCCAGTCTTTCGGAATCTCCACGCTGTCCAACACGGTGCCGACGATAGCGTCCTTGTCTGACAACAACTCGACCACGGCATCGGGCAGGAACGAACGGTATCCCTCAACAATCCCATGTTTCGCCTTAAAGGTGATCGGCTCTACCTTATCCGTCCAGACACGGTACTCGTGCTGCGTCTGCGTGTGCAACCCGATTCCGCCCGGATTCGCTCTTCCCAGATTCAGTGAATCCGCTGGAACCAAGTTGCCCGAATAAGACACAGGGGAAAATTCGAACCGCTTGTATGTGGTCGCCGCATTGTCGATCCATCCTGCGATTTCCGCCGCTTCGAACGGACGCTCATCTTTCCACTCTTCGGGGGTTTCCCAGTAGCCCAAAGTTTTCTGCATCGACGAATCGCGGGCGGGAAAATGAAGCAGCATAATCCAGTTGATCATCAGGCGTTCACGCTGGCGGTAAGCATGCGTCATGGCTTCCACGCCGGTTTTCGTCTTTGCGTCCCCTTGCGACCGTTGCCAGATGAACATTAACTCACCGTAACGGATGTAGATGGTGAGGTCGTCCAACCGCGTCCGCACAGCCGGGTCGTTTTCTGCTTCGTAAGCCTTGCCGAGAACCTCATACACCCGCGAAAACCAGTCATCACTGAGAATCGGACGGTTGCTCGCGTCATTCAGTTTCACGTATTCCCGCATAATTTCCGCCGCTTTACCGAAACACCTCACCAAAAAATCGTCGATAAATTCCTGCTGCCGCTCGGTGTCTTTCACGTTCCACCAGTAGCGTGAAGCAAGGTAAGTTCCGAGACCGACGGTGCCCCCGGCACCACTCGATTCGCCAGTGTAGAATCTGGCACCAAGTTCGTGGAACTCCTTGATAGAGTTTCCGACGAAGGGTAAATCGGAAAACTTCGACCGGGTCGGCAACTCCGGGTTCCACTGGGGAACAAGCACGTATTCATACACACCGAACCGGAACATTCCCACTTCTGCCCAGCCCTGCATTCCCTGCTCGATGGTGAGTCCAGAATGACGGTATCCATTTGTCTCGGTAACGATGATATTTTTGTGCGGCTTGAATTTTTTGGGCGGTGCCGAATGACCCGCATAAGACAAGATACCGATGTACCATGTCCGATCCGGTTCCGCAACCGCTTCCGCAACGGCGTTTGCCAGATAAACTACATGGTCGGTAACACTGGGGAACATCGCGGCACACGGTTCACACTCGCACCAACCGAGTCCGTCCGATGGATCCATGCTCATGCTCCATTCTCTGTCTTCCGGCATGCGTTTGCCTTCCTGGATTTCTCGTTGTTCTCGCGTCTTGATAGCGTCCCGTTCCTTGACACGGTCTTCGACTACCAGCCGTACCAATGCTGGATTCGATGTACAAAACTTGTCATTTACCTCGTTTTTCGACCGTTGTCCGTCCACCAAAGCGAGATATTCCGGGTGTGCGTCGAAGACATCCTTGTTCCGCATACGGATGGAGTCGTACACGTGTCCCGAATGGATCGCGGTGCCGCCCACTCGATTTGCCCTTCTCCAGTCGTCGTATTTATGGCTTTGGATCGGCTCACCAGAGTAGTACCCGCCGGCGGTTCGCTGGTTGTAGTCCGGTTTTTGTAGTTCCTCGCCGCTGAAGCGGACATCATCGAGAGCAAGGGACGGAAAAATTTTCCAGTGAGCACCGGGAAAATAGTAGCGGTATCCCAACCGGTACAAGAAGTCCGCCACTGCGTGGCTGACACCCTTCCCGTCGGAACCGATCATGTGTATCGCGTTTTCTGTGGAACGCAGGATGTACTGCTCCGTATCTTCAATGTCCTTGATCTCTTTGGGAAGATTTCCGGCGAGTTGTGGAAAATCCTTGACCGTTCCCACGACGATGCCTTGCGAACCGTCGCCGGCTTCGATGGTGAACTCGCGTCCTGTTATCTTTGATAGTTTTTCGGCGAGCTCCTTTGCACTCTCTATGACGGGCACCGCTGCATCTGCTGCGTGATAGACTTTTGTCTCCTTCGCGATAAACTCTGGAGCGGTTGCGATCACCGGCGAAGATGCCGTGGACGGCAGTATCTCACCGAGCGTTGCTGGTGTCGATTTACTGCCGCAAACAGCGAACAGAAGTACCGTTACTACTAGGGAACCCCCCATTCCGATCCGCATCTGTGGCATTTTCAGTTGTTTGCCGCATGAGAAACACTTCATAAAATTCATAGAGTTCTCCTTTCGCATTGAAAGCGGTACGTGATTCTATTACATTCGTCTATCTCAAACGCATCCGCTTTGATTTGGCATATTCCAACCATTCTTTCATGATACGGTCGCCGGGGGTCGGTGTTTGAATTTGAGCATATTCCTCAATGGTCTTGCCCCAGTAGAAACTGATCCATCCCTGCGTAATCGGTTTGGAGCCGTCGATAAATCGATCCATCTCCTCAATGCTGCATTTTATCGGAAACATTTCGGCAATGACCAACGGCTTTCCTATGGCATAAACCTTGAGTGC